>VFSW01000449.1_pt1 | contig 60526 bp, 85 predicted proteins | sample 5358111 | NCBI WGS metagenome assembly VFSW01 (sample SAMN11554181, study PRJNA540505) | mine drainage metagenome | isolation source: sediment from site ElyBrook_90M | place: USA: Ely Copper Mine, Vershire, VT | collected 2017
TCGCGGTCGGGGTCGTGGCCGGGGTCGTAAAATGATTTTCAACTGGCTGCTATCCCATCTTGCCTGCGGCCTTGCCGCCGCGATCGTCGCTTGGGCGCTCGTAGGAGCGGCTAATGCTCGTCAGTCCTGATAAGCTATATCATCCGCTTTACATCAACCCCGCGCCGGTCATGGCAAAGGTGCTCAACGTGCTGTGCGAACATCCCTACGGCTTGACGATGCGCGAACTGATCGAGCATGTTTATGGTGATGACCCGGACGGCGGACCTGACAACGCAGCGAATTCGCTGAATGTCGGTATTTGCAAATTCAACGCAAAAGCCCAACTGAAAAAGTTGGGAATTCGGATCTGGACTCGAAAAGGTAGCAACGGTGCAATCGGGCACGGCCGCCGTTGGTATATTTTTATTGTGCGGGAAAAAACATGAGACCCGTCGTCATCGATTTCGAGTCGTTCTACGACGACGAATTCACGTTGAAGAAACTCTCGACCGAGCATTACATTCGCGATCCTCGTTTCGAGGCCCACGGTGCCGCGATCAAATGGGGACCGGATACCGCCGCGCGCTGGTACGACGAGCGGCAACTGCGCTACATCCTCAAAAATGAGGATTGGTCCGACACGTTCCTGATCGCCTGGCACGCAAACTTTGACGGCCTCATACTCACGCATCACTATGGCGTGCATCCCAAGATGTGGGGTTGTCCGATGTCGATGGCGCGGATGATCCATGGTTCCGCGCAATCCGTGAGTCTCGACAATATCCGCAAGCTTTACGGCTTACCGCTAAAAACTACACCCTACGGACTCTTTAAAGGCAAACACTGGAACGAGATGACGCCCGACGTGCAGGCCCAAGTCGCGGCCGGGTCCGAGGATGAGGTTGAATCAATTTTCCAGTTGTTTCAGAAATTCGCCAAAGGATTTCCCCTTGAGGAACTGGAAGTCATCGACAGCGTGATTCGCATGTTTGTCGATCCCGTATTGCAAGCCGACTTGCCGATGCTGGCAAAGTTGTGGACAGACGAGCGCGACGCCAAGGTCAAACGCATGGCGGCGCTTGGCTTGGAGGACGACTCAAGCTTACAATCCGCTGCGCGCTTCACTGAATTGTTGGAAACCGAGGGCATCGAGGTCGAGACCAAGCCCGGCAAGAAAGGACCGATCCCATGCTTTGCCAAGAACGACGAATTCATGCAAGAACTTTTGGAACATCCTAATGAACGAATTCGAACGCTTGCCGAGGCCCGCATCGGCGCCAAGTCGACGCTGCTGCAAACCCGTGCCGAGACGCTGGGCTGGATGGCGCGTCGTGGACCTTGCGCTGTTTACCTGCGCTATTGCGGCGCTGGTACGACGCGACCTTCAGGCGGTGACGGAGCAAACTGGCTCAACTTCAAACGTGGTTCGGCTATCCGACGCGCGATTATGGCGCCTGATGGATTCTTGCTCGCGCCAGTAGATTCAAGCCAGATCGAATTCCGCGTCGGCGCATACCTTGCCGGCCAGCAGGATGTGCTCGACCAACTCAAGCGCGGCGAGGATCCTTATGTTGACATCGCGTCTGAGTTCTACCAGGAGAAAATCTACAAACCGACCAAGGACGATCCGCGACGGCTGGAGATGGAGCAGAAGCGTGGCGCCGGCAAGCAAGCTAAATTGATGTGTCAGTACGGCGCTGCTGGCAAGCAGTTCCAGAAAACCGCGCGGGCCGGGCTCTATGGTCCGCCGATCGATATGCCGATCGAGGATGCCAACCGCTTCGTGAAACTTTACCGTGATACGTCGCCGGCAATGTGCGCCAAGAACACCGGCTATTGGGCGCAAGCCGAACGCATGCTGGCGCGGTTGGCAGGCGGCCCGCCCGTGGATTGGGGACCGCTGACGGTGAAGGATCACAAAATTTACTTGCCTAACGGCACTTATATGGTTTATGACTCTCTCGAATATCATCGTCCCGATTCGGACGAGGAAGTACGAGACTTCGAAGCCGATGGTTATTGGCGCGTCAAGACCAAGACCGGCTGGAAAAAGATGTGGGGCTCGAAGCTGGTACAGAATATTTGCGAGATGGTCAGCCGCGTCATCGTCACGCAAGCCTTGATACGCTGCAAACGCATGGGATTTCGGACGTTGAACCATCCCTACGACGAGCTCCTGCTGCTGATTCCCGACGACTCCAGGGCCGAGGATAATCTGCAACTGTGCATGGCTGAGATGCGGTTGACGCCGAGTTGGTTGCCGGGGTTGCCGTTAGATTGTGAAGGCGCGCTGGGTAAGAGGTATAGCAAATGAAACGCTGGTTGTGGAAACTTGCTGCCTCTCGCCCGCCCGATTTCATTATCGGCGGTAAAGAAAATCCTTATATGCGTCGTTGGTGGGTCATTCCGCGCAACCGTTTTTTCAATATTTATCTGCATCAGTTTTTGCGTAGCGATGATGAGCGAGCGCTGCACGACCATCCATGGATCAATTGTTCATATCTGTTGTTAGGTGAATACACTGAATGGACCATTGCTGCTAGCGGGGTGCATAAAAATCGTGTTGCCAAACAAGGCTCAATCAAGTTTCGCGGTCCTCGCTTTGCCCATCGCGTTGAACTCCACGCGGGCTCTTGTTGGTCGCTATTTATCACTGGACCAGTTGTTCGCGAGTGGGGTTTTCACTGCCCCGCTGGCTGGCGTTCGTGGAAGATATTTACATCGGAACGCGACAAGGGCGAAATAGGACGAGGTTGCGAATGAATAACATCCTCCCCGACAAATGCCCAAAGTGCGGCGAGGTCGCGCGCAACGACATGTCGGTGGTCAAGGACAGAGCGGGCAACCGCGTCGCCGGCCACGTCCAGTTCGCCTGCAATTACGAAGTTGAGATCCAGGAGGGCAAGGAACCGGTTGTCATCCGTGAGTGCAAGAAAGGTCAGATATGGCCGAAGCGAGCGTGATGACTGACGACGAATTGATTGCAGCGCTGCGGCGCGAGGTTGCAGCGTGGTTTTCCAACGTGCATCTGCTCGAATTCGAGGAACTGATTCGACGTTTCAACAAAGCCAAGGAGAAGTTCAATGAATAACCAGGAAGCTCCGTTCGCCAGTTTCGCGCCGTCAAGCGAAGCGCCTTCGGCGCCGGAAAAGCCGGTAAAGGGCAAGAAGAAAGGCAAGGACAAGAGCACCAAGCCGAAGGAAGCCAAGGCGCCGACCGAGCTCGTTAAGGCGAAGAAAACGCGCAAGCCCCGGCAATCGCGGGTGTTCAAGATCGGCATTGGCGCTGCTATCATCGCGCTGGTCGGCTTGTCTGAGACGGATATCGTGCTGCTGCAAACCGCCGCGACGCCTTTGGCCGACGCGCCGAAAAAGCAGCGTGCCCGCGTCGTCGCCGCGCTCGCCAAGATTTTCGCATGAACGTCGCCGCCGACCTATCGATCCCGCCGTTCCTAGACCGGCGCAAGATCGTTTATACCTACACCATGCTGTCCGCATACAAGAACTGCGGGCACCAGATGTTTCGACGCTATGTGAAGAAAGATATTCCATACGTCGAGACACCGGAAATGAAATGGGGTAACGATGTTCACAGCGCTTTTGAACTTAGAATCAGCTCAAAAAAACCGTTGCCACTTGATATGCAGCAGTGGGAACAATTCGCGGCGCCATACGACGTGCGTACCGTTCGGTGCGAATATAAAGTGGGTACTACTCGGGAAGGGCGAGCGGCTGATTATTGGGACTCGAATTGCTGGTTTCGAGGTCGAATTGATCTTGCGATCCAAGCAGAAGAAAAAGCATTTATTAACGATTTCAAAACCGGCGGATCAAAATATGAAGATCCGTTCGAACTTGAAGTCGGCGCCCTCCTACTTAAAATTAAGCACCCGGAAATCAAAGTTGTCAAAGGCCATTACACTTGGCTGAAAGAAAATCGTGTTGGGCAGTTGCACGATTTGTCAAACTTCCGCGCTACATGGACCGAGATCAACCGGCTGGTGAGCAAGATCGAAGCCGATCGCGCGCTTGGCGAGTTTGAAAAGAAACAAAGTGGATTATGCAGGGGATGGTGTGACGTGAAGGATTGCGAGCATTGGCGGCCGAAGCAGCAATGAAAACCCCCGAGAGCTACGAAAAAGCCGAGATCAAAACCTATCTTAAGTCGATAGGCGCTTGGTTCTTCTGTCCCTACATGGCTGGCTTCGGTAAATCAGGGATGCCTGATATTGTCGCTTGCATCGACGGTTGTTTTTGGGGGATCGAAGTCAAGAGAGAAGGCAAACAGGCAACGCCCATTCAACAATTGCGAATGGAAGAAATTGAGAAAGCTGGCGGTCTTGCGGTCGCAGGAACGGCCGAACACGTCATCAAGCATTTGAAAATTGCGCAGGCGACGCGCGACGACTAGCGTACCATGTGGAAGTCGATATTGACCCCGGCGAGGACGTGGAGCAGCGGGATTACGACGTAGAACAGGACGATGGCGACGACTACGATGATCAGCAACACGTCGATGATTTGTTTGAATATCGGTTCGAGCGGGATAAGGCCGATGATCAAGCGCGCCGCCCAGAACAGAAAGCCGGCGACCAAGAGCGCAATGATGATCTGGATGACAAGATTTATAAACATGAAACCCTCCTATGGGGCAGCGCAATAACGCGCCAGGAGGTCTAAAGTTCCATGCAATTCTACTTCGACCAGCCGCGCAAATTGCTCGTTTATGAGTGGCCGTCGCCCATGGTGCTTGAGCACACTCAAGGGGCGAAAGAGCTCAACGGCTCCTACGTCGCGGTGCCGCAGACCTTGCGCAACAGCCAGATATTGCGCTGGCTGAATTATCCCGTGGCGCCGATCATCACCGATGCGAATTACGACTTCCCGATCGAGCCCGGCAAGACGCCGCTCGCGCATCAGAAAGTCATGGCCAATTTCGGCGTGCTCCATCCTCGCATGTTTAATCTGTCGGACATGGGCACGATGAAAACGATTTCGACGCTATGGGCCGCCGACTGGTTGATGAAGCAACACAAGGATGGTACGTTCCGCGCGATCATCGTCGCGCCGCTGTCGATTTTGGAAAGGGTGTGGGCCAATGCGCTGTTCGCCAATTTCCTCTCGCGTCGCACATTTCAGATCCTCTACGGCTCTGCCGAAAAGCGTCTTGAACAGCTTGAAAAGCCCGCTGACTTCTACATTATCAATTTCGATGGAGTCGGGATCGGTGCGCATACTCGAAAGAAGTTTGAGCTCGACGGACTTTCAAAAGCGTTGGAGGGACGCAGCGATATACGGCTTGGGATTGTGGACGAAGCGAGTGGATATCGGGACTCCACAACAAAGAGACATCGCATTGCACGTCAAGTCATAGGCAAGCGCCAGTATTTGTGGATGCTGACGGGGACGCCGACGCCAAACGCGCCGACCGACGCCTACGGCCTAGCTAAGCTGGTGAATAATTCCTTCGGCAAGTCCTTCACCAGTTTCCGCGAAGAAACCATGATGAAGGTTTCCAATTTCGTTTGGAAGCCGCGCACCGGAGGTTACGACGCTGCGCGCCGCTTGCTCACCCCGAGCATCAGATTTGATATCAAGCAGGTCTGGGATGGCCCCGAACTGACGACGCAGCAGCGCCAGGTCGAACTAACGCCTGAGCAGAAAAAGCTGTTCGCCGATCTCAAGCGCGATTTGCAGGTGGTGGTCAAAAGCGGCCAGCCGATCACGGCAGCCAATGAGGCCGCGGTTCGCACCAAGTTCATCCAGATCAGCCTTGGTGGTATCTACGATGCTTCGCACAAGTCCCATGAAATCGACGCCAAGCCGCGGGTGGATGAGCTTGTGGCAGTCCTCGAACAAGCTCCCGCGAAAGTCATTATATTCACGCCCTTGACAAACTCCGTAAACTCGCTATACAAGCATTTGAAGAAACGCTGGACATGCGAGATCGTCAATGGAGATACCAGTCAAAAAGATCGCTCGCGGATATTTCAAGCTTTCCAGGAAAAATCCGAACCACGAGTTCTCATTGCTGATCCCGGCACAGCTTCGCACGGACTTGACCTTTTTGCAGCTCAAACAGTTGTATGGTTCGGACCCACAGACAAAACTGAGTTATATCTGCAAGCGAACCGACGTGCCCATCGGCCAGGCCAACGTTATCCAGTTACTATCGTTCAACTCGTAAGCAACAAACTCGAAGCGGAAATTTACCGGCGGCTGGAAACCAATACGACACTGCAGGGTGCATTGCTCGATCTGGTGAGAAAAGGTGAATTCTGATGCCGCGACCAAAGAAGCAAGAAGTTGTCGAAACGCCGGTCGACCAAACCGCCGAGCAGCTTATCGCCGAGCACAACAAGCTTGACGATTGGATCAAAGCCGAGACCAAGCGCTTCGGTGATTTTCTCAAGCCGCACAAGGAACGGCTGGAGGCGATCGGCAATCAATTACTGGCGCTGTCTAACACCCAGAAATGGGAGCAGATCAGAACCGATGCCGGCACTGCCTATCGCTCGACGCTGCTCAATATCAGTGTGTCGCCGGAAGGCGCTAAGTACACCAATTCCGAGGGGCAGGAAGTCATCGGCCGCGAAGCGCTGCTTGATTTCGCTCTCGACAACTGGAACGACATCGGCAACGATTTGCTGCTGGTCTCGGCGCAGAAAGATTCCGTGAAGAAATACATGGAGGCGAATGAGGGTAAGCCGCCTCCTGGCATCACAACGCAGTGGTGGACTCGAATTAATATAAGGCGCTCCTGAAAGCCACTAGATGTTGAGTAAGGAAATCCGCTTCGGTCCCGGCGAACAGAACCTTAATTCGCCGGAAGAAATCGACCGCCGCACACGGATTGTGCATGAAATTCTCGCTGATGCGGGAATACGAATGGAGAGTTCAATGACCACCACAGTAAAAGTCCACGTTAACGGCCAGTATCGCGCAACCGTAAAGCAGAACGACTGCGAACCCGTGACAGTCGAAGGAAACTACAACGGAGGCAGCGGCGAGAAGTCGTTTTATTTACCACATCCGGCAAAAGCGACCTTCGAGATTTCAGAGGAACAGGTCGCCGACGGCGATAAGCGACCGCCAGAATGACCCATTAGCGGTAGGACCTGCGCCCCGAAACATTTTAACAGGAGCAACAAACGTGAACCAACTTCCCGACTACATCCAAAACCGCCAGTCCCGCGGCCTCGCCGCTCGCGTCAGCCAGAACCTCGGCACATCTAGCCCGCCCTACTTAAGCATCATGGGCAACAAGTTCACCCTGGTCGACGCGGCCGGCAACGAGCAGCCGATCCCGACTTACGAGGCCGATCCCAACAAGTGCATGCGCGGCCAAAACCCTGGCCCTTACGCCGACGTGACGATTGTCGATGTCAACGATCACGTCTCGCGCATCTTCTACGATGTACCGTTCGACCCGACTGCGCAGTCATATCAGCCGCCAGCCTGCTTCTCGCACAATGGCGTGGCGCCGTCGAAACTGGCGTCGAACCCGCAGTCGCCGACCTGCGCTGCTTGTCCGAACTCGGCTTGGGGCTCGGCGACCTCGAACGTCTCGGGCAAGGGCATTCCAGCCTGCGCGCAGTATCAGCAGATCGCAGTACTGGTCGCCGGCCACGACATGCCGTTCCTGTTGCGCATCCCGCCGAACAGCCTGAAGAATTACCGGGCCTATGCCGAGCAATTTCGCGGCCAGCCGTTCGACATGGATGGCGTCGTCACCCGGCTGTCGTTCGTCAGCCAGGGCACGCTCGCCTTCATCCCGAGCAATTACGCCCCGCAGGCCACGATCGCGATGAGCGACAAGCTGATCAGCGCCAAGGCAACCGACGCTATGGTTGGCCGGCTGGATGTACCGATCCAGGGGATGTTGCCGAGCCCTACGCTGGCCGCAGCACAGCCGGTAGCTGCCCCACCTGCGGCCTTCCAGTCGACGCCCATGGCACCGCCACCGACCCAAACCGCGCCCCTTGCGCCGGCTGCATCCCCTTCTAACCCGCAACCCTCCGGCCGCGGCCGGCGACGCAATACCGCTGCAGCGCCCGCAGCGTCTCAACCGCAGCAAACTCAGGCACCGTTCATGATGGACCAGTCGCCGCCCGCTACGACGCCCGCGGTTGCTCCGGTCCAGCCAAACGGCCCAACGTTCGGCATGTCGGCTGGAGTGCCGCCGAACCCGGAAGTCAGCCAAATGCTGGATAACTTGTTTGGCAAGTCATAATGAGCCGTAGAATGCTTATCCGGTTGCCGCACACAAACGCTGAGACCTACTAGATGTTGAGCAAGCCAGAAAAGTACGTCATGAGCGGCGCCCGCATCTCAGGGGACGGCGTCTATCGCTATAAGCTATGGCGCGGATGGCGTGGCTCCCACGACCCTAAACATTGGCGCTGGTTCGGCGAAAAGGACGGCGCTGGTCAAGAACTGGGCGAGCCCTTGAGCGCGCTGTTCGTCATGCTCAACCCGTCTACGGCGGATGGTGAACAAGACGATGCCACAATCCGAAAATGCGTTGGATTTGCGAGGCGTTGGAATTATGAGCGAATGGAGGTTGCAAACCTCTTTGCTTATCGGGCGACCAAACCTGCCGATTTATTTGCCGCCAAAGCCAGGGGCGTGGACATAATTGGCTGGCAAAACTGCGAATGCGTGCAGGATTTGGTGAGGGATGCGGGCTTGATCGTCTGTGCGTGGGGCGCGCATGGCGCCGGTCACGAATTTCACATTGAAGAAGTTCGCGGTTGGCTCGATCCGAAGAAGCAATTTCACCTTGGCCTTACGCGTGACGGCCATCCGCGCCATCCGCTCTATGTGCCGTTCGACACGCCTTTGAGACCGATGCCATGAGCCGTAGCGTAGGCGCAGCCAAAGCCGGTTCGTTCGCATCTCGGCTCCAGGCGATCATGAGGGATGGCAACCTCACTGGAGCCGACCTAGCCCGCTGGTTCGATCGGCCGGATCCGACCGTGCGCGGCTGGATCAGTGGGGATCACGATCTTTCCGGCCCGACGCTCGATGTCGCTTATGTCGAAGCACAGCTTGCCAAGCTGGAAAAGTTATTGCTGCAGAACAAGGGATTGCCAGTGCCGCGCATGGTGCCGCGCAAGCGGATCGAGCATTTGGATCGATTGAAGGGTGCGTAATGCGGCGAAGTTTGTAATAGGAGCCTAGAATGAATGCCGAGAGAACCAAATACAGTGCGAAGATCGCGGGCAGTCGGCGCAATTACGATTGGGCAGTCCGCTTTGACTTTACCGGCCAGGGCGGCCATCGCGGCTTCCTGGGGATCACTCAATTCGACGGCGATGAAGTCAAGGACCGCGTGCTGTTGTCGCCCGGGCAGGCCGAAGAATTGATCGCGTTCGTTTCCAATAAAAAGAGGAGCTGAAAAGTGACAGCCAAACGCGAAAGCAAATGGGAATGCGTCGATCTGGCACCGCACGCGAACGTCAACATGGATCGTCTCAAGGTCCCAGGCGGCTATCTTTACCTAGTAACCAAAATGATTGATCCGAAAAAGCCAAGTGCCGGTGCGACTGTGCATGGACTCGTGTTTGTGCCGACAAGGCGGCGGTGATTTCCAACAGGTGATGAATGTCCGAACGAATGTCGGTGTTCCAGGCGCAGACAGAGATCATGCGATGGCTTCGATCCAAAGGCCATCGGGTTATTGAGAACGAAAAGGAAATGCGCGGGTGCACAATGAAGCTCGACTTTGCCATTGAAGCCGTAGTCAACGAGGCCGGCGGCGTGGCGTCGTTGGATAAGATTTTGATCGGGCTCTACAAGAAAACCCGCGAAGTTCACAAACGAGGAACCATCACTTCGCGTCTATATCGAATGAGACAAAAAAACACTATTTTCGCGGTTCCAAATAAATCGGGTTTCTACTCTACGAAGTCGCTTTCGGAGCAGGATGTAAAGCGACTGTTCGGGCAGGATGAACTGGATATGGCGCCCGACGACGATGATAACGCGTCGCCGTCGGTGTCATCGGCTCCGCCGCCCATTCGCCCATTTACTTGAAGGGGGCGTTATTCCGATTTAGGCGCATCCTGCCGTAGCAGATGTTCTTTCCACTCAGTGTAATTAGCGTTCGAAATGAAGACCTCGCTTTGGGAAGTGATCATAACGATAGGTGACGACAATGCAGAATCTAGCAGGCCAGCCGATGGCGATTCCGACGCCGCAGATGCCGACGATGGTGTACGTGGACCGCCCTGAGATTTCCGAGACATATGCCGACTCCTGTTTCCGAATAAGTATCGAGGGGTTCAACGCCAAACTGGAATTTGTCGTGAACAGGATGGATGACCCGAAACCTGGCGTTCCACCGAGCGGTAAGGCCACGACGGCCGACCGCGGGAACAAACGCCGAGACTCGGCTCGATCATTTCAATCCAGCCATGGATGACTCGGAGGCGGCCTATCGGCGACCTCCATGTTCCACTGCAACAATAAAGCGGCAACGAAGATTACCGCGCCGATGATCCAGATCATCGCGAGGCGTAGCGACGATAATGCCGGCGCCGATGGCGCAATGCGACATGGCGATGTTCAATGCTATGCTCTTTGACCATCGGTTCATAGCTCGCCAGCATCACAACGGGATTGGGATCAGGCTCGATCCTTGCTCCGGTCGGATCAATATGCAGGAAGGCGTGACCCGACACATCAATCATTGCCAGGATCGCGCGCTTAACCGCCTGCCATTGATGGCGCGCGATGGCGACGCAGCCCTCGGTTATCATCGCCTCGTTCATCGCTGCGTGTATCTCGATACCTTCCCGGTAGCGGCGTAGCCGGGCGTCCCAAATCTCGCCATGGGTGAGACCAATTGCGCCGTGGCGAGCTCCCCACGACCCCACATCGTCAGGCGTGATCCGGTAGTCCCCGAAATCTAAGGCGTAGCCAGCTCCGCCCGACCCGTAAGGCACGCGAAGCCCGGCGATCTCCAAGATGCCCCAAAGCCGGGAAGGCCCGTGGGCGAGCACGGGAAGGGTCGTGGCGATGCCATCCTCGAAACCCTCTGCCAAGCCCACCAGTGCCCCGGCAGCGAGCGCCAGGACGTCACGGAGGGGTTTTACGGGGGTGGTAATTCTTACGTGTTCTACAGCCCCGCCACCGTGATGACGGGGCTGCTTATTATCACGGGAAACGTGCCGGGAGGAAACGGAGCGCCTGGAATGATGCCTCATCTTCCTTTCTGCTCTATGCCGCCAGCGACGGAAGTGCCGGCCGACCGGCGCGATCTCCGGGTAGGCTGGCTTGGCGGCGATGTCGATGGACTGCGGGATATAGCCATCCGGGTTCGGATGCCGCGAGGCGAACGCGGGCGTACTGAGCATGACAAGCGGCGCGGCAATCAGAAATAATTTGCGCATGGTAAGCTCCTTATTCGATGACACAAACGTAGCGGGTATCCCGGCCGCCTAGGGCGTCGGCAGGCGCATTCTGCAAATCGAGCTTAGCGCCGATGTCGTAAGCTGCGCCCCACGGCCCTCGATCGTCCACAATAACGCGAACTGTTCGGCGATTGATCGGGTTAAATAAAGAAAGCGCGGTGCCGAGCGACCAATCTCGTGCCGCGACGGCCATGCCGCCATAAGGCTTGCCGCTCGACGTTCCCTTGCCATCGGGCGCATACCACGAGGCGAGAACCGTTCGGCCGGTCGAGCAATGAACGCGAGGGACGAAACGATCGATGCACTGTCGAGTCCAGCTGCAGGCGTCTGCCGCAGGCGCAAGCAAACACACCGCCGCCATAAGCGTCGTTATGAAGAATTTCATTTTGTCAGAAAAGCCGCAGGCCCCTCAGTGCTTAGCGCGAAACGCTGACTGAGGCGGTGAAGCGATGGCAAGCCGGTTCTTCATGGCGAGTCTCCCGTGCTGAGTCGTTTGCCTACCGTCAGAGTAGCCGAAGCCGGGGACAATAAAAAGGTCCCCGTAGGTTGTCAACGGGCGCGCATCACCATGATAGTCACCAAGATTGACACCACCGGAGAGGCTACCGCGGCGCATGCCATGACGATTGCGAGCAGCCGCGCGTTGGTATCGGTCTTGCCCATATGCTGACCGCTGATGCGGGTTTCCACGCTTCCGATTTGAGAGATAGTTGAATTTAACCTGTTCAATGTGTCGGCGGTGGCCGGATCGGAAATGCTACTGCGGCCGGCCTGGGTAAGCTGATAGGCTTCCAGCTTGGTAACGCGCATGTCGAAGGTGGCTTGGATTTGCACGAGCTGCGTCGAGACCAGCGACGATGTGGTGCGGACGGATTCGGCGAGCATGTCGCGGATAGTGTTCTGGAACTCCTGGCGGTTCTCGGCAAGCTGGTCTATCCTCTTGGTCTCGGCCTCGCGCTGGGCATCCTGGTATAAGACCACGCTATCAGCTATAAGCCGCACCTGCGCGGCTAATCCGCCAACTTTCTCGTTGATAAGCAAACTCTGCGCGTCGCGCATCGCATCCTGGTATTTGCTCTCGGCCCGCACTAAGTCCAAAACATTTTTTGTCGGATCGATAGTGGCGTTGCCACCGGAGTCGACAGGAATGCCGGGCCGACCTTTGACGTTGTTCTTGCCGCTCTCGTTCATGGCAGATTATGCAGCGGTGCGAGGCCGGCCCTCGATCAATGAATTGAAACGGTTTGTCAGTTCATCGAGTCGCCGGCCCGTGCCGTTCAAACTCTGTCCCATATTGTCTAGCCGCGCATTCTGTGCCGCCTGCTCGGTCATGATCTTGTTCAGCGCCTTGATGTCGTTTTTGAAGTCCGTCATAGTGTCGTCGATCATCTTCAATCGAACGACAAAGACCTTTGATGTGGCGCGCATGTTGGCGATGTAAAGCGTGATAAACACCAACATGCTGCCGATCGTCAGCATGGTGTCGAGCGAGATTTGCCAATCGAACATGCCTTAGGCCGCAGCGGGCGGCGTTATGCCGATCTTGGTCGTGGTCGCCGCCGCGGAATTGACTGCGGCCTTCGCCGTCGTCAGGACATGGTAGCCGTTGACCAAGGCTCGCGCCGCCGCTGTGGCCGTGATGCCGCCGCCGGTCGTTGCCTTATTGTACGAGCTCGCAAAGGCCGTCAGGCCCGCCATCGCCACGTCGGCGGCAGCCACGGCGCCGGAGACTACGGCCATGCCGGCAGGGCCGGCCGCGGGCGCCACAGACTCGGCGAACATGGCAAGCTGTGCCACGCCTTGTGCGATGGCAGGTGTTTCGGCAGCAAGCCAGCCGAGACCTTTTTCGAGGTCGGCAATCACGACCTCGACATCGTTGATGATGTTGGAAACGAATTTCTGCACGTCGGCTTCGACGATGGGAACCTCGGCCTCGAACCATGAAATCGGGTTAAAGCTCATGAATTGATCTCCTTCTGGTGTTGTTCGATGACGGTGAGAGCCATTTGAATAACAGGAAGCAGCTTTTGAGCATCGGCCCAAAGCGTGTTGAACAGCGGCAAATTTGCATTGATGCGGTCGGCAAGCGCCTTGGCATAGGGCATTGCGGCGTTGATTTGGGCGATCTGTTCGTCAGTGAAGCCTTCGGCGTGAAGGCCCATGCTTTCGACGAAGTCTGTCATTTATTTCCTCAATCTTTGAATGCGCTTCCAACGACGCTGAGAACGCCAATCAGAGCGCCCACAACGATGATGACTCCGAGCGCGATCGCCAATGTTTCCAGAACATCGCCGAGCGTGATGACGTGGCTCATTTATCTTCTGCCCAATCGCTCATGATGTCGCTCCTGCCGCAGTGTTAGTCGTGACCTTGGCGACGTAGGCATTTGCAGCGGCGGCGATTGATGCGTCAGGAGCGGCAACCCCGTGGCGCTTTGCGAGCGTTGCCAGCACCGCGGCTTTGCCGCGCGTGTTCCACCACGACCAAATATATCCCATGCTCGCGACAACTACGCTTACGCCGATTGTCACGAATTGTGTTTGCTGATCTGGCTGCAATACCCCGTAAGTAAGCAGCGCGCCCGCAGCCCAACCAACGGCTTTTGTGGCAGTGAAGTTAGCGATAAATTTCAGGGTATCGGAGTCCATCTTCATGCTCCTGCGTTCGGGTTGCCCTTGACGAGCGCGCCCGGCTTTTCAATGAGTGATTTGATTTCGGAAAACACCAAATCCTGCGCATATCCGGTATCGTCGGGGTGTGCGCCGCGATGCTCGGTGATAAGCAGCCGCGTGTTTTTGGAAACGGCTTTCCACGCAGCATAGCCGAGACCTCCGGTATCTATCCAGTCGGGATCTCGGATACAGTGAGCAGTCAAGACGTTAGCCGGAACAGGAATATATTTGGTGCCGTCCGCGTCGGTCTGGATATTGGCGGCGTAATCAGAAGGCTGGAATCCGGCCAAATAATCAACCTTAAGCGGAGCCAGAGTACCCGCATACTGCGGCCCAAAATCCGCGCCGAAACTGTCACCGACAATTGCGCGCCAATCGGCTTCCTTGAGAAAATCGTAAACACCTTGACCGTCAGTATAAGAAAACGGCCCGCCAACCGTCAGACCAATCGATTTGCAGCGCTCGGCCAGATATACCTCGCCGCCTCGCGGATCGAGCCAACCGCCGCCAAGTCCGAAGATGATCGCGATTTTACGCAGCATTTTTTAAAGTCCTCAATCGCCGTGCGTAGTAATGACCGCGCGGCAACGCGCTGAAAGTTTTTCTTTGTTTGCCGACAGACAAGCCAGCACAGTAAAAGGACCGCCGTCGATTGCGTGTTTACAAAATTTTTCAGCATCGGCTTGACAAGCGCGGCGGTCACCCGAACTTTGCGCGGCAGCTATATTGCTCAAAAGCAACAGCACAGAAAACCGCGCGATCAAAAACAGAACTTTCATGCCAGGCTCGATTATATGGCCCACTCGCTGGCGATCGTCCCCGGATCGACGCCGGGGGCAACCGTACTGCAATCCACAGGCGATTTCAACCCGCGGACGACCTCCGTCTCGCTATACTGCCACAGCCACGGGGCTTTCCAGCTCTCCTGGACTCTGGGAACAGGACCGTATTCGGCCAGCCAGAGCCGGTGAGCACCGAAAAACAGGTCATTTCCAACTATCTGCTCCTTGGCGACGTTGCCGGAATAAAGTATCGCGGAGCGGTTGAGGTTGTTCTGAATTTCGGCGAGGAAAGCCCGCGCGGTCTCGACGGATTGTTGCTGCGTCTCCCAATCGAGACAAACGAGCGTTTGATTATCGGCATCGGCGACCGACAAGAAATGTCGGGCTTGCGCCACAGGATCGTCGAGTGACATGAAGTGGTAAGCGCCCCACAGCATCCCGGCGGCTTTGACGGCGGAACGGCGCGCGGCGTATTCGCCGTCGACAATGCTTATGCCCTGAGACGCCTTGTGGATGACGCCGATGATGCCGGTCGCTTTGACCTGCGCAAAGTCGTAAGCGACGTTGCCATGGTAGAGATCGACGACGAGCGGCGTCATTTTTTAGGTTCTACAGGTTTGCTTGCAGGTTTCGGATCGGGCTTTGCTTGCAGCGTCTTGATCTGTTCCTGCGCCTGCACGAGCTGCGCGCGTAGCTGGATGTTCTGATTGATCTCATCCATCAGCTTGCCGGATAGGGCTTGGTCGAGTGGAGTCGATGGCGTCTGCTGGGCCATTGCAGGAATAGCGATAACACCGATAAACGCGAGCGATAAAAATATCCGTTTCATTTAATCACCATGCTGTTGTGCTCGCCGCAAGATAATAAGTCGTGCCGCTGATCGTCATGGTCAGTCGATGATCGGCGGTGAAGTTGGCTGTTACTGTAGCCGCTGCAACGGTGGAGTCCGTTGTGACGTTGCCGCTGCTATCATTGACGAGTGGGCCGGCCGTCGTATAGGTGCCGAGCTGGATGCTGCCATTGGTATTAAGCACCAATTGATTGCTTAAATGACTAAATGTCGACAGCACCAATGGCCCGTCCGACGTATTGTAGTTACTGGAGACGTGGCTCGCGCCGCCGGCACTGTTGGAGCCATACAAAGTCACATAATTTTGGCTTCCGCCCATACTGAAGCCAGCGGCGGAAATCAAAGTAAAATCAAACACTGGACCTCCAACGTTCAGTTCTCCGGCAATACCGACGCCGCCGCCGAATACGCCGCTGCCGGTAGTTGTTGAAGATGATGCTGTGGTAGCCGTGGTTTTGAGTTGCCCGGATGCGGTCATTGCACTGGCGCTAAGGGGAGCCGCAGTCGAGGAATCGCACTGCGTTACAGCGAGCGTTCCTGAACTATCCGAAATCTGCACATCGCAGGTCGTGGCCGTTCCGTTTTCGCTTGCAAGCTGTTGTGGCCCCGTCGTCTCTAAGGCAACTGCCGTAGTATTGTCCCATGCTGAGCCGAAATTCTGGGTCCCGCCGATTCGTATAGTATTGAGAGTTGGCGAGGTCGCGGCTTGTCCAATTCCCCAAAATGACGGGGTGGTAGTACTAAAGAAGATAGTCGGGCTTGGAACTGTCGCACCTGCCGCTGTCGCGAGCGTCGCCACAGGGACAGAAAATCCTGAACCTGTCCCGCCAATATTTGCGGCAGCCGCGGAGAGACTATCCGCCACTGTATAACCATATCCCCCAAAGGTCACGGTCACAGCAGTCACCGCTCCGCCGGAAACAGTGATCGTTGCGTAGACGTAGTGGCCCGTGCCTCCTGTCAAAGGCACCGCGGTGTAAGTGCCATTGGTGTAGAGCGACCCCCCGGTGATCGAACCTAAGGTGGCGATGGCAGAATCGGCATAGGCATCGCTCAGATAAAGCTGACTGGCGCATCCGGTGCTGTGGCAAAACCGCTGTGCACCGATGGCCCATTGATTATTCTCGCTCGCTGAACCCCCGGTAACCGTGTCCGCGACGACGTTCCCTACTTGATTGACAATCTCAAAACCAAATGCATTTTGCTGCCCTGTTGTCCCAATCGTCGTCGTGGAGTTGCCACTGCTCTGAATTGCAAAGCCACCATAGCCGGAATCATAGAAAACATTGGCAAGACCGCTTAAAAGGTTGCTGGTGATGGCTTGCGGCCCAAAATTTTCAAAACGAGCCGTCTGGTGAAAATCGTTCAGCGTAGCGCTAAGCGAGCCGCCATCGGGGATTCCAAGCGCCGAACCATTCCAGGTCAAACCGGAAGCGGTGTTGCCTACAGTGCCGGACGGCGACGCGCCGTTTTGATAAAGCAAGCCATTAATCGTTCCGCTGATGATTGTTGTCGTGCCGATGCTGATTGAGGATGCTGCGGCCAATGGCGTCGCCCACATCCCATCGCCACGCCAGAAGGTGGACGATGACGCCGACGTGCCGCCGTTCAGGTTCGTGACGGGAAGGTTGCCGGTGACACCGCCGTTGCCGGACGCGGCCAAATTGATCGCAGCCAAATAGGTTCCGAGCACGGTTCCAGAATTGATCTCGGAACCGGCGATGGATTTATTGGTCAGCGTATCGGTTGTCGCACGGTCAACAACCGTATCGGTCGCAGCCTGGAATGTCTGCGTGTAATTGGTCGCGCTCGCGTTGGCGCTCGTGAAGGTGGTCGCACCGGTCGATGAGCCAAGCAGCAGCAAATCGGAATTGGTGAAGGTCTGCCCTGCAGTCCATGTATTTGCGTGGCCGAGTGCGAGCGACCCCACAACAGCGCCGGTCGTCGGTGAAATGGTGAGTGTGCCGTCGGAATTCGAGACCGACAAAACGGGCGGCGAAGCCCATGTTGCGTCGCCGCGCCAGAAAGTAGAACCGGATGCCGAAGTACCGCTATTGAGATTGCCGACCGGCAGATTGCCGGTGACGCCGCCATTGCCGGATGCCGCAAGATTGATCTGGGCGATGTAGGAGCCAGCGACCGTACCGGAATTTATTTCAGAACCAGCGATTGATTTATTCGTCAGCGTTTGTGTTCCGGTAAGCGTGACAATAGCCGTCGCGAGAATGCCACTATCGGAGAGAAGCGTGCCGGTTATGTTGTTGAATGTTGGTATATCGCCAATTGTGGATGATGCAGGGCCTATCACGTTTCCTAGAGAAACCGGCGTTCCGTTGTAAGTAAGAGTAATGCCGCCGGTTGCCCCTGCATAATTGTTAAGCGATAAGCCACCGCCACCTGTTTGTGTCGTCGTCAAACAAATTTCATTGTATGGCCCACTAATCGGCCCGCTGTTTTGACAAATACCAGGGCCAGCCGCAGTAACGCCTATACTGGTAAGAAAGCCTTGCGCTGCCGTGCCGGCGTCGCCGGCAACGCCGTTGGTCACCCACATCATCGGGTGTCCGGGAGTGACATTGCCCGACTGCTTGACAGATGCCCCGCTCTGCGCGTGAGCTGCAGTAATCAACGTAGCGAGCACAAGTATAATTCGCCAAATCATGTTAGGTTATCTCCGACTAGGAAGATATCTGCCGTTGCCGCAGCTCCCTGTGCTGTTGTCAGGGCGAACCATATTGCAAGCTGGCTCGCAACACTGTTGAGAGTTGCTGAAGAAAACCGCGTGGCCGATCCGAAAGAAGCGAGAGTCATCAGCAACAAGCCATTTACGGTAGTTAAGGCGCTATACGCTTGCGACGCAGCGACGATCGGCGTGCCGCCTTTAGCTGCTTGCGGGTAGAACCCGCCTACCGCTGTTGTCAAACTAATCGAAGCGTTGGTAACAATAATGTTCGATAGCCGAAATGCGGCAATCTGTGCTGGAATAACAATCGGCTGATCCGTAGTGATGTTAAAATTAGCAGAGCGTAAACTAGCAATGATATTGAAAGGAGCGACACCAAGATCGCTTATTACGCCATCCGTAACCCACCCCGCAAGATGGTTCGGCGTTACCGAACCCGATTGAAGAACGCCGGTCATTTATTGGTTAAACCCCCACGAATTGACGGCCACCGCGCTTGCCGTGCCATCGGCGGTCGTCGTGGTGGTGATGTTAGTCGCCGCAGCATTGGCCGGGATGCACGGGCTAAAATTGATGTTGATACTGTTGCCGGCCACAGTCGAATTAAGTTCGTACACCATCGAGCCGGTTATGGTGTTCGCGATAGTGATTGGTCCAACCGCGGCAGTGCCGCCAGTCGCCGATACGTTGAAGCCGCAGATGTAAGTCGTTTTCCCCGCCACGGCGGTAAGCGTGCCAACCGCCGCTCCCGTAGTCCCGGTGTTGTTACCGGTAATCGCTGTCGAGCCGGTAGGGTATTGGCTGGTGAGAGAGGTTGGAAGTGGATTGGCGACGCTAACCGGAACCGGATTAAATCCTGCTCCCGGCGCCTGTTTGTAATAGATGACATCCTGCGCATGCGCCGCGGTTGCAAAAAACAGCAAGAACGCAAGTAGAAGTCGCCGCATCATTTGCGCCTCGCAATCACGTTCACGGCGACGACAAACACGGCATAGCCGGCCAAGCCGGAAAGCTGCGCCGTCGTCGGTTCGCGCGGAATGATAGCAAGTGCCAGCCAGAACACCGAGATGACGGTCAGCAGCGAGTAGAACCCGGAAAGGATCGCCGCGCTCTTGTCGGACAGCAGCGCCAGCAACAGATCGAGCGCCTTCGACGTGTCTTCAGTTGTCGCGCTGGTTTGCTGATCGTTTTCGATGACTTCGAACTGCGGCGTCGCCATGTCCTTCGTCCTCGATCATGGTTTGGGCATCGGCCATGGTGAAAGAGCCGTCCGACTCGTCGTCGGATTTACCCTTGTCCTTGAGAAAGGTAGCATAGAGGGCTGTCAGGGCTTTTAGGGCATCGACGGCTTCTGCAAACGGCGTATCGGTGTCCTCCGCGCGCTTGCGGATGGTCTCGGCGAATTTCACCAGTTCGGTTTTGAGAGTCATCGCGCCGCCCGCTTCGGCTGCGGCTGGTCATCCTGAAACAGCGGTTGCATGATCGGAATGCCCATCGAATACATGTACGGCTGCATGATGCGAAATTGCGCCGACGCGCTCTTGTTGGTGATCTCGGTCGTCAGCGCCTTGAAGAACTCCGGTTCGACCATTGCCCGCCGGAAGATTGCAGTAGCTTGATCCGGCGTCAAGCGGCCGGCAAGCTGCTTGAACGCCTGCGAACCGATAGCCGCGGTCTGGATCGAACCGCCGCGCACGCCGAACCGGGTAAAGATGTCGGCGCCCATGATGCGCGCCATGATATCCCGCAGCCATGTCACGCCGGAAGCGGTCTCGCGACTCGGCAACTCGGGTCGCACGTTGAAACCTTCCAAGTAGCGCGCCGTGTCGGCAATGCGCTTGAACCGATCGGCGATGCCGGGAAGCTTTTCGTTCAAAGCGCGCACCACGCCTTTATTGGCTTCGTACCACTGATTGATCTTGCGGCCGTCGATGCGCTGCAAATCCATCGACTTATTGTCCTTGGAGATCGAGGTCGCCAGCATATTGTCGAACGCCATCTGGCCTAATCCTTCCGTAGCGCGGCCGGTTGGATCGTCCTTGGTAAATTCCAGCAATTCCCTGGTCGCGGCGTATTTGTCGTTGGCGTTGACCGCGCCGTTGAACAGTTCGCCGGGATTGCCTTTGAGAAACAGCCCGGCGCGACTTTGCCGGATGGTATCGCGATCCTGCAGCGTCGTCTTTACTCCGGTCGCCGCTTTGCCTTGCGTCTCGATCGCGGTCTCGAATTCCTTGCGCAGATCGTCGAAATGCAGGAGCGGCCCAGTGTTGTTGGCCATGTACTGCTGCGCCGCGCGCTTGTTGAACACGCCGTTCGCCATCACGTTGTCGTAGAAATCCTGCCTGATATGATTGCGCAGCAACGCCGGCATCACCGCGCTCGGCGCAATCGGCGTCACCTTACCGGTGCGCGCTACAACCGCGCGCATCAAGGCGTTGAAATTGTCGATTCCGGCCGGTCCCTGACTTAAAAAGTGCCGGATGGTATCGCCGGGAAACACGTCGGGAGCCCCCGGCACATCATGCCCAAGCACCTGCCCGACCGGGCCGCGGGAAAACGTCTCGTGAAACGTCTTGGTCGCGGCGTTGGCATCCTTCAAATCGGGCAGCGCCGCGACCGGCATAGTTTCCTTGGCGCGTTGCAGCGCGTCGGACAGCCGCGTGAGATAGCCCATGAAAGTGCGATTGGGCGCGTCTTTGGCGCTTTCCTCGCGCATCGCCTGCGACACTTCGCTATGCAGATCGATCGCTTCCTGCAATCGCGTAACCGGCGCGAATTTCGGAACTTTCTTACCGTCTTTAGTCTCGAAAAACCGGTCGACGAACACTTGAGGAAAACGCTGCTCGCTTTGTCCCGGCCGCGCTGCATGCTCGGCCTTGAGCGTGGCAATCTCGTCATAGACGGAATTCATGTCAACCGTCAGATTCTTGTCGACCTTATCCCATTTCGAATCGGCAACGGCCTTGGCATCGTCGCGCGCCAGCAAGAGCTGCTTGCGCAAGGTCGTGGCATAGGCATTCTTTACCGTGTTGGCATCGATCTGATTGGGCGAGACGCCCTTGAACGCCTGTTCCAAAGAACGATCGGAATGCTCGACTGCCTGAAGCTGGCGGCGATTGACTATATCCTCAAACGACTTCTGCTTGGCGTCGAGCCAAGCGTAAGTATCCTTGTAATTCGCCGGGCTGAAAACCGCGTCGGCTTTGATCGCCTCGGCAGTAGCTTTTTGCATGCGCCGGTAGTCGCCGGAAAGCTCGGCGTCGTTAGCCATGACGGTACGCCGCAATGCCAGCAAACCCTCATCTTTCGACTTGATATCGACCGGTATTTGGCTACCGGCGGATACAGGTGGCATCTTCTCGACATTTTTAGCCGCGGTCGGCAAGTCCTGCGCTCCCCGCACCAGGCTCTCCTTGACCCGGCCCTGCGGCCCCAGGAATTCGTGCATCCACGACGAGCCCCGCTTGGAAGCGGTGATGGCAGCCTCAATGGGCGCTAGCCGCAAGCCACCTACGACCCCTCCCACGGCTTTTCCCAAGTCTTTGTGTTCCGGGCCAGCAAATTCCTCGCCGACGATGGCCCCAAGACCCGGGCCGAGGGCACCATAAGCCAGGTCGTGCAAAGCAGCGGCCCAAGGGCGGCTCGTGGTCGCAAAGCGCATGATATTGGGCACGGTGCGTTCGACCCCGCCGATAACAGCCTTTTCCGGCACTCCGGCGACAAAGGGGATATTGGCTCCAGCGAACTCGCCCAGCGTGTCACCCCAATGCGCCGCCATCGAGGTATTGCCTTCTTCCTCGGGCGAACTCGTCGGGATGCCGGCCTTGGTTGCGAGATCGCGAAATGTCTTCGTGCCGCCCACTGGAATCGGATTGCTTTGGATAAACCGTTTGTCGGCGGCTGCTGCTCGACCACCTGGAAATCCGCCCAACCCCGAGATCATCGGATGATTTTTCAAAAACTCGCCTGCCGCGTTCCAAGCATCAACCGGGAAACCTAGCGTCTCGGCGAACCCTCGATTAAGTCCGTGATTGGCGAAACTCATGAACTGGCGCAGGTCGTGAAGAAAACCGGTATCATGGTTGAGCAGTTCGTCGGTCTGCCCGCGATTAAGCACATCATCCCACTTCGACGAACCTTGCGGCGTGTCGAGTGTCGGTGTCACCGCCGTATCGGGCTGTGGCACATCGGAAACGCCAGGAATGTCGTCGAATTTACCCATTTTAGTTCGGGCTATTCTGAATATGCGTCTCGATCGCCTTGCGCCGCTTGGCTTCCTTGATGATCGCTTGCTGATCGGCGAGCGGCAGCGACGACATGTAGCGGCTCATGCCAATCAACGCGTCGTCGGTCACTTTCGTCGGATCCTTGCGCAACTGCAATAGCGGATCCTTTGCCGCCTCGCTTTGCGGATAGACGCCGATCGCCGCGAACTTATCGAGCACTTCGGGCGGGATCGTCTTGCCTTCGGCCTGGATGATGTCGAGCTCCGACTGCGCCTTGTCGCGCAAATCCTGCATGAACTGCTGCACTTGATACTTGCCGAACCGGGCGGCTTTGTAATCGTCGGGTAACTGCTCCAACTGCGCTTTCAACCCGACAACCGAGATGCGCCCGCCGCTGGCGAGTTCGGCAACCGCCGCCTCGGCTTGCCGCTTGGCGGTCTGCCAGATGATCGCCGGGTCGTTGACGCCGCCATACTCGGCGCCGAGCCGCTGCACCAGGCCCGAGATCGTGCCAGTCGCGCTGGCGAAGGCATCGAGCGTCGCCAGATGCTTCATCAAGACAGGAGCCGCCGTCAGTGTCTTTTGTTCCGGCGTCGTGATCGATTTTGGCGCTGCCGACGCTGTAGCGACTTCTTGCCTTAATGCGTCGTCTTTCGCATCGATCTCATCATCAGTCGGCGCTTGCCCGGATGCTTTTCTTTCCTCAACCCAGGCCGCAAGCCGGCGCGCAACTTCTTTCTCCTTGGTCGGCGCTCCGGCGCCGCGACCGACAGGATTTTGCGCCAGGAATTGTGCTTCATCCTGCGCCGTCGCTTTGGGATGATCCAGCCGGAACTGCCGCAGCAAATCTTCCTGGATATTGCGCCCGCCGGTCGCGATACCCTGCAAAATCTCCAGCCGCGCTTTGGCGCGCTGGTATGGATTGGCCTCTGGATGTTCCTTGTCCCAATTCTTGACTTCCGCCGAGAAGATCGAGCGTCGCAGATCGGTCGTCTCCTGGTCATTCATAGTCTTTTGTATCTTGTCGGCGATCTCGACCTGCTTTGACTGCAAGTCAATTAACTCGCCGTTCATGCCGGCATCGAGCATGGCAACGGCTTTCTTGTTGTCGAACTGCGCCGCGATCTGGAGCTGCTTGACCTTCCATTGCTGCAGGTCGGTATCGCTCAGCTTGTTGGCGTCGGTGAACAGTTCCCGCTCCATACCGAAGCGCTTCAAGGCAAGCTGGGTATTGTCCTTCCACGCCTGATACGCCGTTTTGTAGCCTTCCTCATCATGCTCGCGCGTCGCGTTCATCGCCGCCGCCGCGGCGTTCATCGCCGAGGTCAGCGGCGTCTTGGTAAACTGGCTGGCGAGGATGCCGAACACCGCGCCGAGCGAGCCGAAATCCTCGATCGGGGTGCGGACTCGCTCGCGCTGCTCCTTGTCGGCATTCCACGCGGGCGGAACGGTATCTGCACTGGCGCTCTCGGCCGAGAACGCCTTGCGCATCTGTGCCTGGTCAGCCGCCATCTTGCGATTGAGCGAGCCGAACTGGCTTTCCTCGGCCTTGCCGCGCTGCCGCTCGATATCGGCGAGGCTATGAGTCAGCGCATCGGTGCGCGAAGGATCGAAGCGCTTGAGAAAGTCGGTCGTATAAGGCGAGTCGTTACCCTTGGAATCGGCCGGTTCGGCGTTGTAAAGATCGCTCGACTGCCCCGGAGGCGGCGGCAGAACGACTTTCTTGCCCGAGGCGGTCGTGACCGTCTCGTCTTGATTGCCATCGTCAACAACAGGTTCCGGCACTTATGCCCCCGCAGGAGTGATCGAGAACGTATTGCCGCCCGATGATATCTTAGTCCCGCCACCCAATGCCGCTGCCATGCTGGCGATCGACGCCATGAGTTGATTGTTGTTGGTCTGGTCCATCTTGACCAGCGTTTGATAAATCTGTGTGGAGAGGCCGGTTTCCTGAAGGCCGGTATTGATCAATTGCGTGCCGGATTGGAATAGCTGCTGTTCCAAGGTGCCGGCCTGCGCGATGGCGTTGAGATCGACCTGGCTGAGTTCCTGCGCCAAGGCGCTGTTTTGCGTCGGATTGGTGTTCTCGCCGTTGCTGGCATGGTTGGAAATGATGCGCGCCTTGGCCGCCTGCACCGCATTATTCACTTGCGCCTGCAAACCCGGAGGCAGATTGCCGTTGGTCAAATAGGTCTGCAAATTCTGTCCCGAAGCGGTCAGGGCCGCGCCTTGTGCCTGCAAACCCGGCGCTTCGGCCTGCAACGCTCTCTGGTTTGGATCGGGCTGGTTGCCGCGCGCCAAACTCATCCCAAGGCCGGCGGTCGAGGCGAGAATGCCAAGTGGATTCTTCGTGACCGAGGTTTCCGCGCCGCTGACCAATTTGCTCAGGAAGCTGTCGCTGCCCGCCGCGCCGGGATCGTTGGTAATGATGTCGCTCGGCAGCACGCTCGAATCGGTCAAGCCGGGAATACTGAGTGTCCCGGCTTGCGCGCCCGACGCCGCGCCCGTCGTGGACCCGAGCGGCGCTGCCGTGTCGATCGCGGCAATCCCCGGATCGGTCGCCAAGCTGGCATCCGGCGCAGCGAGACTGAGCGCGTCAAGCCCACCGGCTGTCGCATCGGCCGCGCCGCCAAGGCCGCCCGCAAACAGCGTGCCGATCGCAGCGGGATCGGCCGTGCCCGCCGCCGCACCGCCGGCCAGAAGATCGAGCGGGGCACCTGCTGTGGCACCGCCGACCGCTGCACCACCAGCGCCGAGGCCGCCTAGCAAGCCGGCCGCGCCAAGACCAATACCGCCGAGACCCAACACGCCGCCTATCGTCTCGGCAATCGCAGTCGGCGAGCCGAACAAGTCGTGACCGAGATTGCCGGTATTGCCGTGGAACAGGTCTGAGAAAAAACTTATGACACGCTCCTACACCCTCGCGAACTGTTGAGTACGAGTAAAGATGCGACCGAGTTTTTCCTTGATCGCATCATGCGGAACATTGGAAAATTCTTCCACGATCACGATCTCGGCACCGAGGTTCTTCGCCCAGCGTTTGAACTCGTCGTAAAACCCGGCAGCTTCCCTGACATGCGTGATGTCGTCGGGATTTTCCGCCAGCACGAAGCGTTCGCGCACGATTGGTTTGTCGGCAAGTCCGTTGGCGCGCTGCATCTCGGCGAGCGCGACCGAGTGCGGCTGGTAAAGAAACAGAAACTCGTTGCTGTCGAGCATGCCGCGCAGCCAGCCCGCGATGCGCTGTTCCGGCAATTCCAATGCCGTAACCAGCCGCGGCACCAGCCACGGGCCGTGAGACGACAGATCGGCCAAGCTGAATCGCCTGATGGCGGGAAGCTCGATGCCGACGCGCTGAACTGCTGGTTCCATCAGGCTATCCCCAAAATACCGCTCGCGATGACATGCTCATCGGCGTTAAAACCGATCCATTCCGACAATTGTGCCGGATCGCGCCAGTCTAACTCCAAAAGGTTATACCCGGCAATGCCCAAAACAGCGTCCATCTGGACGTGCATCACTGCGTGCTGATAGAGCCACTGGTCGATATTACTGGGATCGAACGGATCGAGCGGAAACGTGTTAAAGCCGATATGCTTGGTTTCCTTGATCCGGCGCACGATGTCGAGATGGTTTGCCATGTGGGCGAACGACCAGTGCGCCAGATCGCCCGGCTTTTCCGGTATCTCGGTCAACTGCGCGAGTGCCATTCTCTTAGCCTCGATACGCGACGCGCGGATCCTGCTGTATCATTGCGCTGATCTGCGACACGTCGCCCTCGTTGGTCTGCAAAGTAATGCCGGTCAGCACGCCCTGCTGCCCCACGGATTCCGGCGGCGTCACGAAATAGCCGGCGCCTGACGGGCTCGGAATCGTATAAGTATTGCTGCCGGTGAACGTCGTGCCGTCCGCGCCGTTGATCCCTACCGCATCGATCTTGACGAGGATGTTCAAACTGCCGGCGACGTTGTAGTTCCACACCGACCAGAACCGGCCGGTCGCCTTGCTGAACTGATAACCGCCCGGCTGGTCCCAATAGCGCGACTGGATCGTTTTCTGGAAACCGGTCGATGGCGTCTGAAACAGCGGTTTAATGACAAGCCCATCGGTGCCCCACGCCGTTAGCACCGAGTTTATTTCCTGGGTCGCGATGAAAGTCAGCGGGCCGAAATCCTGGATCGAAGCGTACCACTCCTTGCCGTTCCAGATCAGAAGCTTGTTCTGCGTCGTGTTCGTCACCGGATCGACAATCTGCGCCAGCACCATCCAGATTTTCTTGGCAAACACCGTGGCTTTGGCGCTTGAGAGTTGCGACAGGCTGCCGAACCCGGCAATGCTGTTGAACACGCCGTCGAGCGCTTCGGAGACTTTTTCCAGTGCAGCGCCGCGGCTGACATGCACGCCGAACGAATTGGCCAGTACGATATCACGCCCGCGCGTCAGCACCGAGTAGGGATACGGTGTGCCGATCTCGGGGTCGGCATTCTGGTTGGTAAACGTCGTGGTCGGCGGCGTGCCGGATGTGGTCACACCCGAGATGTAATTCATCGACGAGTCGGCGATCAGATACAAGAAGCCGTTGGTGTTGACCAGCCGTGTGTAGCCGACTTTCAGGAAGTTGTCGCCGGATGTGAAATTGCCGCCGCCATTCGAAGTCGCGAAGTCGGTAAACGATCCCGGCGCGGCGAAATAGACGATAGGCCCGTTAGCGATCCAGGCGCGGCCTTGATAGGTTTCGATGCAAGTGCCGGAAATGCCGAACGGCGCGAGAGAAACGGTTGCGGCTGCCGATACAGTAACGTCCGTGACGGTGATCGTCGGTGCCACCGACGTTCCGTACTGTCCGCCGTTAGTGATCAATACCGATGCAATCGAGCCGCCGCTAACGATAGGTGACACTGCGGCTACCGTGATGACGCTGCCGCCAGTAACCGCTGCGGTAGTTGTGTCGCTATAGCCGGCGCCATGCGCTACTATTGAAACACTTGAGACATAATAATCGCCGCTATCCGTGATCGACGCGATTGGTGTTGGGCTTGCTGCCTGATAATTGCCACCCGAGACTATATTAACGCTCGCTAGCGTTCCACTGGATATAATTGGCGACAAGGTTGCTTCGGTGCCAATATTGCCACCCGACACTGTGATAGCAGTGAAGGGAGAATATCCGCTGCCCGACGCTACTATACTGGCGCTGCCAACTACCCAGCCACCGCCGCTTACAACCAACGCTAAAATCACGGACGCGCCGCTGCCCACACCGTGAGACATGTTAGCGGTGAGCGTTGCACCGCTGCCGGAAGACAATCCCCCGGAAAAAACCAAACTAATATTTTGTCCAGCTAGATATCCGGACCCTGGATTTACAATAGATACACTAGTCACAACGCCATTGGCAATTTGTGCTGCAAAAGTAGTTCCCGTTCCCGAGCCGCCGGAAGCAGTAACGGAAGGAACGGTTTGATACCCCGAACCAGGATTAGTCAGCGTTACGATCGGCGACAGCGAACCGGCTTCATAGAGCAAAGTGCCATCCCAAATCCAATAACCGTTGGTCTGGTTGGCAACGATCAGAAGGTAAGTCTGACCCCACTGCGAAAAGCCTATGTTCGGGATCGTCGGCGTCGTGATCGTCGACGGCGGCAAAATCTGCGTCGTTACCGGAGTTCCGGTGGTATTGACGGTCTGCACCGAGCCGTCCGAAAGAAAATAAACCGCATAGGGTGTTGCTCCAAGGTTGTAGAAACCGAACGCAATAATCGTGCGCCCGCCGGAGAAGGCTGCTCGCAGTTGCGCCCCGGCTCCGGGGAGCGTGCGCGCGTTTCTCGGAGCGATCGGCATAAAGCCGTCGATCCAATAACACATCTCGTCGGGCACGCCCGCGCGCGTCGTCGACGTGTTGATGCCGCCGAACTTCTCCATGACCTGCGGCGGCGGGAGAGCTGGCGCGTAGGGATTGGTTTGCGGGGAATCGGGTTTTGGGGGGTTTTGGAGGGTCATACAACCTCTAGTAGCGGCCGTATGGGTTTACTACCCTGCCGATATTTACGGAGTGCGAGTAAATGCCCAACTGTTTCTCAAATAGATTCAAATAAAATTGTGCGATGTTGAAATTTTGTAAATCCAGCATCCCGAGATGCGCAGCAAAGTACGGAACTGCATCCGTCCATGGGTCAGGTATTGGTTCATAATCTAAATTTGATTGTAAATTAGATGGCAAACAATATGCATCAACATCCCACTGGTACACTTGAGAAGGTAACGGATAGAACAACAAATATCCAGAACTGCCAACTCCAACCTGACAAAAAAATGTAGGTACATACTGATAGGAATACGGAAATTGGCGTATGAAAGCCTGATAATCCGTGTAGGAATATTTAGGTAATGAGTACCTATAGTTCGCATATATGATTGATACCGAGCGAATCGCGAAGACCTCACCAATCCCTGGGAATGGCGAAAGATCAATATCAGAGAAAAAATATTGTTCTTGTCCAGCATTCAATTGATTGATCGGTGCAGTGAACAAAGATACTGACGCGCCACTACCACTCGGACCAGTGATCGCAGCAATTGGCTGAAAATAACCCGAACCGCCGTAAGTAATATCGACAGCAGAGATTGAGCCGCCTTGAACAATTGGTAGCGCAGTTGCCTGCGCACCGAGCGGCGTTGGCGGTTGACCGCTAGGAAAATCTGGCGGTGTAACCGTCACTGTCGTCAACGATGCGTTATAACCAGTGCCGCCAGTAACGACACTCGCCGTCACGACAGGTCCGCTAATATTTGGTTCAATCCTCAAACACTGAGTCCGCATCGCCACTTCCCGGCGCGCTCGGTTGATATAAACAACCAAGTCCTGCGGATTGATCAAATCCTGCTTCTTCTCGCGTAGCATTCTTTGCGTCTGTGTCAGATAGTCAAAGAGACTAGCCATTGCTGCCTCCCTGCCCACTGCGCGGCTGCTGCACGCCCAGCTTATTGATCGATGCCGGATCGGCTGCTTGCTCGTACTGCGAACGGTTGACGCTCGGATTCGACATCATGCGGGCGCGATTCAAGAACTCTTTGTAGTAACCATACATGCGCTCGGCATCCGCCATCCGAGCTCCGGTCTGCGCCGTCAGGAATGCATAATAAGCCGCGAAGAACGATACCGCGTCGGTCCACAGATAAGGAATGGCCTCGACCGTCGAGTCGGTAGCCAGCACAATCGGGAAGCACACACAGTCGCAATTCAGCGTATAGACCAGATCGGGCGGCGGGTCGATGTAGAAACTGCCGCCAAACGCCGAGCCGGTTGCCGGCGGCGCCGCGCCTTGCGCATACTGCGCCCACACTCCCGGCGGCCCGTTGACCGGCACCGGATTGTTCATGTGATAGAGATCGAAGTACTCCCACTCGCGCGGCGGGATCCACTGTTGACCAGACGCCACGTTATAACTAACCCGACGCACATTGATCGCGCCCTGAATGCCCGTAACCGAGGACGTTCCAAAGCTGATGCTCGAAAAGTTGTAATTGCGCTGCCCAATGACGGTCGAGATCGTGCCGATCGACCGGATGCACTCGCCTTCACCGGCAAGCTGGCCGCGAGCGGTATTGATCCAGCTATCGAGATTCGCAGTCGGATAGAGCGTCGTCGGCACTCCGGGGAGCTGCAATAGATTCTGGAGACTTGTTTCGTAGGCCGTCAGCATGGCAGAAAGACCTCTCTGCCATCAATATAGCCGGCGTATGACCCGCTGGACACCGGGGATGCAGCGCTCCGTGTCATAGACACACAGCACGCGCGATCCATCCGGCAGCTTGGCAAGAAACGTATTCCCCTGCTGCATGTACTGCTGCTCGTCGCCCGCCGACTGACAAGCCGCATCGGGAATATCCCAATTTTCCGGCTGCTGCGCATTGTCGGCCGACACGCCTGTAATCGCGAGGCTGAACGTGTCGGCCATTTGTTTACGGCGCCGGTTGCAGCACCACGATATCGGCGGCGCTGCCCATCGTCAGGGCGATCGATGCGGTATTGATCGTCCCGGTCGTTGCCAGCGTGTTGTTCAGCGCCAGCACGAAGCCAGGCGCGGAATGGGTATTGAACAAGCCGCCGTCGTAGATCGTCCCAACCTGCGGCGCCAGCGATCCCGCCCCGGTCACGGCGAGGCCGATCTGGGCCTGCCGCGGCAACCACGAAAGATAGTTGTAATCCGGATTGTTGGTGATCGTGCCTTGCGGGGGCACGCCGCCGACCGTAGTCAACAGCGCCGAAATCGAACCATAACCCGCGCCAGCGCCCGTCGAAACCGACGCCGCTGTCACCGTCTGCATCGAGACCGGAGTCAAAGTCCCGGCAGTTCCAGCGCCGCTCACGGTCAGCGTGATCGAATTCGGATTCGACAGCGGCGCGCCGTTGTTAGTGCAGAACGCGCCGGTAATGCCGCCGCCAGTGACCAGCGAGAACGCCAATGTGCCGGCAGTGATGCCGACATTGATGTTCGGATCGGTCGGATTCGGCAGAATGACCGGTGTCGGCGCCGTTGCATATCCGGCACCCGGATTGGTAAACGTAAAGCCCGAGATCGTGCCACTGGCAATGCCACAAAAACCGGACGCCTGGATACCGCCCACGCCGTTGGAGTTGCTCGCGGCCGGAGCCGGCGGCGGAATAAAGACGATCGGCGGCACGCCGTAGCCGGCACCCGCGTTGGCTGTTACCACCGACGCAAACCCGAGCTGCCCGCCGACGATCGGCGTCCACAACGAACCGCCACCGCCGGTCACGCTCACGGTCGTTGACGCCTGAACGTAACCGCTGCCTTGCGCCGCCACCACTGCGCCAGTCGGACAGCCGGTCAGATTGGCGACACGCACACTGAAGCCATCGCTCTTGACGTACTGCAGCTCGCGATTGAGCGACGCTGCGGAAGAATTCACCCAAACGCCGGTAATCGGGTCGAGATATTGCAGCACGCAATAAAAGCCGAGGCTGACGAGCCAGGTGCCGGCCGGGATCGGCAATTGCTCGCCGGGACCGAGCGCGCACCGGTTGGTGCTGGTGTCGTAAGGCGCAAAATTCAATTCGCTCGGATAAAGGTACTGCGGGATTTGCAGACCAAGACCAGGACCGCTTAAAGGACCAGGCATATTACGCGCTCCTTAGTATTGGTTGCCCAAAAGATTGTAGCCCCAGAAACCTGAGACCGGTTTTGCAGTGATGATGTCGTAACCGACCACGACAACGCCCTGTTGCCCGATCTGTCCCAACGGCACCAATGAGTAGAATCCCGAGAAGTCGAATGCAGCGTCCTCGGACAAATACATCGATGTATATTTGACGTTGACGCCGAACACGTTGCCCTGCGGCACGAAATGATCGGCGAAGATCGGAACACCCGAAACGTAGAGATTCGGGAAACTCGACCGGACAGCCGTGTCCATCGTATAGGCGCTGCCGGGCGGCGGGTTGATCTGTTCGATCCCGATGAAGTCCAGATTGAGCGTGGCATAATCGCCGGGATTCATCACGACGTAAGTCGGCGCCTCGCCGCCGGCCTGATCGGTGACATACGATAGCAATGTCGCCATCGATTTGCGCGTGAACCCGACCGTGCCCAACGAGAACGTGCCGGAATTCAAGTTGATGTACTGGCCTTTGAAAGCCGAGTTGCCGGCCGCGTTGCGATTGATACCGCCGTAGGTCGTGAAATTCGTGCCGTTGTCGAACGCATCCTGGAAACTGTTCGGCAACAGTGGATTGGTCGTGTTGTTGGTAAACATCAAGCGCGCCATGTTCTGCCGGGTCACGGCATACACGTCGTTCATGCGCGCTTTGAGGATCGATATTTCGCGGTCGGTCGCCTGGATGATCGTTTCGCCGAAGGGCAGCGGGATCGGCACGACCCAATAGGCGAGATTGAATTGCAGATTTTGAATACCGGGGGTGATAACGGGACTGTTGAAGCCACCGCCGTAGCCGGTGAATTGCCCCTGCACCATCGACTGCCCTTGCGCGGGCACAGTGATCTGGTTGAGGCCGCCCGCGGCGCGCTGCGCATTGCCGGTCATGTAGAACAAACACGGCGAGCCGAAATAAATTTGCACGAATAATCGGGGAACGAATGCCCTGCGAGTCGCTGAGGCTAGTTCGTTATAAAGTGAGCCCGCTGCTGGAGCAACACCAATGCCGGGGAGAGGTATGACTAGCCTCCTATATCACTAATACGGCCAAGTGCATTATCGCCTTGCCGTTCCTCGAACTTCATTGATCGTATTACCGACACGCTGCATCAGCGCACCGTCCGAGATGCCGTTCTTGCCGGCCTTCAAGAGACTGTCGACGTACTTGTCGTCGGCATCCTCGGTCGAACTCGGCAGATCGGTAAAATTCCAGCCGCCGGTTCCGCCCGACTGCTGGACCGGCGCCTGCGGCGGATGATCACGATCGAAGATCGCAGCGGCATCGAGCGGATCGAGGATGCCTTTGTCCTCCATGATCTTCTCAATGGCCTTGATGCCGTCATCGGTATAGCGCTGCTCGCGCAACTTCTTGATGCCGGTATCCTTCAAGGTCTGAAGCTGAGACAACCGGCCGTCACGCTCGCGCGCCGCCTTGTCGTCCTCGATCTGCTTCTGCAGCTCGGCAACCTTGTCGGCCAGCGGTTTTGTCGCCGCTTCGAGCGGATCCGGCTCGTCGAGTTCAGGGATCTTGGCATCCGGCTCGATGATGCGCTGCGCTTCGAGAACCTTGCGCCGCGATTTCGGATTCTTCATCAGCGCTTCGAACGCCTGGCGCAGCTTGGTGCTTTGCTGGAGTTGCAGTTCGTCAACTTCGACGGTCGGCATGGCTTACTTTCCTACCGTCGAGCCGGCGTTCGGCACATGGTTGATATTGAGCGCGCCCGACTTCATGGCCTGCGGCAGATGGCTCTTGCGGCCCTGGATATCGATTTGCTCCATGTCGACGCGAATGATCTGTTCGTCGCCAGTCGGCACCGTCTTGGTGCTGTTCTGAAAAATGTTGACGTTGGACATCGGTTACTCCTTCAAATTTTGTGGCCGTAGCGCGGGCGTTCGACGTGCTCTACCGACCGCGCATTGAAATCGGTCATCATCGCCGAAACCAGATTGGACGTTTTCTCGGAAACCGATTGCGCGACCTTCACATTGTCCTGTGCCGGCATTTCCACCGTTCTGTCTTTGAAAATATCCATCACGCGGCCTGCGGCATCGGCATTTGCGGCTTGGGCGGCATCGAAGCCGGCTGCTGCTGCGGCTGACCTTGCGCTTTCAACTGCTGCTGCATTCCGGCGTTCTGCTGATTCTGAATCGCCATTTTCTCGATCGCATTCTTCTCAGCAGTATTGCTGGTCGTGCCAGGCGGGACGTGTTTGGCGAGCACGCTGATCGACTTCATGAGCGCTTGCCCAAGATCGGAAGTCGCGCCGACCATAGGTAAGAGCTCGGTCATCGCCTTGACCAGAACCCCCACCCGCTGCATGGCCGCCGCCTCATAGCCTTTGTTCGGCGTCGGGCCTGTTGCCGGGCTCGCACCGAACGGAGGTTGCTGCGGTTGCGCCCCTTGCGGAGCAGCGGCGGATGGGGAATTTATAGGCATCGGCGGGTATTACCGGCGACCCTTACGGTGGCCCTTGCGCTTGAAGCGAAGCATTTGCTTCTCCTTTAAGGTTGGGTTGACTTGCACCGCGCCGAATTGCTCGATGCGACACGGCGATAGTTTCCCAAGCGCAGGAAACCCCCTAATCGGGCTTCTACGGGCACTCTTGCTTCTACGGCTAAACTTGCTTAGTATGGGCGCCGATGAAAAAACCGCTTCCTTCCGAGCCAATACGCTCGGAAAAAAGATTTTGGACAGTCAAAGACGCCGCGCGCTATCTCGGGTTGCGAGACACTACGCTTTACGATTGGATCAAGCCGACAAAACGAGAAAAAACGACGATCCCAAACCCGCCGCCACCAGTCTATCGCTTCGGCACGCGACGCGGCATCCGCTTTCCCATTCAGGAATTCATTGAATGGGCCGAGAACTTCAGACAAGGACAACGCTAATGCACGTCATCTCGATCGCATTCGGTTCCGCGCCGGCCATCTGGCAATTCGTTTTCAAGACCGAGGAAGCCGCAACCAAAGTCTGGAACGAAGATGTCACCCGCATCGGCCCAGGGCGCATCAGCATCATCGACGATTTCGGGCAAACCGGTTTGTTCGATATCGAGACCATCACCGGCCGAATGATCGAAAATCTCGATACCTCAAAACAAGCACACATCGCCCGCTCGTTGCACCAGCAGCGCGTACAAGCTGAATTCCAGAAAGCCGCAGAAAGCGACCCGGCGATCCGCGCCGCGATGCGCGGGCCGGCAGTGCTGTCGCCTATGGCGGGATTCAACGGGCGCGGCAACTAGCGCTTATTGCCGCCAAGCTGCTTCTTCGCCAACCAATCCTCAAGACCAGGATTCTCCTGAACAAGCTGCTGCAGCATCATCTGCCGCTTTTCATCCTGCTCCTTGACCTGCGCGCGAGCTTCTTCCTTGTTCGGGAACGGCAGATTGTCGAGCACGTATTCCTTGGTGACGACACCAAGTTTCTGACCGGCCAAGATCAACTGCTCGTTCGCATCGGAGAAGATCGGGCTCGACGAATGCGAATCGACGCTGACCCTCCAATCATCCGGCAAGTCGCTCAGCTTGAACGAAGTTTGCTCCATGGTCTGAATCGTCGATCCGTCAACCCAATAGTTGCTGGCGTCCTTGGCTTCCTTGAGCGCCAGCGTCTTCTCGGCCGCTACCGCAAGCTGCCGCTCGACCAAAAGCGCGCGGTCGCGCAAATACGGTGATGCCGTTTTCATCAGCGTGTTGGCGTGGGCATCGGCGCGCACGCCAGGTTCGCCCTTGCCCTGCATGATATCAGGAAACCCCGACAGAAAATTGATCATCTCAATGACGAATTTTAGCATCGGCATCATTTCGGGAAAAATTTTCGGCGTCAGATCCTTAATATCGGAACCTTGTTCGAGATTGACCCAGCCAGCGCCGCGGAATTGTCCGTATTTCTCGTCGTCAATACCGTTGCTGCCGATGAAACCCAGGATACGATCGACTTGCAATCCAAATAACCGCTTGGCATCGTCGCACCAAGTCGACAACAATGCCTGCGGCTCGATTAGATCGACAAGTTCAGAACGGCCCCAAAACCAATTCGCCACTTCGTTCGGCTGAATCAACGAATAGGGCTGCAAACCATCGACGCCGGTCAAATTCATCTTCTTGCCGAACGGCGCAATGATGATATCCGGCTCGACCATCTGAATGGTGGTGTAATCAGTATCGTCCTGTATCCACAACTCGTGGACATTGACGACCTCGGCGCCGACCTGCGGCCCCATGATGGCGTAGTTCGGATCGTTGTTCAGTTGCACGATGCCGCCCGGCAACGGCCGGGTTGCACCCTGAACGCCGGTCTGCAGCGCCGATGTCGATAGCACTTGATGGAAATACGACTGCGGGTCGGACATCGCCTGCCCACGCATGGCGTGCGAGCGAATTCTGTCGAACAACTTCTTGGCATCCGGCAGGTGGTAAATACGCCGCCACACTTCCGGCAACGTCATAATCGTCGTCTCGACCATTGCCGGCTGACGGCCGATCTCATTCTCGGCTTCGTTGTAAACGCCGAACTGCCACGGCATCACCAGTTTTTTGTAATAATGCGGAACCTGATCCGGTCCTTCGGTCTGTACCCACTGCTTGAGCAGGCAAGCACCATACTTGAGCGCCTGAAACACGCCGAGCGCAAACATGTGATCGGTATTGGTGCGCTCCCAGGAACGAGTCAGGATCTTGCCGATGACCGCGGCGCGCTGCAAAAAATTCTTCGGATAAACTCGTTCGAAATCGACCGCGAATTTCAATTCTACCGGGCTGAACAGATGCGATGTGGTACGATTGAGATGCGTCGTCAACATGTTGATAAGCGCCTTGGTGCCGTCGTAGCGCCCGGTCTCGGCGATAGCATTCATCAGCCGGCAGTATGACGCGCGCATGCCGACACTGATACGGCACATCTCAATATGCTCGTTGGCAAAAGCCAGAAGATCGCGCTTATCAGTCGGGACCGTAATCAATTAGAACTCCTGCATCTTGCGCTGCACGCGCATTGCCGCCCGCGCCCCGGCATTAGGCTCGATCCCAGTCGTTATCTTGCCGTTGAGCGCGACCGCGCCCTGCGAAATTCCAGCACCGTATTCCGCCCCATTCGGCTGAAACCCGATCGACATAGGCGTGCTGGATTGCAAGCGCTGCATCGCCGCATCGGCTTCCTTGGCAGCGACATCGCCGGCCCGCATGTTATCGCGCATGTCGCTGATCTTCAACGAAGCCATGTCCTCCTTAGCAGCACCGGTCAATTCAGCGGCGCGCTCGACCCTGATTTCCGACCCGGCTTCGATATCGCGATAGGTCTTGTCCGTTGCCTTTGTCTTAGCGCTTCGCAGCGATGGCATTTGGATAACCTGGCCGCGATCGGGAATACCGATTTCCTCGGCGCACAGCGGGCATACCTTCGGGAACGGCAACGCAGCTTCCCACGGAAACGCACCCCGGCAAAACGGACAGCGAAGCTTCACCGGTATCTCCAAGCGTTTCGCACCATTTGCCGCTGCTGCACCACTCGCGTCGCCTTCCTCTGCGCGAAGAACATATCAAGATGATTACGGCTGAACAAGGCAAACTGATCGACGATCGAAGCCCGTTTTTTGGCAACCTCTGCTTCGCGGGTACGACGTTGAGTAATCAGGTTATTCTTGATCTTGGTGTCCCAATAATAGGCCGCCATCGCCGCCGAGATCACCCGGTCATCGCGCATGCTTTGAGGCGCGCCTATTGAATCGCCCTCACGCGCCACGGTCTTCATTTCCTCGATCAGTGCCGCCGAGCGGATGTGCATCTTGCCGCTCGATACGAAATCACGCAGCCGTTCCAGAATCATGATCTTGCGCTTGGTCGACGTTTCCCAATGAAAATTGGTGCCAATCCCCATCGCGTCGACGCGCGTGTAGATATAGGTCTTGACGTTCTTGAACACGTTGACGAGGCCGCGTTCTTCCACCGCTTGCCGTTGCGAACGATCGTTGTCGATCTGGAATTTGAGCGACTTCAATTCGTTGAAAACTGCGCCGCCGGGGCCATTCAATTCCAGAATGTAATTGATATCGGCGCCGTTGCCGTACCATCCGAGCAGGCTGGCGATGACCCAAGCAAATTGCCGCGTCGTGATCAGCGGCCAAGCATACTCTGCAACCTGATCAATCCCGTCAGCGTAGCATCGACCGATGAAGATGGAGGACCGATCGTTATTCTCGTTCTCACCAAAAGCTGGGTCGATACCCATGACATATTGCGCGCCATTCTCAGGTTCTTCCCAAACCTTAAGTTCAATCGAACGCATGTTCTGAGCAGCATAAACGCGCATATCCACGAAGTTGTCGCCAGCCAGGTACATATAGGTCTTGGCTTTGTGCTTGACGTATTTGTTGGTCTGATCGGTAAGCTGCTTCGCGCCAAAGAATACCGCCCCTGTCTGCTGGAACGCTTCTTCCTCGGTATTATGGGTGAGTATGCCGTTCGCATCAAATAAATGACTCCCTTCTACCGTTAAATTCCAAACAGTTTGAACCGTACCGGTGTTGCAAACCTCCACTACTTTATCCAGCATTTCTATTTCTAGCCGCTTACGCTTCCACTTTCTTTTTTCAGCATAAGCAACAGGATCGTATTTGCTTCTTTTTCGAACAGACAAAAAGCCAATTTCTTCGTTAAACTTGACAGCTTCAGCAGTTCTTAATTCAAGAGAATTACCAGTGTAAAAATGTCCGTCACCAGCACGCTTCTTTTGCGATCGAACACGACTCGTAATGCCAAACCCCAGGAGTAGCAGTTGAATATCAGCTATGAATTCCGGGTACTTCGAAAATATCGCTACGCGATTTGTTTCAAACCCGTTAAAACCATCAGCCTCGAAAAGACCAGATAAAAACTCCTTAACAATATGTTTTGGCGAACGCCATATAAATTCAGGAACGTGCACTTTGCGCATAGTTTTACCTATATCGCTGCGCAACATACCTAACGAATTTAGGGTCTTAAATACGTGATGTATTCCAGTCTTAACATCTATCCATCCATGGACTGCATATCTCGTAGCTTTTACCAAAAATATAGACTCAAAAAGTCTAACACACTCGTCAGCAATGTCCGGATCTTCGCCGCAGCAACAGATTTTAACATCCGTAATAGAATGCCTATAAGCGGCACTTGCCGATCCATCTCCCATAAATAACCCAACAAATCGGGCAAAATCGGGAGTAATAGGAACTTGGCACCGCACCGCTCCTTCTTGCCAAGCCGATACATATTCTTTCTGCGCAAACACTGGTACTTGAAGTCGGGTAATACGCCCCAGAGAGTCTTCTAATTTGACTGGCCCGACTTCAGTTATGAGTGGATGATTTGCTGTTCCAAATAATTCATACCCTAGCGCAGTCTTCACTCGCCAAACAGCAGATTGCCCGGTAGGACCGCCAGCAACTATTTTTCCGGTAGAGCACTCGCTAGCAAAGATTGCTTCCTCGATCGGAATAATTCCTAAGTTTGTACCTACCCTCGTGCCAGCGACCACACACCACGCTTGCTCTGCAAGCATAACCGAATCGTCCTCGCCGTCCGCATCATCAGCATCTTCCTCGTTGTTGTAGTTAGGATCAAATTTTCGACGAACCCAAGCCAACTGTTCAGGAGTGATTTCATAACCGTACTGCGTCTTTACCGTATTTATTTTCTCTATTTCCTGATCCGCGGGCAGATTCAATCCATAAAGCTGAAAGTCGGGATCATCCCGCGAAATTTGCTGAGACGGCTTTGACCACCAACCCAAAAATATACACTTGCAATGGGTGGTGTCTTTTTTTGCCTTAGACCAGTCAGCGTACCAACTATTGAATCCCCGAGCAGTTGACTCCTTGATATAAAGCCGATCTGGATGAAGTTCCGACAACGACTGTTCGAACGACTTTAGTCCTTCCGGGTTATCATAAGAACAAAGCTCAGACATGTGAGCCAGTGCCAAACCTTCAGATCGACCGAGCGTACCACTGGACTTGCTTTTTTTGACGCCCGCCGACAAGAATATCATGGTGGAATCATTTACAAATTCCACGCTGTCTCGATTGCCTGATCCGGTGCCTTTTGCTTTCGGAAATTTCAAATTCTTGGGCAAATTATTGATCATTGCCACTAGTTCTTTCCGCGCGCTCTCGCGATGCGGACTGGTGTCGAATACTAAAGCACCTTTAAGCCCGTCATGAACACCCAACCAAAATGCACAAAGCGCGCGGATGATTGTACTGATTCCAAGCTGTCGCGATTTCAGAATGTAGATGACATGAATGCCGGCTTCTAAAGCGTTAAAAATCTCGGTGATCGCTAAAATCTGGCCCCAATACAGATTCTTCCCAAGACAAATGCGACCGCCATCCTTGCTGTTGATCCAGCAAGAATCCAGAAACTTGTAAAATGCGGATTCAACCCGAAGCCGACGTTCGTGCGTCCAACCTGCCATGCAGGCAGATTACCGCCTACCAAACCCCGCCGCAAGCGCGGAGTTGTTGCTGGCTTCGTCAACTGCCCGCTGCACCCGCGTCGCCACCGTCGAGAAGAACTGCGCCAAATCGGCCGAATTGTCCAGCATCAATATCTCAATGGGTTCGCCAGCCCCCGAGGGCGGGATGATGACGCAGGCGCCGCCGAAGCCGGCATCCTTGTTGTGATCGATGCGCTCGGCCATGCGGCGGAAGCGATCGGCGTTGGAAACCGGCTGATTTTCATCCTGCACGATGCAGTCTCCAGGCGACAAACGCCATGCTGAACAGGATCCAGATTATGAAAGCGCGGGTGTACCAAGACATAGCTAACCACACCTAACCCAAACTCGCCGCAGCCAACTCTACCTATAGCTCACCATACCAAAACATAGCGGACACCGCCTCGCCGAACCTAAACCAAGCAGACCGTGCCACGTCGGACCCCATCATGCACAACCTGAGCGCGCCTAAACACACCATACCAAAGCTTGGCTTGCCGAGCCGAACACAACCTAATCCGACCGCGACTCACCGAAATTCAACAATGCCGAATCGCCCAAACGTCGGCCTGAAATCACCAAGTCCGATCAAACGCCCGGCGCTTTCAATCGTCTCTCGCAATGAATTGCGGTCAACATATTCAGGCAGCATTACCAACAAATCGAAAGTCACTTTCCAGCCGACCCGCATCGCCGGGCGCACTCGGTTAATCCCCTGCCGCTGCACCATAACGCGGCGCTTATCGAGGTAATCCCATTCCTTCACGCCGAGCGTAGCGAGCGGCGTCGTGACGACGATGGCTGCTTTGAATAAGTCCATTGCCGACTTGCGCGGTGAGCGCGGATCTTGCCTGAACTTGGCGGCATTGATAATTGCGCCGCGGAGATATTCGCCGGGAATAGCCAACTCGCCTTTGTTGGTCCGGTACACGTAACTTTCTACGTCGTCGGACTTCTTTGCTTTTGAATTCTTAGCGGCCTTGGCTTTCTCGTCAACCGCCTCCGCATTCCAGCGGTGAAAAAGAAAATCAGCCGATCCTTCAACCGTTACTGCAACAGCGTAAGGCTCGCTATGTGAGATAGCTTCCTCGCCCCCATTCGTCGGTTCTTTCAGCGCCACCACCTTATTCATCCGTGCCACTCCTATAATTTTCCGTACCAAAACTCACCCAAGCATACCAAACCGGACCTTTGCTAACTCCACCTTAGCAGACCTAGCCGTGCCTGATACGTAACTATGTACTATAGTGTTATATAAAGCAAACTATAAATTTCGGTAAGAATAAAATCCTTTGATCTCGCTATTTATAAACTGACCCACGCTTGGAGCACGCGAGCAGGCATCGGCGACATCTTCCGGCACACCCTCGTAGGCAGTCGTGCGGTGCGATTTCGCCCAAGTCACCAGCATTTCCTTGTTGTTGGTATCGTAACCGACTTCCGACACCATGGAACTAAAAACCGAGCGGGACCAGCTCATACAGTCGATACTTTCGTTAGCCGCCAACTTTCAATGATGGCGCTTTCCGACTTGCCATTCGTAATCCACGATATTTCGTAATTGATTACGGCGAGATGTCGCCACGTTATCGAAGTAACGTAACCTATCAATTCTTTACAGCCGTCGACATGAACCGGTGTCCCGATAGCAAAGTCGTATTCAAGCGTATAGCTCATACGTTCATTCTCAACTGCTTGGCTTTCTCAGTCATGATCCGATGGATGATCGGAAGCAGCACGGCGTCGCTGTCCTCGATTGATTCGTCAGCGAATAGCAAGAACGGAATTTTCAAAAGCTTGACGCTCTTTGGATCGTAATCGGGATGACTTTCCGGTACTCGCCACACCAAAATGCGGCGGCGATCCTTATTGTGTTCCCCAAGGCTCCAAAACTCGCCCTCTGATTCTGGCCGATAATACACCGCCCGCTGCGGGTTCTTGGTCAAAACCATGCGCGGCTTGCGGATGCGCGCGTAGCGGTCACGGTGCTGACTGAAAAACTGGATATCCTCATCCATTGTTGATGATGTCCAGTGCGCGTTCCAAGATTATTGGCGCCCACTTTCGCGCCGCACTTTCAGGAGTGTCGCCAGTTATAGGCGTCGACAACTTGGCAACCTCTGCCAGCATCTTAGCCGCTGTCTCAGCGCCGACGCGCGCTTCCTTTTGTGCTACTCCGATGTGCGTGCCAGCATCGATTACTGCTTGCGCCGCCGCGGCATCTTGTTTTTGCAACGCGGTTCGACCCGCGTCAGTGATGGTGTATTGCGGGCCGCCGTTGATCATGTCGCACTTGAGCAAACCCTTGACGGCAAGACTTTTGGTCGGTTCCGCCCATCGCCCGATCGCCAGCATGTACTGGTCGCGCTCGGCGATCATCAAAACCGACATTTCGTCATTGGTCAGGTTCATACCACGATCTCCGGCCACGCCGCGCTTACCATTTCGAATGTCGAAAACAGCACGTTCCAGTTCAGACGGTTCGGCACCACCTTGGTTTGCCGCGGCACATAGGTCGGCAGCGCGCCGTTGAAATGCAAAATGAACATCTGGTAGCCATGCTCGCGCATGAAGTCGCGTACCTTGTTAATACTAGCATCGAACTTTGGCAACGCCTCAGTATTTAATTCCATAACGATGTACGGACATTGATCGGGATCACACAGAAAGTCGCTGCCGCCCTGCAGCGCCGCCAGTTCCGCACCCTCGATATCAAGTTTCATGAGCCGCAACGCCGGCCTGATCTCGGGCGTGGCGTAATCGTTCAACACCGCGGCTTTGAGCGACAACGCACCGCGGGTTCCCTCGTGTGCGGCGAGCGAATTTTTGCTGCCATCCGAACATAGATGCAACTGCACCGACTCGCGTGCGCTCCACAACGGCTGCGACACAATCTCGACATTGGTCATCTTGTTAATCTTGATATTCTCCGTCAATTGCCACATATTGTTGGAACCCGGCTCGAACGCCAGAACGTAACCTTCCTTGCCGACGAGTTGCGACGCTAAGAGACTAAAAAATCCGAGGTTGGCGCCACCGTCGATCACATAATCGCCGGGGCGCAGCACGCGCGCAAACAAATCCGCAACCTCGGGTTCGAGGCAGCCGGCGATCCGAAATGTTCTCAACAATTCGCCATCGAGCACTGCCGCCGGATCAAGCTCCAGATCGAATTCAACCGGCTTGCCCGCCAACGATGCTTTAAATCTAAACCGCACCGGTACGTTCCCGCAAAGCGTCGATGATTTCTGCAAATGGCTTATCCCAGTTCATATCCGGCCCCTGCCGGAACACTTTAACCTTCGGTCCCCATAACACGTCATCCTTGACGCCATAGCGATAGTCGCGACCGAGATAACTGGTCGGCACCCAGCACTCGACGCCGAGCATCATGCACATGTGCGCCAGCGCCGACTCGCAGCAGATCACCAGATCGAGCTTGCGCAGCAGTGCCATGGTGTCGACTACCGACGCGATGTATGGGCACAAATCCCAGACCAGCGACATGCCGCCCGCGTCATACATTTCTTTGTTGCGCTCCGACTTCTGCAGCGAATAGAGTTGGATGCTCGGCACCTTGTAGAGATCGAAGAAGTGCGTGACCGGGATATTGCGATGCTTGTCGATGTCGTTCAGCGGCGATCCCGCCCACGCGATCCCGATGTGGAGTTTCCGGTCAGGAATGCGCCAGTTAGCAGTAAAATCGTAACGATCAATATGGATAGGGCGTGCATTGACAATTTCCTCGTCATTCAAGCCGAGCGTCGCCGGCAAACTGACGAACGTCGTCCATACGTCGGCTGGCGGGAACGTGTTGCCGGTCGGGATCAAATTAAGATTCGGAATATCGAAGAACGCGCGCTGGAACAACAGCAGCAGTTCCGGCTGGATATGGGCGTGGACGTACTGCGCCCGCTTGCACGCCGCCGGCAGGAAGCGTGAAAAGCTCAGCGTGTCGCCAATGCCCTGGTCAGCCACGATGTAAACCTGCTTGCCCACGGTGCCGTCCCATTTCGGGTAGGGGTACTGTAGATAATTGCGCAGCCGGTAAGCGAACCGCGCCTCATTGTGCTTCAAGCCTCTCGCCCACTGGCGATCGAACATCAGCGCCATGCCAAGGGCAAATTCGTTCATGGCGTTGTCAGGCGCCAGCTTAAACCCGCGCTCGGCGCAACTCACCGCGGTCTTGGTCTGGTCGAGCGTGGTGTGGATCACAGACAGATTGACCCAGGTCGCATCGAGCATGTCGTCGAGTTCGATCGACTTCATCGCCCACGCATAAGCTTCCTCGACGTGTCCCAACGTGTGCAATCGCCAAGAGATATTGCACATCGCCTTGGCCTTGAGCGTGCGGTCCTCAATGTTGTCGACCGCCTGGCGCCAGCACGCCACCGCAGCTGGGAAAAGATTAAGATCGTTATTATTGTTGCCATTCCAATACCAGGCGTCGCCCCACAGTGGATCGGTCAGGCAGGCGGAACTGAAAAGCTGATAAGCATGGTTGAGCCGCGTCGGATTCGACATGTCGTTGACCGACGCGACGGCCTGATTGAAAAAATCCATCGCAAACTTGCGATTACCCATTATCTGCACCCCCATCGCTAAAACATTCTAGCAATATGTTGATAGACTGTACCCACGAATCAGGTGCAGTAATATCTAACAGCACGCCAAGTTCTTTCCCGTTACGATGGCCTAAAACTAACAAACGATCCGGTGACAAATTCTTCAAAGCGAAGCCGCTACTAGGAAGCTCGATATCTAAAATTTTATTAGGCATTTCTAGCTGCCTCCAACAGAACATCAAGATCGGCAGCCGATAAAATGCAAAAACCAATAGGTGTATCAGGATACCATTGGATGTACCAACAATCGTTAGTTTCGATTGCCTTTTGTTTTTGTTGTTCACTCACCCAGTCAGTATAACCGTGATTTTCAGCAGCGATGGATTGCGCCACAGTCTGATAATATGACTTATGAGCGTTATGCTCCAACGTCAACGATGCTTCATGTTTTGGAAATTTATCCATTCTGGTACTTCTTTCTCAAACCGGTCGCCCAGCAAATCGAATGCGCAAAACTGGTGCCCTTCTTTTCGTCGTGAACATATTCCTGGCTGTCGATACGAAAACGCAAAGGAACGTCGCGAGCGCAAGAAGGGCAAACGACGCGACACAGATCGTCAAATTCAGCGGTGATCTGCATGCGCCCGCTCGATGATACGCTTGACCTGATAGCACTCGAACGGCCGGTCGATGCGATTCTTGTAGCCCTTGTCGTTCAGGATATTGGTAATCTTCCACGACGACATTTTTCGCTCGGCCAGCGCCAACACTTCCTTGAGGATCGGCTGTTCTTCGGGGATCGGTTCAAGCTGCGAATCACGTTTCGAACCGACAACTCGGAAGCCGTAAGGAGCGACACCGCCAAGATGACCGTTGCGAGCGCGTTTTTGCTGCCTGCCGGTTTCCATGCGCTCGCCGATGCGAACGCGCTCCAGCTCGGCAAACGCGCTGGCCATCGTAAAAAAACACTTCGCCATGCCATTGTCGGTCACGGGCTCGGCGCCGAGATCGAATAAAATGAGCTTGACGCCGTTTTCCTTCAACCGCTCAGCCGTCACCAACGCATCCGATGCGGAACGGAACATGCGATCGAGCTTGGCGGCGCACACGATGTCGCCTTGCTTGGCGAGCGCCAGCAGTTCCTTGCCGGCCGGGCGTTCATCCAGTGGGATCGACCCCGAAACGCCGGGATCGGAAAAAATCTGGATATCGAAACTCGTCGCGCCGCGCGTCATGGCGACACCGCGAATGACCTGCTCCTGCGCCGCGAGCGAAGTCGTATTCTTCGCCGCTTGTTCCTGGGTCGAAACCCTGCAATAACCAAGAATCATGACATCACCCCTGATGTAGTATCCCTAACTACACCGGCTCGGCCTGCCGGTCAAGCACTTTCTGCAGGTGCTCGGCGACGCGAAGAATGCCTTGTTCCAGCGGCACTTTCGGCTGGTAGAGCTGCTTCATCTTGTAGGGATCGGACACCCGCATGAAAACGCCCTGCGGCTTGTTCAAGTCGCAACTGATCTCGGCCTTGTGCCCCAACAAATTGCACGCCATCTCGGCTAGTTCGCGGAACGATGCGCCGCGCCCGGTGCCGATGTTCAACGGCTCGCCGGGCTTCAAGCAATTCATCGTCTCCAGCACGCAATCGATCACGTCGTCGACATAGATAAAATCTCTTGCTTGCTGGCCGCTGCCCCATACGACGACGGGATCCTCTTTCAGCAGAATGCGACGGATGATGCTCGGGAACGGGTAAGTAAAATCCTGGTCAGGTCCGTAGCCACCGAACGGGCGAAAAATTTTAACATCGAGTCCATATTTCTCGGCAGCAATCTTGGCCAGATACTCGCCGGTCAGCTTGGCCCAGCCATAAGTAAAATCCGGCATCGCAACCCGCGTGCCGTTGAAGTGCAGCAAAGCTTCATTGAGATAACAATTGTTCTGCTCGGTCTGCAACTCAGTCGCATAGGCCGCCGATGACGAGAAGTAGATTACTTTGGGCAGAAAATTGCCACGCACTACCCAATCGAAAAATTCGCTGTCGATCGACAAGTCGGTCGCGACGGCCAGCGGATCGCCGTCGATATTAAGCCGCCCGCCGACCACCGCGGCGCAGTGAATCACCAGATCGTAATCCGAGGGTAGCGACTTCTTATCGCGAAACCAGGTCCGTACATCCTGCTGACGAATTCGCAGACTATCGCGGTAGCGCGGCTGAAACGGCCATTCGTAAACCGGCAGCCCGGAATACAGATTGTCGACGATCAAAACGTCGTGCTCGTCAGTTTCAAGAAACTTATTGGCGAAGTGTCTCCCGATGAAGCCCGCGCCGCCGGTAATCAAGATTTTCATCAGAATATATCCCAATTCCCGAGATCCTTGGGGAGATCGGCCGCCAACGCATCAATCTTAAGATCGACCCGCTCGCCGACATATTGCGCTATGACATTTTTGGCGATGGACCGCAAACCGTTTATCGAGTGGGTGAACTTGAGCAATTTATCCTGTTCGTTGCCGCCTTCTCTCGCCTTCGCTTCGTTGGTCCAGATGGTAACGTTGGTCAGCATCAGGATCATGATCGCACGCAGACAATAAGCGTCGAAACTGATGCCGCGCGCCGGCAGCGCCTTGAGCAGCGTGTTGATGTCGTGTTCAATTAGATTGATTTCTTCGAGATAAGCCTTCCGGTTCTTCGGAATGTGGATCGATTTGAGCATGACGATTCCGAGCCGATCCAGGAGCTCGGCCAAAGTCGGCAGATACTTGCGATCGGTCACGATGGTCCCCGTATTGGTCACGGCGCCGGCAAAGCCGGCCGGAAGGAATTTATCGTTCATGCCGGTGGCAACGTGTTGTAATCGAACTTGACGCGCGGCAGCCACGGTTGCGGCTGTAAAGTCTTCAGCCCCATGAAGCAGACACCTTCCGAGAGCGCAGTCAGCTTGAGCGTGCGATACCCGCAGGACGACGGGATCGGCACCTGGAGAATGTTGGCGCCGTCGTTCTCCGGCAGTAGTGCCGGCTCAGCCTTGAACCCGGATTGCTCATCCTCAACTCGCACATTACCGCCGATCTTGCCGCCGGAAAGAATGAACGCGCAAGGGCCGGACACCGGGACCGTGAGCGAAGGCCGCTCGAACTCGGTTTCACGCTCAATCGGCTTGCCTGACTTCCAAACGAACGGGCCGAAGCCGAGGAAGTCGCGCACGCGCCAGTCACCAAAATAGATGCCGCCGATCTGCGGCACCTGATGCGGGAATATCGTCCAGCCTTGGTCGTCGCGGAAGAACGGTTCGTTGATGCCAGGTTTGAACCCCCCTAAGCGGATCCGCGCAAGATTATCCCGATAAAGCTCGAACGCATTCACTCCATATGTTGCCGTGCCATCGGCGTACTTCAAACCGAGTGGCCCGATATCCTGATCGAGCATGGTCACCTTGTTGGGCGTCAGAGCAAGAGAAGCAAGGCCGTGCGCTGCCAGCACGCGATCGAAATTCCAGTCAGCGACAAGAAAATGTTCCTGGCCGCGAAAGGCCCAGTAACTTCCGATGTCGATGCCGGAGAGCTGGGCGAACAGCAACCGGTTCTCAGCGGTCCAGACGGTGCGGTAATGCTGCAGGATGAGCTTAGCGGCTTTGCGACTGAAGATAATCATGCCAGCGCCAAGATTGTGGCAGATAGCATGGCCATCGCGCTGAATGAGAATACGGTCCTCGTAACAGCGCGCGGAGACGGCACCAACTTCAAGGCCATCCTGCTCGCCGCGTTCGAACAGTGCCATCGTCGGCTCGAACCAATCAGGATCGAGCAGCACGTCGTTCTCGACGAGACCGATATAACCGTAACTGCCCATGCCGAAATTCAGCAGCCTGGTCAGCGCGTAAACAATCGCCGGTCCTGAACCGCCGCAAACGGCGTCATGTACTGAAAATCTACCAAAGCCGAGGGTAGTCCAGAACTCTTTTCCTTCTCCGGTTTTGCTGCCTTCGACCCAATGCAGATCAAACTTGTCAGGCTGCAACAGCGGCTCGATCGAGCGCTTGGTGAGCTCGATCCTGTCGCATGTCGAGAAGGCGATGGCGATGCGGCTCATGCTGCCCTCGCAAAAACACCATGTACCTTTTTTGCTCGGCGCACATACGCGGCATGCGCTTCTTCGGCCGTAGTAAAATAACCTATATGTCTCGAACGCCCTGCAATCTTTATCGAAGCCAGCCACCGTTTTTTGCGGTTTCCTTGTTTTTGAAACGTTACTCCTTTTAGCATCGTATATTTGTTATACTTCGACGGTTTGCGATTCGCCGCGTTTTGCATCGGCGTGGCTAGCCGCAAATTATTCCAACAATTATTTTGGCCGTTCGTGTCTTTGTGATCCAAGTCGGAACTAGGCCATTTACCCGTAACATACAACCAAGCTAAGCAATGCGCCGGATATTGCCTTTGATTCAATTTTATTCGAACATACCGCCCACTTCGATCACCGGCAATGTCTCCTACTTGGATACTTTTTCTTGGAGCGATCCAAACAAATAATCCAGTCTTCGGGTCGTAACGAAGAACCTGCTTTAATTCAACTTGAGTCAGAGACGTATATTGCATCATAGAACTTTTTCCACGTCTCGATACCACGCCATCGCCGCTTCTTTCTCGGGGCCGTTCCAACCTTCGGTCAGTACGCGGCACTGGTCAACCACTGAAGCATCTGGCAGTGGCGCACGCTGCAAATAGTCGGCGTAAGCAGCAATATGCTCAAGCCCGTACATTTCGGCACGCAAGTCGTTGAACAGTGGTCGAGGCGTTCGGGCATGAAAAAATGCGGGGGGACCAAAATACGTGTAAAGCCTGTGCTCTTGCATAATCCGGCGCATCAACATTGACGCCATGATATCGGTGTTTCGCTTCTGCGCAAAATAATATTGCGCAAACGCCGGAGCCAATTCCCGCCTGAAACAAACTATTTGGCTGTTGAACACCGCGTAGGCTTGCGGGTGGACGACGAAGCCATTGCGCAGAATGTCGGATGCGCCCAGCACCTTCGGCGAAGCGTGTATTGCCGTCACCGCATCGGTATCGGGAACACCGAGGATGATTCCCTGCCACGCTCCTATCTTGGCATCGACCACGAAATCCGGTTCCCACGCCACGTCGTAATTAGCAGGCGGCAAGCCGCGCTGGCGCGCGGGCGGCACTGTAAATAATCCGGCGTCGAACCAATAGCCCGGCTTGCCAAGCTGAAGCCCGCTGAATCCAAACTCAAATACATCCGCCGGCACGAACTCACTTTGCGTGGGGATCATGTCGTCGTCGATGCTGACGATGATCTCGGCACTCCACTTCAAGGCTTCGAGCAGCGCGATGTTGCGCCGGCTGTCGGTGTTCCAGCCAATCAGTTCGGAATGCTCGTATTGCTCTTGCGCGGCCGGCGGTATCAACCGCATTTTCTCGTCTTCCCCCGCCCAATCGCCAAGGTCAACGCTTTTCTTATCCAGCGCCACAAAAAACCGAACGTCAGGATCGAGCTTGCGATACAATTCCAGCACGTGCGGGACGTTGATGGTCGTGGTGATAAGGGCGATTTTCATTCCTGCTTGTCCTTCCACGCCAGCCATTGATCGATGATGTGTGCGATCAGCCAGGACAACGAGCAGCCTTGCGCCTTGGCATATTTGAACAGCCGGGCGCGCACGCCGGCGCGCAGCCTTATCGAAGTCGGATAGTCGTCAGCCAACCTTGGACTCGCGCCGAGAAAAAGCCCGGCTCCCACGCCGATAGGTTAAACGCAGAAGCCGGGCGCCGGGCGCGGACTGCGGGGTGAGGCTAACGTGGGGGGACAGTCCGTCCAGCGCGCGGTAGTGGAGCAGACTACTTTGATGCTGTCAAGGCCGCTTCGATAAACTGCGCCGCGACTTGCGGGACGATGGCGTTGCCGTAGGCTCGTAAAGCGGGCTCAGCCAGTTTATGGGGTATCCCATCAACCACGCGACCCACTGCGGGTTCAGCACTCCAAGGATCGCATTCCGGCCATGGGATTGCAGGCCACTGCGCCGCGATGCCGTTGGCGTTGGCCAGAGGTTTGCCATTGCCGCTAAGGACAAGCCGTGTGTGCCATCCATTTGAGATGGAGTGATTCTCATCTGTCTGTTCTCGTTCGCGCTCGCGCTCGCGCTCGCGCTCGCGCTCGCGCGGGGCGTCGGCCATAATCCTTTGCGTGCCATTGTTTGAAGCGACGGCCGAACTTTCCCGGTTCGTCCCGCAGCGCCGCCTTGGTTCGTTCCGTAATTCACTGCTGACGGCGTGGGCAACAAAAAATGTTCGGTATCTGAGATGCTTTGCTCCGACGCAAGCAGCCGGCAAATCTGCCGCCCCGAAGGCAAAGTCTTGTGCTTCCAAGTCAGCATACACTCGATCGAGCCAAAGTTTTGCTGTGCTAACTTGCTCTCCAAAAATTGTTGGAGGGCCGCGCTGCGCGATGAGGTAGTTCCAGAACGGCCAGAGATCGCGGTCGTCAGCAAACCCAAGTCTTTTGCCTGCCGCGGAGAAAGGCTGGCAAGGACAGCTTCCAGTCCAAATTTCTCGATGATCGGCAACACCCGCGAGTCGCAAGGCGTAGCTCCAGCCGCCGATGCCGGCGAAGAAATGGCATTGTTTGTAGGGAGCGAGTTCGTAGGGCTTGATGTCACGAATGTCCCTCTCGTCGACAACACCGGGCGCGATCAGGTTTTGTTGGATGAGGTTGCGCAGCCATGATGCGCAGTATGGGTCGATCTCGTTGTAGTAAGCAAGCATCACGCCCGTCGACTGCGGCGCTTCGAGCGACGCGATTTTCTTTGCCGGCTGTACGCCGCGGCAACTGCCTGAGCTCTGGGATAACCGGCTCGCCGCATCTCGGCGATGTTGTCGGATCGGTTTTTGTTGGAAGTGCCTTTGGCTAAGGGCATTTGAGTTTCATCCCATCGATCAAGTTCTGATTGCGGACGTGCTGCTGAAGAATTGCTTCGAGATCATGCAGAACGCGAAGAAGTTGGAGGCGCTGGGAAGGGGTCATGACCGGATTGTATCCTCGTTAACGGGGCAGGAGCAAGGCCGCAGCGCCGCTTGGCAATCTCAATATAATCGGAATTGAGCTCGAACAGGATGGCGTGGCGATTTAGTTTATTGGCAACCATGCCCACCGTTCCAGAACCGGCGAAGGGATCGAGGATGACGCCGTTGGGTGGGCAGCCAGCGAGGGCGCATCGTTCTGCCAGTTCTTCAGGGAAGGTCGCAAAGTGAGCTTCTTTGAATCCTCGCGGCGCAATGAACCATACGTCGCGCATCATCACAGGTTTACCGCCGCCAACTGCCTTCATCGTTCCATTGGTCTTTGCACCGGCGTTCGCTCGGTGAGAGCCCGCCTGCATTTGAATATTCTGCGCAACGCGAACGCGCGTCGATTCCTTTGGCGGCGTCTTAATCGCATCGAAGTCGCTCCAGTAGCGCGCTTCCTTACTCAGATGAAAAACCATTTCGTAAGAAGTGCTGCAACGATCTTGCTGCGAGCCCGGCATACCGTTTGGCTTCGCCCATATTATTGCCGACCGCAAAAACCAGTCAGTGTCTTGCAGCGCAAAAGCTAAGCGCCACGGAATGCCGAGAAGCTGCTTCGCGCGCAGCGACCCAGTATCTTGTTTCCGATTGCGCACCGACAAAGAACCCTCGTTCGTTTTTTGTTTAACATGCGGCGAGTGCCCAGGGTTGCCGCCTTTGCCACTGCCGGCATAGCAATCGCCGAGATTGAGCCATAAGGTTCCGTCGTCGCGCAGCACGCGGCGGACTTCGCGGAAAATCTCAACGAGGTTGGTGACGTATTCCTGCGGCGACTTTTCGAGGCCGAGTTGGTTTGGCATTCCATAATCACGCAAGCCCCAATACGGCGGCGACGTGATGCATGTGTTGATGACGTTGGGCTTCAAAGATTTGAGCAGGGCGAGCGCGTCGCCTTGGAGAAGTTTTATCATCTGCAAAAAATATTGATTAGCGTTCCGATGAGGAAACAAAGCGATCCGACGACGTAAAACCAATTGGCCATGCGAGAACTATAGCACGCAGTTTGTAGTAATGAAAACTACATTTTGGAAAAATTTTTATGGGGTGGCATGAGTAGGGTGCCACCGGATTCTAAATCGCCGCGGGCCTTCGGCCTCGAAAATCGTCAAAAGAGGGTGCGGCATATTGTCGCGGAACTTGCGGAGATCGAACCCGGGACCGCAAGCAATCCGGCACCAGGCGCCGCATAACCCCTGATAAATCAGCGAAAAAGCGGCGTTTGCTTGCGGTCTTGTAAGATCGCAAGTGCCTTGTGTTGGCTTGTGGATTGCGGATCCGGCGGGCGAGCTCGGTGGGATGGTTACGCGGCGCGCAGCGGCCTATAAATTGCTGGTCATGAATGACGACGAGTCGAGCGAGCGCAGTCCTGTAATGGTCCCTGGCGCTTTGCCGGCGGCGAGACGCGCCACGGCCGTTAGACGTGCGATTGCCGCTTTCGTGCCGTCAGGCTCGCACGTTGAAATCCGCGCCTTGTTCCAAAATCGCGTGAGCGTAAATACGATCCGGCAATGGCGACTCGGCCGCCGCAAAATGCCAAAATGGGCACGCGAGCTGCTAGAAATTCGCGCAGCTCCCATTTACGAAATCGAAGTCGGCGTCGGCCGCGAAGTAAGTAAATACAATCTGCCCTCGATCCGCGCCCAAAAAGAAAAGGCCACCAGCTAGGCGGCCCTCTCGTGTTACGCGCGATGCATCAGGCTATTCCATGCTTATCCGGTTTAGCCATGCAGGCCCCGCATATGGGGTATGCAATCTATCCGCTTTACACATGCACTCTCCGGGTCCATATTGAGGGCATAGGCAGACAGGAGAGAACAGATGACCAACCGAAAAATCACCATTTCCCGCCTTCCGACTAATGAATTGTGGGGCGATTGGCATGACAAGCCGCTGCGTTGGGTTGTGACGGGACCCGCAGGGGAAGTGCAGAAGTTCTCCACGCAAAAAGCGGCGCGGAGGTACAAGTCTCTGCGCTTCCAATCTTACGATCAGAAGATTGCCATCGATAAATACGTGCGGGAGGGCTGAGCCATGAAAATCCAATGGCTCAGTACCGCTCCCAATCCTCGCTCGCCCGCGACCGGCCATGATGCCGGGCAGCGAGGATGGCGGCTTCACGCCGTTAACGCTGATGACGATGACACGTTTTTGGGTATTGGCCCGCGTAAGGCCGTCTGCGGCCTGCGCCCGGCTCACGGATGGAGCCTCGATATGTTTATCGAGGACAAATGTGCGCGCTGCCGTAGCGCGCTCGGGGAGGGTTAAACCATGTCCATCCCCGACGTTCACCAATGGGAAAATCTGCCCTTTCCGCATTCGCTGCCCGGCTTCCAAAAGCTGTTCCCGGATGACGCGGCGTGCGCTCGCTACCTCGAAGGGGCAAAATGGTCGAAGGGCTTTGAATGCCCGCATTGCCACGAAAAGGGCGAGCCGGTGCGCCTCGAAACCCGCCCCGGCGTGCTGGCCTGCCGAAAGTGCCGCAAGCAAACCTCGTTGACGGTCGATACCGTCATGGAGCGCACCCATTCGCCGCTGACAACGTGGTTTTGGGGCGCTTACCTCGTATCGACTTCGACTCCGGGCATTTCGGCCGTTCAATTTCAACGTCAGCTTGGCCTGACAAGGTACGAAACGGCCTTCCAAATCCTGCATAAGCTGCGGGCTGGAATGGTCCGTCAAGGCCGCGATCCTATCGGCGGCAATGTCGCTCGGGGCGATCATGTGGAGGTTGACGAAACATACATCGGTGGCGAGACACGCGGTAAGGGCAAAGGCGTTCATGCCGATGAAAAGACGCTGGTCATCGCCGCCGTCGAGGTTCGCACCAAAAAGACCAAGGACGGCAAGAAAGTCCGGCGAGGCGGCCGGTACGCTGGTCGCTTGCGAATTGAGATTGTGCCGGACCGCACCGAGAAGGCTCTGTGCGGCTTTGTCGAGGCCGCTGTTGCCATCGGCGCGATTGTCGTGACTGACGCGGCCCCCTCCTACAACTCGCTCGGCACGCGGGGCTACCAGCACTTGCCCGTGGTCGAGGGCGGCAACCCGAAGGTGGCAGAGGAATATCTGCCGATCATTCACCTTGTTTTCAGCAACTTGAAAGCATGGCTGCAAGGGACGCATCACGGCCGCGTCGAGCCGAAACATCTGCAAACCTACCTCAACGAATTTGCCTTCCGCTTTAACCGGCGCTTCTACCCGTTCAACGCCTTCCGCTCGTTGCTCGGCATCGGCGCAAACGGCGAAAGCCCGACCTATGACGGGCTTTACAGCGGAAAATGGAAGCACGCGAAGGTCAGTCATGAGTAATCAACCTGTAGGTGATGCATGGCTAAACCGGATAAGCATGGGCTATTCCATTCCCTCGTAAGCGTCCGACGAAAAACGACCGTTGGAACGCTCGTGCATATCCTTCGCTTCGAGCGACGCAACCCACCAGTCCGCGTCAATGTGCGCGTCGCAATTCACCCACGCAATTGCGTCGTCACTAGTCTTGAACGGCCCGATAAACTGCAGCCCATCAACCGGATTGCCAATTATGATAATTGTCATCCCCATTTCCGACTCCTCTCGTTTGAACCGAAACAATCTTTACTCTTGCAATTCCTCGAAGTCAACACCCAAGAAAGCAAAAGGGCGCCAGTTAAGGCGGCCCTTTCCCGAATCGCACGCGGGAGCTACGCCCGACTAAGAGCACCCGATTAGTTGCAATGTCGCCAAAGCTGTCGCCAATCGAAGGCGATTATCACTTTGACAAACCCACGCGAGATTTAAGATTTTCCAGAAAGTCGATCATTTTAACCTCGCGGGTTTGTCTAGTTGGTAATCACCCAATCGAACGTTGCCGTCCTGCTGCAGCCGAACCGCGTCCACATCTTGCTTGCGCATTGCCAACCGAAACGACTCGGCTTCGGCTGCTGTGCGAAATGAGCGAAATTCCATGCCGTCATTGAATCGCACTACGCGACCATCGTGCAATGCGTTTCGCCATTCCGCGTTGGCGATCGTCTTGAGCATTGATTTTGTAAAGCGCATTTCCGACTCCTCTCGTTTGATCCTATCCCGCAAATTTACTCTTGCAAGGCGGGATTGTCAACCGTAAATCGACAGCATCGCGCGCCGCACTCGATCCCAGTCTTTTTCGCTGGCGCCATCTTTACGGCAAAGCGGCGTGACATACGCATTGCAAATAGCCTCGTAATGCTCCGCGTTGAAACTAATTGCCGACGAAAAGCCAAATCCGCAGCCCGGAGCTCCGAGCGATCCCATAGTTTCAACGTCCTCTGCAATGAGCCCGCACTTACTGACAAACTCGTTAAATTGCGCTTTCGTTAGCAAGGCGCACCATTTCCGATGTTTGCCTTTTGCCCAAGCGCCTTCCAAATAATCATATTCGCTTTTGCCGCTTTCAGTCAGTTCCCATGCACGCGAGCGCGGCGGATTAAAGCTTTTCACTGACACATCGCCGCAAGTGTCAATTGAGTAAATCACAGAAAAAAGCATAACCGACTCCTCTCGTTTGAACCCCTATCCCGCGAATTTACTCTTGCAAGATTAGATTGTCAACTATAAATCAAACCGTCGTCGCCGAGGTACAAATCGCGGCCATGTTCGTTGCGAGCAAGCGTCGACAAGTCGTCCCCAACCTTGCCTAAACCGCGATCCCAGAATCCTACGCCGTGGCCATTCCGAGTGTACCAAAAATCTTGGCGGCTTTTTTGCTGTTCCATTAATGGTTGCGGAGCTCCTAACCGGTCTTACCTAACTGACCCTGGTTTCCCTATACTTCCCCAAACTAGGAATCGCTATGTGCTTATTGCTACCGCTATTCCTATTTCTATAACCTTTATATATTAAAGTAAGATCAGTAAGACCAGTAAGAGAATATACAAAACAGCAAGTTACACCTAACCGCAGCTAACGCCTCTTACTGGTTCAACCGCCCGCGTCGCGCCGATAGCCTTTGACCGCTCTGCCATCCATCCACAAAGTGACCGGACCTTGCCATCCCAACCGGCGCATGGTGTAAGCGAGACGTTTGGGCACCATATCGGTTAGGCGTTCCGCCCCAATCCTTAAATGGTGCTCCATTAAATCGCGGGTTGTAATTCGTTCCTCGTTGCCGCGCCCATCGGGCCGGGGTTCGATTTTACCTTTCGCATGCGCCAATAATTCGTCCCAAGGGTCCGCGTCGCGGCGTCGTTCTTGTTCACGCGCCGCGTCCTGCCAGAATACCTCTGGTAACCATAGGGGCGCCCCGCGCCGCTCAATCGCCGCCGCTTCCGCCCAGAGCTGGTCACGATCCCGCGCCAGCAAGCCAAGATCGATCCGCCCGACCTCGACCGGCCAAAAGCGCCGGTTGCCGGTTTGGCTTTTCAAGAACGTGCTATGGTTGGTTGTGGCGAAGAACACGCAACGCCGCGGCTTGTCGACTCTCGCTCGCGCGTAAGCCGGCCTGGCACGATCGACGCGCCTAGAGGCAAACGCCTTGACCTTTTCCGTGTCGGCTTTTGACATGCCGGCGAGATCCGCTATCTCGTACAGCCACACGCCGGAAAGCGCCTCTTGTTGGCCCTTATCGTCCAGCGTCAATATGGTCTGGTCCGAGAAATTGCCGGGACCGGCTAGAATCTCTATGGCCGAGCTCTTGTTTTTGCCTTCGTCACTAATCAAAACCGCGATCTGGTCGAACTTGCATCCCGCCTGGCGCACGCGGCGCACCGCGGCGACCAGCATGAGCCCGCCTATGGCCGAATTGAGCGCCGTGTCCTCGGCGCCCATATAGACCGATAACCACGTCCTAAGCCTCACCTGACCATCCCAGACTAGCGAATCGAGATAGTCCGCGATCGGGTCGAAACTGTCCTGCAGGCATTCCTGCACCGCTGCGTCGAACGTGTTGGTGGTGCCTGGATCGAGATTGTACCGCTGCGCGATCGTGACGCGGAGCATGTGAGTCGTGTTGTCAGTGATCTCACCAGCCCATTGCTCGATCGCTTGGCCGCCGACGATCAACTTATCGTGAAAACGGTCGTGCTCGCACGTTATGCCCAGATGCCGGATCGCGGCGCGGGCGTTGCGGCACGTTTGCTTCGGCCGGCCCCACTGGTCGCGATCAGGCCAGATGATCGGCGCCGTGAATGTCGCTTGCTGAAAGCTTTGAGGAAAAACGCCTAAGCTATAGTTGCCATTAACTTTTTGGGTATCAGGCTCATAAGACCAGCCGCGATCCAGCGCCGCTTTGAAAATACTTGCAACAGTCGTCCTAACCCCGTTGTATTCCCTGTCGAAACTAAGCCATTTCTTCTCTAATTCCTCGCGCCCTGGATAAGCGCCGCGGCCGTTCGGCACCGTGCTCGTTGACGACCATTCATCCCATATTTCAAAGCCTTCATCCACACCGTTAACAATCCACTTGAGATCGTGCAGCGCCGCGCCGTAGGAAATCCAAGTTGAATAGTCGGTTGCGGCGTCGATCATTGAAAGCGCCGAGAACAGGCGATCGGCCTCGGCTTCGCTGAATCCAGGCGATTCGGTGAGGTTGGTGACTGATCGAGCGGCAAGCCCACGCCCGCTGTTCTTTAGCACGGTCACCGCCGGCCGCAGCGCCGCGGGCTGCGTGGAACCGACCCAAGTCGGCACTGGCGCGATCGGCTGAGCGGCGTCGACCCAAGCATAAGCCGCGCCGCTGGGGTGGATCGACGGCGCCAGGACGACATATCCGGTGGATCCGCGGATATCGAGCGCATTCTTGCCTTGCGTCGACTTGATGCCAATTCCGCGGTAAAAAAAGTGAAAACCGCCTTCCCGGCCGGTTTTGGCGACCAGCGTGCGGGGCAGCCGGCCGTGCTGGCGCGTCAGCTCGGCGAGCGCTGCCAAACCCTCTGGACCGTCCGGGTCGAGCACCACAAGCCCGCTGGCGCCAGTGGCGAGACCGACATTTGCCTCTGGGCAAGTCGCCCACCACGCCTCGATCTGTTTGGGATCCGTAGTGGCGTCATAAAAACCTCGCCCGCCGGCTTTCTTGCCTATCAGTGGTAGCTTCGATCGCGGGCGCAGCGGGAATATATGCCATCCTCTTGCGGCGTACTGCAGGGCGAAGTCGATTAAGTTAGATTTTTCAACGAGAGCCATGCCGAACCTCACGCTTGACTTTAGCGGCGCTCTCGGCTAGGAAACAGGGATACAACGTCTCCATGCCCCTGTTCCGACCTCACCGGAACGCCCCCGGCCCAACCAGCCGGGGGTTTTTTCTTTTTCGAGCCTCGACACCATCCCCGTAACTGCGAAGCCTGCCTCGTTTCGGCTGTTGCGTCAATGACATAATTGCAGCGCGAGATTACTCTTGCAATCGACGTTGCAATGTGCAATATGAGTCTGCAACAATGGGAGCCAGTCATGGAACAAGACACTTTCGAGACGCCGGTTGTGTTTCGCGCCGATCGCAATAAAAATCCAGAAATTACTGCAGTGTTTCCATGCGAACCGAGCGACATCGCCGGCCACTTTATGACGTGCTACGCACATATCGGGCAGCACAGCGGCTGCAGCTACGATTGGTACAATAGGACACGTGCTGCGAAGCCCGACGAATACGCGGATCTGCTCGCTGAGCTCATCGGCCTAGGCTACAAGCCGAAAGTTTACAAACGCATTCAGCCGGCCCACCGCGCGGCGTTCCTCGTCGAATCGGAGCGGCTTCGAAAGCGCGCATGAAACAAATCTCCAAAGCCGAGCTGCAACGTGCCGCGGACTGGCGCACCAAGCACTCCTTGACGATGGTGCAGCTCGCCGCGCTGACCGGCTATTCTGCGTCCAACATCTGCCGCTTCGAGGGCGGTGTGATCCCGGCGAGTCAAACTCAGCCGGAGCATCCGGTGACGCCCAAGGCGTTTCGCCGCTACAAGATGATCTGCCTGGCGGTCGACATGCTGACGCGCGCCGGCAAGAAAGTGGAGGATTGGCCGTGGCAATGAAGCTCTGGATAATTTCGCAAACTGAAAATAATGATTACGATACTTATGACAGTGCCGTTGTTGCCGCCGAGACGGAGAACGCCGCGCGACAAATCAACCCCGACGCTATGACGGAAGGCAACTGGGGCAGACCCTACAGATCGTGGTGCAGCGCGCCAGAGTTAGTTACGGTTGAGTTGCTTGGCGATGCTGTTCCGGGAACTGCGGCAGGGATAATTCTTGCCAGCTACAATGCAGGGTGAAAATTGATTTTTAATGGGCTTAGTGATGTTCAACAAAGGAGAACGGCTATGAAAGTGCTTGTCGAGACTAAGGAGGGTGAAGGACTCGAATCGTTCATGGGTCAGGTCGTGACGTTGTTCTGCGGCGTGTATATTTACACCGGCAAGATGGTCGGCGTGAACGAGACCTGTGTCAAACTGGAGGACGCCAGGATCGTTTATGAAACGGGGCCTTTCGACGACAAGAAGTGGAAAGACGCGCAAGCGTTGCCAACTAAAACCTGGTACGTCACGACGCACTCCATAGAGTCGTTCGGAATCTGCAAATGATCACGCGGCAGAAGCGTTATAGGCGGTTGCGGTCGTGGTCGCGGTCGTGGTCGCGGTCGTGGTCGCGGTCGGGGTCGTGGTCGTGGTC
>VFSW01000450.1_pt1 | contig 60501 bp, 50 predicted proteins | sample 5358111 | NCBI WGS metagenome assembly VFSW01 (sample SAMN11554181, study PRJNA540505) | mine drainage metagenome | isolation source: sediment from site ElyBrook_90M | place: USA: Ely Copper Mine, Vershire, VT | collected 2017
AAACTGCCCCTGCCGGCTCCTGATTTTCATGCTCATCTTGCATTGGATAATTCTCCCGGCGGGAACCGTAGCGCGTGCAAGCTGCCTAGCTGCTAGACTGGTAGTTCTGGTAACTTAGCCTCACTCGAAGATTGCCCGCGAACCGTGGGCGTCTTCTGGCTAGCCGCTGGAAGCTTGAGCGCGGGCAACGCGGGCTCAAATTTTGAAATCTCCACACCTGGAGTAGATGGACGGATCTTAGTGAAAATAGGCGTTCTCGGCGGTGATGGTTATTGCGGGTGGGCGACGGCGCTCTACCTGTCCCAGCAAGGTCACGATGTCGCCATCCTCGACAGCTACGTCCGCCGGCACTGGGACTTCGAGCTCGGCGTTCAGACGCTGACGCCGATCCAGCCGATGCCGCCGCGGCTGCGGGCCTGGGAGCGGATCTCCGGCCGGCGCGTCGAGGCATTCCAGGGCGACATCACCGATTACGGCGTACTGGCTTCGTTTCTCCAGACGTTCCGGCCCGACGCCGTGGTTCACTTCGCCGAGCAGCGCTCCGCGCCGTACTCGATGATCGACCGCGAGCACGCCGTCTCGACGCAGGTCAACAACGTCGTCGGCACGCTGAACCTGCTGTTCGCCCTGCGCGAGCTGCTGCCGGACTGCCATCTCGTGAAGCTCGGCACGATGGGCGAATACGGAACGCCGAACATCGACATCGAGGAAGGCTATATCACGATCGAGCATAACGGCCGCAAGGACGTCATGCCGTATCCGAAGCAGCCTGGCTCGTTCTATCACCTGTCGAAGGTCCACGACAGCCACAACATCACGTTCGCGTGCCGGATCTGGGGCCTGCGCGCCACGGACTTGAACCAGGGCGTCGTGTACGGAACGCTCACCGGCGAGACGGCGCTCGACGAGGCGCTGATCAACCGCTTCGATTACGACGAAGTCTTCGGCACGGTGCTGAACCGGTTCTGCGCCCAGGCGGCGATCGGCCATCCGCTCACCGTCTACGGCCGCGGCGGGCAGACGCGCGGTTACCTGGACATCCGCGACACGGTGCGCTGCGTCGAACTGGCCTGTCTCCATCCGGCCGCCCCCGGCGAGTTCCGCGTGTTCAATCAATTCACCGAGCAGTTCTCGGTGCTCGACATCGCGCGGCTCGTCGAGAGCTCGGCGAAAAAGCTCGGCCTGCGGGTCGAGATCGATCACATCCCCGATCCGCGCGTCGAGTCCGAAGAGCACTACTACAACGCGAAGCACTCGAAGCTGATCGAACTCGGCCTCGAGCCTCACCTGCTCAGCGACTCGCTGCTCGATTCGCTGATCAACGTGGCGATGAAGTACCGCGACCGCATCGATGCGAGCCTGTTCATGCCGCGGGTCAACTGGCGCAACACGCGCAACGAGCGCCGGGCATCCGCGCCGCCGCTAGAACGCGTGGCCGTGCGGGCCAACGGAGACGGCCAGCGCCGCGGGCGCAAAGGCTGATCCTCGGGCGTTCGAAACCACCGGCTGGTTCGTCACCACCTGCTTGCCTCCGCTCGATGCGATCGCGATCAGCCGCGCCGGCGCCGCGAGCGCGCTCAACCGCGCCACCGCTTCGTCGCTCGCCACCAGGTAGCAGCGCTCGGGCGACTGCCACATCCGCACCCACTGCGCGTCCGTGAGAAAAATGTCCGGCGCGCCAGGTGCGTACGAGCCGTAGACAAGGTTGTTGATCCGCCCGTTCAGCAGCAGCGCCGTGCGGTTGGTGTAGAAGAACACCGACGAATACGTGTAGTAGTGATGATCCACGATGAGCCGCCCGGGCGGGGCGCGGCGCAGCGCTTCGGCGAGCGGCCGCGAGGACAGGTACGGATCGAAGGCCACCATCGCCACGCGCGCGGCGTGAAAGAAGAGGATCATCATCAGCGCGGCGGCGAGGAACGGCCTCGCGCCGCGCGTCCAGAGCGTGCCGAGCGCGCCCAAAAGAAACGCCACGGCGGCCAGCGCGAGCGGCGCGCGCAGGTAGGCGAACGATTCGAGGGTGAGATCTTCCATGTGGCCGAGCGACAGCGTGTAGGCGCTCGGATGGCGGCTGAGCGCGCCGGAGATGTCGCCGGGCGTGGGTGTGTTCCACACCGCGATCAGGAGCCCCAGCGCGGCAAGACCGGCGAGCGCCGTGACCACCGTCAACACGCGCGTCCCGCGCCGGATGCCCGCGCCGCCCGCGGCCATCGCCGAACCGATCAGCAGCGCGAGCGCCGGATAGCAGGGCATCGAGTAATACTCCTGCGTCGTCGAGAACGTGAAGAACACGAGCAGGAAGCCTGTCCAGCACAGCGCGAGCAGACGCACGCGCCCGGCGCGGTCGATGGGGCGAAACGGCCGCCAGAGCGCCGCGGGCAAGTAGACGCTCCAGGGGAAAAGCCAAAGGAAGTGGAACAGCCAGAAGTAAATTCGCGGCACCGTGTTGTAGTCGCGCGGATAGCGCAGGTTCAGGAACCGCAGCACCTGCTCGTTCATGAAGAAGAACCACAGGAAGCCGTGATACTCGCCCGGCAGGCTGCGAAACGTCAGATCGAAGTACGGCGGGTTGCGCAGCGTGGCGAGAACGTGCCACGGCGCGGCGATCAGCAGCACGATCAGCGCGCCTGAGCCCGGCCGCAGACGCCGCCACGTCCGCGCAACGAACAACTGCCGCGTGGCGGCGAGATAGATCAGCGCGGCCGCCGCGGGGAACACCACGCCGATCAGGCTCTTCAGCAGCAGCCCGGCGCCGAGACTCGCCGCCAGAATCGCGGCCCACAATCGCGGCCGCCGTTCGTCGTCTTCGAGGCAGCGAAGAAACGCCCACATCGCCAGCGCGATGGTGAAGGTCAGCATCACGTCGGGGATGAGAATCCGCGTGAAGAGAAACAGCCCCACCGAGGACGCCATCGCGAGCCCCGCGTAGAGGCCCGCGCGCCAGCCGAAGGCCCAGATGCCGAAGCCGGCCGTGAGCCAGGCGAGCGCCATCGACGACAGCGCGACGGGCACGCGCGCGGCCCAGTCATGGACATCGAAGGCGCGATACGCCTCGGCGATCAGCCAGTAGATCAGCGGCGGCTTTTCGAGATACGCGATGCCGTCCACGCGCGCCGTCACCCAGTCGCCCGAGACGAGCATGTTCCGCGCGATCTGCGCCTGCACCGCGTCCACGTCGTCCATCAGCGACGGCGGCGACACGATGCAGCCCAGATAGATCGCGCCCGCGACGAGCAGCACGCTCAGATAGACGTGGAGATTGCGGCGGCGGGCAGAGGCGTCCGCGGGGCCGTTTGTATTCGCCATTTCCTCATCCATAGAAACAGAATCAACAGCCCCCAAAGGTGATACCCCAGGTTGGCCTTGCGCTCGAGGTGCCGCCGGATGCAGGCGTCGATCGCCCCGGCGTCGAACACATCGGCATGCTCGCGCGCGCCTGCGGGAACCGTATCGAGCAACAGCGCCCGTAGCGGCCCGCGCAGCCAATCGTGCGCCGGAATATCGAAGCCCGTCTTCTTGCGCGTCAGGATCGAGTCCGGCAGCTTGCCGCGCATCAGTTCCTTCAGAACGACCTTCTGGTACGCGCCGCGAATCTTCAACTTGTCCGGCAGCGTGGCCGCGAACTCGACGATGCGGTGATCGAGAAACGGCGGACGCACTTCTACCGCGTGGGCCATGCTCATGCGATCGGATTTCACCAGGATGTCGTCGGGCAGGTAATAGCGCTGATCGAAGGCGAGATAGTCCGCGAGCGTGCCGCGCGATGCGCCGAGCGGCGCGAGCAGGGCGTCGAGCGCGCCGGGCAGCGGCTCACGCACGAGCGCCTGTTTCTCGCGGTCGCCGAACGTGCCGTTCCAGTACACATGCGCCCGCTCGTGCGAGAGCAGCGTGCCTTCGAAAAACCGTTTGAGCTTGTATTCGAGGCTGATCTTGTCGTCGGACACCGGCCACCGGCCGAGCGAGGCGAGCGCCATCCGCCGCAGCCCCGCCGGCGCACGCCGCGCCATACGCGCCAGCGCGTTCGCGCGATAGGTCAGATACCCGCCGAATAACTCGTCGGCTCCCTCGCCGCTCAGCGCCACCGTAACGCTGCGCTTGGTGAGCCGGGAGAGATACCAGACGGGCAGCGCGCCCGCGTCGGCCGAGGGCTCATCCGAGTAAAAGGCGAACTGTTCGATCGCCGCGGCGAGATCTTCCTCGGGCGACAGATCGATCTCTTCGTGCGCGGCGCCGTAGCGGCGCGTCACCTCGCCGATGTACGGGCTCTCGTCGAAGCTGCGTCCGCGAAAGGAAATCGAGAACGTCTTCAGCGCGCCGTCGTGGGCGTTCGCCGTGTAGTGCAAGAGCGCGGACGAGTCGATGCCGCCGCTCAGCCACAACCCCAGCGGCACATCGGACAACAGATGCTCGCGCACGGCGTCGCGCAACAGCGCATCGAGCGCTTCCTTCGCCTCGTCGAGCCCGATCTTGCGCGGCGCGGCCTCGGGCAGCGTCCAGTACGCTTCGCTCCGCGTGCGCCCGTCGCGCCACTCGAGCCAGCAGCCGGGTTCGAGCTTCCGGATGCCGTCCACCAGCGTATACGGGCACGGGACGTAGTTCAGCGCGAGATAGCAGTCCAGGCCCTCCAGCGACAGGCGCCGTTCGATCCGCGGATGCACGAACAGCGTCTTCAATTCTGAGCCGAAGAACAGATCGCCGTCCTGCCGGGCATAGTACAGCGGCTTGATCCCCATGCGGTCGCGCGCGAGCACCAGCCTGCGCTTCGACTCGACCCACAGCGCCACGGCGAACATCCCGCGCATGCGCCGGAAACAATCGGTGTCCCATTCGAGGAACGCGGCGAGCACGGTCTCGGTGTCGGAGTGCGAGCGGAAGCGATGCCCGCGCGCAACGAGTTCCGCGCGCAACTCGAGATGGTTGTAGATCTCGCCGTTGAAAACGATCACCGCGTCGCCGGACTCGGACACGATCGGCTGGTCGCCGGCGGCGAGGTCGAGGATCTTCAGCCGCGCCGCTCCCAGCGAGACGCTCTCCGAGACGAACACGCCCTGCTGGTCTGGTCCCCGATGCCGGATCTCACGCACCGCTTCGTCGATGCGTCCAGGATCGGGCGTCCAGCCGCGATGCGTGAATCCCGCGATGCCACACAACTCCGCTTACCTCACTCGCGGCTGGAACGACGGCTGGCGGCTGGTCAAAGTCAACTTCAAAAATAGCATACGGTTCGCCGCCAAATCGCGCTGGCAAAGGCGCGTCTGGAGCCGCTATGATGAGGTTTCCGGTCCTGTTTCGATCATGTTTTTCCGCGACGCGATTCTCGCGCTGGCCGCGCTGCCGTTCGTCTATTACCTGCTGGTGCTTTTCAGCGCAACGCGTTTCTTTGCCGCCGGCCGGCGCACGAAGCGGCCCGCGTTCACGCCCCCGGTGAGCATCCTGAAGCCCGTCCGCGGCCTCGATCCGGAGGCGTACGAGAACTTCGCGAGCTTCTGCCGCCAGGATTACGGCGAGCGCCCGGACTCTTACGAGATCGTTTTCTGCCTCGGCTCGGACGACGATCCGGCGATGCCGGCGATCGAACGCGTCATCGGCGATTTCCCGGAGCGCGAGATCCGCATTGTCTTCGCCGCGAGCGGTGGGGCCGCCAACGACAAGGTCGCGAAGCTGGTTCAACTCGCCGCCGCCGCGCGCCACGAACATCTGGTGCTCTCGGACAGCGACGTGCGCGTGCGTCCGGATTATCTCCGCTCGGTGATCGCGCCGCTCGGCGATGCGCGCTGCGGCGCGGTGACCTGCTTCTACGCGCCGCACGGGACGGGCACGCTCGCCGAGCGGCTGCACCTCATCGGTATGTTGTCGGACTTCTACGCGGGCATCCTCGTCGCCTGGCAACTGGACGGCGTGAAGTTCGCCTTCGGCACCACCACCGTCACCACGAAGACGCGCATCGCCGGCTTCGGCGGATTCACGGCGCTTGAAAACCGGCCCGCCGACGACATGCTCACCGGCCGGCTCATCGACGAACAGGGCTATCGCGTCGAGCTGCTGCCTTACACGGTCACCACGCGCGAGGACTACCCGCGCCTCGCCGATCTGTTCCCCAAGCGCCTGCGCTGGATGGTCGTGATGCGCCACATGCGGCCGTGGGGCCACTTCGGGCTGCTGTTCACGCACGGCGTCTTCTGGTCGCTCGTGGCCGTGCTCGCGCATCCCACGCTCACCGTGGCCACGATCTATATCGGCGGATACCTCGCCGCGCGCGCCGCCATCGTCTGGCTGATCGCGCGCTGGGGCTTGCGCCAGCCGCTCGATGCCGCCACGCTGCCGCTGATGGTCGCATGGGACGCGCTGGCCTTTGCGATCTGGGTGTCGAGCTTTTTCCGGAACAATCTCCGCTGGCGGCAGGGCGCGTACTGCCTGCGCGATGGCAAGCTGGTTCCCGCGCCGCCCGACTGAGCGGCCTCAGCGCGCCACCAGCACCACGCCGCCCAGCACCAGCAGAGCGCCCGCGGCGCGCCGCCGGCTGATATGTTCCTTCAGAACAAAGCGCGCGAGAAATGTTTCGATGACGAAGCTCGCGGCCGAGGCCGGCACCGCGAAGCTGAGCGGCTCGGCCTGCACCATCGCCATGAACGCGAAGAACGATACCGCCATGCACGCCACGGCGAGGATGAGATAACGCCGGCTCGCGATCATGCGCAACAGGCGCGCCAGGCCGTGCGCGTCGATGGACTGCTCGCCGGCGCGCTTCATCTCGTGGCTCTGCAGCACGTCGCTCAGCACGGTCGAGAGGACGACCACGCTCAGAAGAATCCACTTCACGGCGCGAACTCTTCCGGCGTTCTATGCTGGTCGCTGCCCACCAGCGCCGCGCCGACGACGATACTCAGCGTCCCAATCCATCGCGCCGCCGACACCTGCTCGTAGAGAACGAACTTGCCGAGCAGCGTCGCGAAGACGTATCCGACGGCGGTCACCGGCAGCACGAAGCTCAAGTCGGCGCGGCTCAACAGCGCCATGCGCGCCAGCAGCGCGACGATCAACATGACGATGCCGGCGGCGAGGTACGGATCGGCCATCGCGCGCACATAGCCCACGGGATCGAGGCCGAGGGTATGCGGGAAGCGCTTGGCGCCGATCGCGATGCCAAGGTTTCCGAACGCTTTCAGCGCAAGAAACGCGAGCAGGATGCCGTAAACGCCCGCGCCCGCGCGCCGGCGGACCGGCGGAGGCGCGCTCACGGCCGGATGCATGACGGGAAAAATCTTTGAAGCTTCAATCTTTCAGGGTACGGATTCGCCCGGACAAACTCAACCGGCGTTGACGGCGGAGCTGATCGGCGGCGCTCTTGCGGGAGCCGTCTTGTACACTGTGTTTTTGCCGCTCGATCTGACAACGCCGCTGCAATTCGTCGCCGGAGTCGGGCCCGCGCGGGCGCAGATCCTCGAGGGGAAGGGCTTGCGCACGGTCGAAGACCTGGTTGGCTACGCGCCCTTCCGGTACGAAGATCGCAGCAACGTGAAGCCCATCGCCGCGCTCGCGCCGGGCGAAACGGCGACGGTGATCGCCGAAGTCGAATCGGCGACGCTGGCGGGGTTCCGGCGTAAGCGGCTCGGCCTGTTCGAAGCGGTGCTCACGGACGGCTCGGGAGAGAAACTGCTCGCCAAATGGTTTCACGGAGGCTATCTTGCGGACCGCGTGGTGGCCGGAAAGCGCCTCGCGCTCTACGGCAAGATCGAAATCGACAACTACGCCGGGCGGCTGGCGATGATGCATCCCGAGCTCGAGTATCTCGGCGACGACGACGCGGCCGACGCGGGGCTGCACACCGGACGCATCGTGCCGGTGTACGAAGCGGCGGGTAAGATCGGCACGCGGCCGCTGCGGACGCTGATGCATCGCGTGCTCGAGCAGTTGCCCGAGACGCCCGATCTGCTGCCTGCGTACTTGTGCGCGGCGCTCAAGCTGCCGGCGCGCGGCGAAGCGCTACGGCGCATCCACTTTCCCGAGCCGGGCGAGGACATCCGCCTGCTCAACTCGTTCCGCACCCAGGCGCAGATCCGCTTCATCTTCGAAGAGTTCTTCTGGCTCGAGTGCGGCCTGGCGCTGAAGCGGCAGAGCGCGAAGCTGCGCCCCGGGATTTCGTTCCGGCTCGAGCCGCGGGTCCGCGAGCGCATCAAGCGGATGTTGCCGTTCAAGCCGACCGGCGCGCAGAAGCGCGTGCTCGCCGAGATCGCCGCGGACATGGCCGAGCCGCACCCGATGAACCGCCTGCTGCAGGGCGACGTCGGCAGCGGCAAGACGCTGGTGGCCGCCGAGGCGATCGTCATCGCCGTCGAAAACGGCTATCAGGCCGCGGTGCTGGCGCCCACCGAGATTCTCGCCGCGCAGCACTACGCGTGGTTCCGCGAGCGGTTCGAGCCGCTCGGCTACGCGACCCAACTGCTGACTGGATCGCTCACCTCGCGCGAGAAGATTCGCGTCAAGAAGGACATCGCCGAGGGGAAGGCAAACGTCTGCGTCGGCACCCACGCGCTGCTCGAAGAGGATGTCGATATCGCGCGGCTCGGCCTCGCCATTGTCGACGAGCAGCACCGCTTCGGCGTCATGCAGCGTCTGCGCCTGTTCGAGAAGGGCGGCAGCGAGGGCCTCTATCCCGACGTGCTGGTCATGACGGCGACGCCGATTCCGCGCACGCTCGCGCTGACGCTCTACGGCGATCTCGACGTCTCGACGATCGACGAGATGCCGCCGGGCCGCAAGCCGGTGGTCACGCGAGCCACAACGGAGGATCGCATCGAGCAGGTCTACAGCTTCGTCAAGAAACACGTCGACGCGGGACGGCAGGCCTATGTCGTGTACCCGGTCATCGAGGACAGCCTGGGCCTTGGCGAGGCGGGTTCCGGAACCCCGATGACCGGCATCAAGGCCGCCGAGAGCATGCATCAGCACTTGTCGAAGACCGTGTTCCCCGCGATTCCCATCGGCCTGATGCATGGCCGCATGGCGCAGGAGGAGAAAGAGGCGGCGATGCGCCGTTTCAAGTCGGGCGAAGACCGGATTCTGGTTTCGACCACCGTGATCGAGGTCGGCGTCGATGTGCCGAACGCGAGCGTCATGGTAATCGAGCAGGCCGAGCGCTACGGCCTGGCGCAGCTTCATCAGCTTCGCGGGCGCGTTGGCCGGGGCGGCGGGCAGAGCTACTGCGTCCTGGTCACCGGGAAATCGAACGAGGCGTCCCGCGAGCGCATCCGCACGCTCACCGAATCGAACGACGGCTTCTACATCGCCGATATGGATATGAAGCTCCGCGGCCCGGGCGAGTTCTTCGGGACGCGCCAGACGGGCCTGCCCGCGCTACGCATCGCGAGCATCGTGCGCGACCGCGACGTGCTAGAACTCGCGCGCTGCGAAGCGCTCGCCTTCATCCACAGGCCGGCCTCGGACGCCGAGCTGCGGCGCGGCGTCAGCTACCTGCAGAGCCATTGGCAGCGCAAGTACGGCTTGGTCAACGTGGGGTAGCGGCAATAGTGTTCACTGGGCGACTTTGAGCCGGGTGAACTGCCATGGTTCCCAGCCGGCCGCGGCGGAAGCGGACCTCCCAAACGGCCTGTGTTGGCTTGGGCGGCTTGGGCGTGCGGTCAAGGGGTCCGCCCGTTCATGTCAACGGCCCAAAGCCGACTAATCCGGCCGCCGGCGAGCGGAGAGGCTTGAATCCCCAGCAAGGGAAATCGCCTGCCTGCGCCAATCGGCCACAAGAGCGCTTGGCCCAACATTCACCGGCAAAGAGAACATACTCTCGGGCTCCATTCCTCGTATACTCAAGAGCGTTTCAGCTCGACGAACGATCTCCCGCCGATCGTCGGCGAAACGAGGTTAGGACGGCTCCAAGGATGGAACGGATTGCAGAAGCGTCGCCGCGGCTGAAGGCCAAAATCGCCGGCTTGCTGTATTTGATCGTCATCGTCGGCGGCATATTCGCCGAAGTGTTCGTTCGCGGCCGGCTCGTCGTGCATGGCGACCCAGCGGCTACGGCGCACAACATCGCGACGCACGATCCGCTCTATCGGTTGGGCTTCGCGGCCGAGATCTTCTGTTGCTCGTGCAATGTGCCACTGACGCTCATCTTCTATGACTTGTTCAAGGTGGTGAACAGGAGCGTCGCTTTGCTGGTCGTGTTCTTCAGCCTTGTGGGGACCACCATCGAGTGCGTCAGTTTGCTCGCTCATTTCGCGCCGTTAGTCCTCTTGGGAGGCGAGCGCTACCTGAGCGCATTTACCGCAGCGCAGTTACAGGCTGCGGCGTACCTGTCTCTCCGGCTGTTTGAATATGGCTTCGCCATCTGCCTGGTATTTTTCGGCTTCTATTGCCTCTCCTTCGGATACCTGATCTTCAGGTCGACCCTTTTTCCTCGCATCATAGGCGTGCTGCTGGCCATCGAGGGCTTGTGCTACCTGATTAACAGTTTCGCGACTTTTCTGGCGCCAGAGTTCGCAGCCCATTTCTTCCCCTATCTGATGGCCTCCGCAGTGGCGGAACTATCGCTATGCTTGTGGCTCCTCGTGGCCGGCGTAAACGTTCAGCGATGGAGAGAGCAGGCCCGCGCCGCAGCGGCGGTCATCCACCCATAAAAGCCGCCGTGCATACCAGATACAGACCTCCGGATATTGTCCAAACGATAGGCCCCTATCGTTTCCCATTCCTAATCCGGCCAGGCTTCCCACAACCGGTCTCCGGTTCTCGCCGCTGCACTTCCACAGTTCGCCCGTTAGGCGGCCAAGTTGACGTGACGTGCCGTCACCGGATGCTGGCCGGCTTGCGAGGACAAATGTATTGAAGACCCCTGTCGTGCTAGACTACATGGGTATCACTTTGCCCGTGACCGCTACTCTCAGTTGCGCTCAGCAGCAGAAATCGACACAGTGTTCCAGGACTGGAGTTTCTACCATGGTGAAGACATTCAGAGACGCCGTATGTATTGGAGTTGTATCGCTTAGCGGACTCCTATTCGCGCAGCAGACGCCACCGATCAAACCCTGCCCCCCGGAGGGATTTAGCGGCGGGTTCAGCCACGGTTGTCCGCAGAAACAGTTTGCCAACCCATCTGACATCTCGGCTATGATGGCGGCGCTGCCCGATAAGCCGTTCGCAACGCCGCAAAGCCTTCGCCATGTACTCGTATTGTGCAGGGCGGTGGGCTGGGTACATACTTCTATTCCGTTGGCGGCGAAGATGGTTGAGTACCTCGGAGACAAGACGGGTGCGTGGATGACGGACATCACATACGATTCCGCCATGATCACGCCTGAGAATCTCCAGCATTATGATGCGATCTTTCTCGACAGCACCACCGGCGAGTTTCTCGATGATCCCAACGACAAAGCGGCGTCCGACTCGCGCAGGCAAGCGCTTCTCAATTTTGTTAAGGGCGGCAAGGGTCTGGCTGGGATTCACGCCGCGACCGATTCGTACCACACCAGCGGCCGCCCGCCTTCACCCGGCGAGCCACCCGCCCAGGTAACCGGCACCTGGCCTGAATTCAACGAAATGATCGGCGGATTTTTCAAGTTTCATTGGACGTACCCGACTTTAATTCCCGTCAAGATTGACGATCCGAACAGCCCACTGACGTCTATGTTTCCGGCTCGTGGCTATGAGATTGTCGACGAGACCTACACTTTCGCACAGGACTCGTTCAGCCGCAAACGTGTTCACGTGTTGACCAGCATCAACTATAAGAGGATGAGTGCGGAAGATAAGGCCAGGGAACCCGCCGCTACCAGGCGCACCGATGGCGACTACGCATTGAGTTATATCCAACGCGTTGGCAATGGTCGCGTATTCTACGAAGCGCACGGCCACGAAGAGAACGTCTACTATTTGCGGCCCTTTGTGGCGCACATGCTCGCGGGAATTCAGTACGCGCTGGGCGATCTCAAGGCCGACGATAGCCCAAGCGAAAAATAGAAAGCGCCAACCGGCACGCACCATTTGGCTAGGCAATGCGTCAAGCTATCCAGTTGCGGCGGCGGCTTGTCTCTCCGGCGTGGCGCGCGCTGGAAACCGCATAGATCTCGTAGCGACCCGACGCGTCCGGCTGATATGCCACCCGGTGTGATCCGGTTCGGGCTCCACAATCGCCGCGATTGCGATGGCGCCGCTCGATTCATCCAACGCGCGCTTGCCCGAGAGCATTTCATACGGCACGCAGTCGAAGGCGAGCAGATCGCTGCCTGCATCGGCCTCCTTGCCATGCAACTGCTCCGGCGGCATGTATCGGAGGGCCACACAATCTGGTCCTGCCCGGTGAGCGCGCGCGTGGCGTCGATCTCCTTGACAGGAGCGGCTTACTTGGCGAGCCCGTAATCCACCAGCTTGATGCCTTTCTTGTGTGCCGCATCCGGCGCGTCCAGAATCTGATCCGCGTATTCAACGGCCCTTTCGAGCGGGAGCGGGCCTTTCAACCCCGCACCCTCGACGTACTCCATCACCAGATAGTCAGGACCGGCATCGTACCGCGCGCAGACGTGCGGATGGTTCAGCGCCGCGACACCGCGCGCCTCGCGCCTTGTAGGCCTCTCCCATCCCGCCCGCGCCGATCAGCGCGAGGGCCTCGTAGGGACCGAGCCGCCCTCCCGAAGTGAGCGGCACACGGTCGTTCAATACAGTTTGCGCGAATTGAAAAGAACAGGTAACGCGCTTGTGACCGGCTACGGCGTCCCACTTCGCCGTAACTTCGGTAAACCGTTGTCTAGAGACACAGCGCGCGCAGGCGGCCGTAAGAGCGTGGGATGGCGACTGACGGGGCACATCGATAAGATTGAACGATAGGGACGATGTGGGAGAAGACACTCGAGAAAGTCGTGACCCTGGCCCATGATGAGCAGGAGGCGATTGCAGGCCAAATTCTGGCGTCGCTGGCCGGCGAGGACGCCTGGAAGAAGCGTTTTGCCAAGAACCGCGATGTGATCCGTCGCATTGCGCGGCAAGCCCTTGACGAAGACGAGAGGGGCGAGACGCTGCCCTTCGACGATCTGCTTTGAGGCAGTTCACGAAAACCAGACGGTTTTGGCGTTTGCTTTCCGATCTACCCTTGGACGTTCAACGCGACGCCAACCGCGCCTATTGTCTGTTCCAGACCAATCCGGCCAACGCGGGTTTGCAATTCAAGAAACTGGATAGGGCTCGATTCAATTCCGATGGCCGCGTAGCCGCTGGCCTTGATTGGAAATGTTCCGGCAGGAAGATGCGCGGGTATCGGTTCGCCTCCGTTGCAGGGACATCTTCGATAAGGCGACCAGAAGGCGCTGGTGTAACCATTGCCCCGGAACGCGGCCGGCGCGTCATACAACTTGGACGCACACGTTACGATCTGACTTCGCCGGCCGGGTGTGCGGAAGGCGGTGTCCTCGCGCACTTCGGGATTTCAGTGCGGGTTGTGGATGCCGGGGACTTCATGGCCTCTTTCGCACGGGCATGACGACGGAGGCTCCCGGCCGCGTCGAGTGGCATCTGGTGATACGGAGAAAGCGGTATCATGACCGGGTGACGGTGGCTTTTGTATTGCCATGAAAGAGCCCCAACGTAGCGCGCTTGACGAATTTGCATGTCGCGCCGGCTCGTCCCGGGCCGCAGGGATTCACGATCACCTTCGGAGAGCCGCCGAGTACCTAAAGGCGGACGATCCCAATTCCGCAGCTACGGAATATTCCGCCGTTCTGGCGCTCAATCCCAAAGACGCCGAGGCGAACGCGAATTTAGGCCCGATTGCGTTCTTGCTGGGCGACTATAACAAGGCTTCACAACGCTTGCGCAACGCGTTGGCGATTGACCCGTCTTTAGCGAAGACACAAGCTCTCCTGGGAATGTGTGAAATGAGATTGGGACGGCCTGCAGGACAATTCCTATTGGAGGAATCTTTCCCCAGGCTGAAAGACACGCCCCTGCCAATCCACGTAGGTATGGAACTGGCCGAGGCGATTCTGGGATCGGCGCCGAACGACGCGCAAGTGCAGCCCGAGGGGGAAAAGGAACTGGAAACCAGCGTGCGCTTGGATGGCGTCAGTGACCGGACGGAATGCCTGTTTGGCGGGATTGCGATTCGGGGCTCCGACTGGAACGGCGCATACTCTTATTGCAGTCGTGCGTTTGCGCTGAATCCAGGGGATACGGAAGCGCAGATCGGCCTCGGCCCCCTACTGGTGACCAACGGGAAGCCCCAACGGGCGGTGAAGTATTTTCGCATGACCGTTCAATCGGATCCTCTCAATGAACAGGCTCACGATCGCCTGGAGACCATTTGCAGGAGCTTTCACCTGAAAGATGAAGGAGGACCAAGTCTCCGATGAAGAAGAATGAAAAAACAGCGGCATCCACGCTCCACCTTCTCGTCTGCTGGATGGTTGTAACTGTTGGCGCGGCGCCAATTTCTTTACCACTGCCGATCTCGAGAGCCCTTCCAGCCGTGGGCGTAAGTAGGAGTGGAACCTTTTCGCTGACCTTCGACGTCGCGCCCCACGCAATGGCTGGTCCAACTGGCACACGCCGAACGCGTACTTCAAGGGTAAAGGGTATAGGTCAAATTCTTGAGGGACGCCGCACAAACAGGAGTCTTTAGAAAGGATATATGATGAACAAACGACTTAGAGCCGGACTTACACGCCGGTCGATGTTTCGAAGCGCTGCCACCGCGGCGATGTTCGGCCCGTTGTTCCAGGCCACTGAGGGGTCCGTTAGCGCCCAGGAAAATACAAACCGCAACTCCGCGCCCAGCACCCTAAAGATCACCGACATGCGCGCCTGCCGGGTAGCCGCCAATTACGACTATCCGCTGATCAAGATTTCCACCAATCAGGACGTCTACGGCCTGGGCGAGGTGCGCGACGCCGGCGTCGAGGGCATTGCCCTCATCCTGAAGGCCCACCTGTTAGGCAAGAACCCGCTGAACATCGAGAACAACCTGAGAATGTTGCGCCAATTCTCGAACCATGGCCGCATGGGCGGCGGATACAGCGCGGTCGATATGGCCCTCCACGATATCGCCGGCAAAGTTTATGGCGTTCCCGCCCACCGGCTGATCGGCAATAAGAACCGCGATCGCATTCGTATCTACGCCGATACCACCAGTCACCCGGATCCCAAGGTCTATGCCGAGCGCATGCGGAAGCGCCGGGAAATGGGCTTGACCTTCTTCAAGATGGACCTGCAATCCAGCATGTTACACGACCGCCCTGGCGCGCTCAACGAGCGCGGCGTCTGCACCGAGAAGGGCCTGGGCTACCTCTGCGAATACATCGCCGCCATCCGCGAAGTCCTCCCCCCCGGCGCCCCCCTGGCCGCCGATCATTTCGGTCCGCTCAATGTCAACGATTCGATCCGCTACGCGCGAGCCTTCGAACCGTACCAGCTTTCCTGGGCCGAAGACCTCCTCCAGATCTCGGAGGGCAACCAGCATCCCTACCTGAATTGGCAGGCATACAAGACGATCTCCGACGCCACCGTCACGCCCGTCCTGACGGGCGAGGATATCTTCGGACTGCAAGGCGGTTTCCAGCCGCTGCTCGACCACCGCGCCGTTGACGCCGTCCATCCCGACATCGAAACCTCCGGCGGGCTGCTCGAAACGAAGCGGATTGCCGACTATGCCGGAATGTGTGGCGTCCAGGTCGCCATGCACCATGCCGGATCGCCGATCGGCGGCTTCGCCGGTTACCATTGCGCCGCCACTTTCGGCAACAACTTCCTGGCCATGGAGAACCACGCTCTCGATATGCCCTGGTGGCAGGATTTAGTAACTGGCGTTCCCAAGCCGATTATCGAGAAAGGGTACGTGAAGGTTCCGGATGACAGGCCGGGACTGGGTCTGGAACTGAACGATACGGTTGTAAAGGAACACTTGCGCCGGCCCGGCTACTTCGAGCCGACTCCCATGTTCGACGACATGATCGTCTCGGGATTCCACACCGGCGGCCCTTGGCCTCATTACGATGAAACGGGCAAGTGGTGCAATTGTGTGACCTATGAGTAGTGCCCAAGAAAGTTTTGTGCGGTTGCTGAAATGTTTGGGAGTGAGTGTGGCTGCCGCGTTGGTCGCGCTGGCGGCGGACCCTACGTTTCTGAGACGCTACCTGCCTGACGCACAACCGGTTCCGGACGAGCTTACCGCGAACTCAAAGGGCGCAAGTTACCAGCCGGCCTTTGGCTCGGGCGACGCGCAAGCAAATCAACTCAAGGGAGTCGCCCGCTACGGCGAGCTCACTGTGGCGCCAGGCGGTTCAAGCGCCACGGTGAGTTACCCCGCCGAAGAGCAGATTTACTATGTTCTCGACGGCAACGGCATCCTGCTTTACGACGATCAGAAGGCGCCGGTGAAGAAGAATGACTTCATGTACCTTCCGGTCGGCGCCAAGCACGGCATAACCAACCAGTCCGATCGGCCCGTGCGAGTCCTGGTGATGGGGTATAAGATTCCGCCCGGCGTCCATGTCGCACCCACACCCAAGCTCATGCTCGCCAACGCCGATGACGTGCCGTTCGTCCGGGTGGCGGGACACGGGCCGACGGTGCATTTCAAACTGCTGATGGGCGCCACCGAGAGCAAGCGCGATAAATTGGCGGCGGCCAGCCAAATGGTGAGCCTGTTTATCATGGACTTCGCCCCTGGCGGGACTAACATTCCTCATCACCACGAGATGGCAGAGGAGATTTACTACATTCTTCGCGGGCACGGCGACATGGTGGCGGGCGGAGGAGAAGACGGCAATGAAGGGCGTCACCCGGCCCGGGAGGGGGATGCATTCTTCATCCGGTTGAATGCGACCGTAGGATTTTATAGCGACTCCCAGGGTGGGGAACACGACGAGATTCTCGCCGTCCGGTCGCGCTTCCCGTTCCCACGGATGAGAGAGTAGGGTGCTGTCTTCCGGGATCTCAAGACGGCGCTTGACCGATTGCAGGTTACCGGGCTGTTACGGTGTTTCGATTCCCGGCAGGATGAGGAGCACTGGGGGTCGCCCGCGTGCGCGGCATTACTCGCCGGACGCGCCACGGCGCTTGGCCGCAGGGAGGGTTCGTGCGTAGGAGTAACTCAAAACGAGGTCCGCAGGCGCTGTCTCCACCGGCTCTCGCTTGCAGTGACGTCGAACAGGTTCAGCGTCAGAACTTTTCTGAGAGCGGCCGCCAGCAGGAAGACTGCGCACTCTTCGAGCACTTGGCGGTATTGAGTCACGGGAAGGTTGCCAGGGATATCGCCCCCGTCTACTGCTTTGAATCCAGTTTGCTCCCGGAACTTCATGCGGATTTCCCGTCCGTGGGCGATATCGCTCCGCAGTTGGTACAGGTCACGGGAAACATCCCCGACTTTGTACGTCGGCTGGGAGCTCGTGAACTTGCCTGGCGGAAAGATCAGCGTGTCCGCGTCCAGCAGATTGTGCAGCCGGTCGGCGAATGCCTCCGCGTTGCCCGCCATCAAAAGCGCGTCCAGTCCCGTTGTCCATAGAAGCACGCGGATGTGCGGGTTCGTTGCCTGAAGGCCGTGCTCCAGGAAGTAAATCGGGTTCTGAATCCGGATGACGTGCCGGCGGAATGCGTCCTCAATTCGTTCGATGATGGCGGGCAGGTCGTACCGGATGTTTTGAGGAACGCTCATAACCCGGCCCCAAACGGTTTCGTTTAGCGGCAAGCGGCGGCCGACGGATTCGATCATCCCCTCGCCACGAACCAGCCGAGGTATCAACACGAGTCCGGGCCGGCCGATGGGCGCCAGAAGTTGAACGGCGTACTGCGCTGCGTCGAACCGGGCCTGCGCTGGCTCCTTCGTCCGTGGGTCAATGGGCCACGGACCGAGGAATTCGTAACAGAGCCAGTGGTCAGCCGACTCGAGCGCGTCCAGGTCGTGTTGGCTCAGGAAACGCTTGAGAGAACGGAGGTCCCGGAGCGTGCCAAGATCAAGCGGCTTGACGGTTAAGCCTTCGGCAATCGGGCCTTCGCCCGCTTCCCAGCGCCGCAGCGGAGCGGCCAGAATGTATGGCTGTTCTTCCGATTCCGTCACGGGGTCTGGTGCGGCCCTGCTTGACCGCACAAAAATAGTGGTGGAGGCGGCGGGAGTCGAACCCGCGTCCGAGAAAGCCCGCTATGAAGAGAACTACGTGCGTGTCCGGTCCGGTATTTGTCGGCCGCCGCGTTAGGACCGGCAGGAAAACGGCGGCTTAGCCCGATTGGTGTCGGCCTGACGCTCCGGACAGAAGCGCTCGGCCCAAATCCCACGAAATGACGCCCAATTAGAAGGCCCGCGGGCAGACCCTCCTGAGCGGCCGCCTAATTAATTAGGCAGCGTATGCAAACTGCTGATTGGCAGTTATGGTTTCCGATCGTTTTACGGGAGCTCGGAACCCGGCACGCCTCTTCACATCGATTCAATCCCGTCGAAACCGTGGCGCCCCCCTCATCACCTAGTATCATAGTAGCACCGGCCATGAGCAGCACCCTCGAGCGGCCATCCACCGAGACGCGCGAGCGCCAAGAGCAGGCGCCGCTGTTCCACGTCGTCCTGCTCGACGACGACGACCACACCTACGACTACGTGGTTGAGATGCTGGTTCGTCTGTTCTGCATGAGCGAATCGGCCGCGTTCCAGCACGCCGTCGAGGTGGACTCGACCGCACGCACGATCGTCATCACCTGCGAGCAGCCGGCGGCGGAGTTCGCCCGCGACCAGATTCATGCCTACGGCGCCGACTGGCGCATGCCGCGCTCGAAGGGCTCGATGTCGGCCATCCTCGAGCCGGCGCCCGACGCTTGACAGATCCGTTTCCCGAGACGCGTGCTCGGCTATAGTAGAGAGAATCAGGAGGAGTCATGTCGCGTAAACTGTTCTTCGCCGTCGCCCTGCTCGCGGTGTCGGCCGCCGCGCAGTCCAAACCGGACTTCGGTGGAACCTGGAAGCTGAATCCGTCGAAGAGCGACTTCGGGCCGCTGCCGCCGCCCGACACCCGCACGGACGTCATCGTGCAGGACGCGTCCGGGCTCTCCGACGCGGTAGACACCAGCGGGCCGCAGGGCCAGATGGACCTGAAGCTGGCATACAGGTTCGACGGAACCGAGACGGTGAACGACTTTCGGGGCAACGCGGTGAAGAGCACCGCGAAATGGGACGGCGCCGCGTTGGTAGTGGACTCGAAGCTGAACCTGAACGACCAGGAGATCGGGCTGGTGTCGAAATGGACGCTAAGCGACGACGGCAAGACGCTGACCATGGCGACGCACCTCAGCTCTCCCATGGGCGAGGCGGACCAGACGTACGTCCTGGAGAAGCAGACCGTGACGGCGGCAGTTCCATCCACGGCTCCGGCTGCTGCGCCAGCCACAGGCGCTCCTTCCTCCGCTCCGGCCGCCCCTGCGGCGCCCTCAACCCCGCCCACTCCAGCCACGACTTCGGCAAACGCCTCGCATCCCGACTTCAGCGGCATCTGGAAGCTGGACCCTACCAAGAGCGACTTCGGACCGATGCCTCCGCCCGATAGCCGGATCGACAAAATCGCGCAGACCGGGTCGGGGATCAAGGATAGCTTCCAGCAGACCGGCGGCGACGGCGACCAGACCGGAGAGTTCGACTACACGACCGACGGCAAACCGTGCCAGAACAAGTTTCGCGGCATCGACATGCTCGGCACCGCGGTCTGGGACGGCGCGGCGCTTCTGGTCGACAACAAGCTGAACATGGACGGCAACGACATCGACGCCAAGATCCGCTGGGATCTTTCGCCCGACGGGAAGATGCTCACGATGACCGCCGACATCAACACGCCGATGGGCGAGCTGCAGCAGAAGCTGCTGTTTTCGAAACAGTCGGACTGAGCGGGGCGGCCGTCAGCGCTGGGTCGGAAACGTGCGCGAGATGCTGTCGTGCCACGTCAGGGTTTCTTCCTCGATCAACGCCCAGAGCAGGCCCACGCACATGCCCGCGAAGCTGACCAGGACGCCCGACAGCATCCGGCGCATGCGCTGTTTCCGCCTTGGCCGGCGCCCATCGAACGAAATCAGAGAGAGGCCCATGCCGCGCTGCCCCAGGCTGTCGCGGTTGGCGGCCCACCACAGCATTTTGTAAATTATCGCAACCAGCGCCACCGACACGCCTGCGGCGATCAGCGCCGGCCGGCCGGCCGGGATCCAGCCCAGATAGATCCGGACGGCCGTGGTGAACAGACCGAACCCCGCCAGGATGACAAGCGCGTCGAGGAAGAACGCGGCGATGCGCAGCGAGGGACTCGCGACGATCGCGTCGCAATCGATGTGGCTTGAAACCGGTCTCGGCGCCGGCGCGGCGGACGGGATCGGGAACTCGAACTCGTGCTGACCGCTTGACCGGGGAGTCTCCTTGCGCGGCTTGGCGGGCGCCTCCGGCGCAGGCGCGCGCGGACGCTTCGGGGCCCGGCCATGCACGGGCAACTCCACCAACGGCTGGATCTCGCGGTGCGCGAAGAGCGGGGGCTGGTACTGCACGGTCCGCGGGGCCGGCGCGGGCGCGGGCGCCTCCGTCTCCGGGCGCGCCACCACGGACAAGGCTGGGGCAGTGGCGTCCCGCAGATAGTAGACCGGGGAGGAGCTTTCTTCGATGCGGCGGCCGCAGCGTTGGCAGCGGTGTTCGTCTTCGCCGTTGGGCGCGGCGCAATAGGGGCAGGTGATCACGTAATTCGGGTCCATTTCCCGCGCGAATAAACGCGCGGAGCCAGCCACCGCCCGTCGGAACCGCCCCTCAGCATTCCGGCCTTGCGATGAGTTTCCCATCCATGCTACCGTTTGCGGTTGAAGCCTCTTCCTGCCAAGCTTTTTCCCCGCGGCGGCAACGCAATTGGGCACGCGGAAGAGCGCACCCCTCATCTTCTTCGTAACATATTTAGTCGCAAATGTCACGGACTTTTTGGTTTGTGCCGCCACGGGGGGGCCGCGGCGATGCTCGCGCTGCTCTCCGGCGGGGCTCTGGCGCAGGAGGCCGCGCTGCCCCCGTTCCCGCTGCCCCAGCCAGCCGAGCAGCCGCTAAACGCCAATAATCCGAACGTCCGGTACAAGGTCCCCCACCCGGATGCTCCGGACGCGGGCCACGTGGTGATCGGCGCCATCGCGCAGGAGACCAACGGGCCCTGGCGCTACCTGCGCGGCCACGCCCGCGTCGAAACGATCGACACCCTGCTCGAGGCCGACGAAATCGACTACAACAGCGACAACGGCGAGGTCATCGTGCGCGGCCATGTGCTGTATGAAAGCTACGTCACCGGCAACAAGCTCCACTGCGATCATGGCGTGTATAACGTCGACTCGGAGAACGGCAACTTCTATGACGTCACCGGCGAATCCCCCTCGAAGATTCAGGTGCGGCCCGGCATTCTCTCGACCAGCAGCCCGTTTTACTTCCAGGCCCAATGGGTCGAGCGCATGGCCGACCACTACATTCTCCACCAGGGCTTCATCACCAACTGCAAAGTCCCTAAACCCTGGTGGACGCTGAGCGGCCAGAAGTTCGACATCATCGCCGAAGAACGCGCCATCGCTTACCGCGCCGTGTTCCGTCTCCGCAACCTTCCTCTGCTCTACCTTCCCGCGTACTACAAGCCGCTTGGAAAGCAGCCGCGCAAGAGCGGCTTCCTCACGCCGAACCTGGGCATCGCCAGCCAGCGCGGTTACATGTTTGGCGTAGGCTACTACTGGGCGATCAATCGAAGTTACGATCTGCTCTACCGGCCCATCTACTTTTCCCAGCGCGGCCTGTCGAACTACGTCGACCTGCGCGGCAAGGTGGCGCCCGGCACGGACCTGGACCTGCAAATCTACGGCGTGCAGGATCGCGGACTCATGATCGGCAACACGCTGCAGAAGCAAGGCGGCTACGAAATCGACTTCGTCGGCCGGACGGAACTCGGCGACGGCTGGGAGGGCCGGGCGGACATCGATTACTTAGACTCATTCCTATTCCGGCAAAACTTCAACGAAACGTTTAATGGGGCCATCTTCTCGGAGTCCCATTCCGTCGGCTTCATCGACAAGCATTGGTCGACGTTCGGCATCACCGTCCTGGCCGAGCGCGATGTCAACTATCTCGACATCAACCCGAAGGACACGATCACCGTGCGCACGCTGCCCTCGGTCGAGTTCGACTCGAGCGAGCACCTCATCTCGGACCGCTGGCTGCCCGTGTGGTTCTCCATGCAGTCGAGCGCCTCCGGCTTGAACCGCACGCAGCCCGGCGGCACCAGCCCGGCGGCCTACGTCGGCACGCTCGACACGCTGGCCTTCGTGCCGCGCCTGGACGCCGAGCCGAGCGTCTCGACGGCGTTCCATTGGGAAGGCTTCAGCCTGATGCCTACCCTCACCGGGCACGAGACCTTCTACGGCGCCGCCGTCAACCCGGAGGGCAGTTTCGTTAGCCGGGACTTCGTGCGCAGCGCGGCGGAGTTCGACGTGGTGCTGATCACGCCGTCGATCGCTCGAGTCTTCAAGACGCCGAAATGGCTGGGCGAAAAGATGAAACACGTCATCGAGCCGCGCGCCGAGTTCCGCACCGTAACCGGCGTGGGCCGGGTGTTCGACGAAGTGCTCCGCTTCGACGGGCTCGACCTGCTGACCGACACGGAACAACTGAATTTGTCGGTCGCGAACCGATTCTATGTCAAGCAGAAGGACGGAACGGTGAAGGAACTCCTTTACTGGGAGCTGCGCCAGGACCGCTATTTCAATCCCAACTTCGGCGGCGCGGTAATCCCCGGCCGGCTGAACATCATCGACGCGAGCGAAGACCTGACCCCGTTCCCCTTCCTGACCGGACCCCGCGGCTACTCGCCCGTCGACTCCGACATCCGCCTGCTCACGCGCATCGGCCTCGAATGGCGCGCCGACTACGATCCCTACTACGGGCGCATCACCAACAGCGGAATTCAGGTCGACTACCGGATGTCGGATTTCTTCGTCGCCGTGGGACACAACGAGATCCGCGACAACTCGATCCTGGTGCCGAACTCGAACCAGCTCTCGACGATGATCGGCTACGGCAACACGAATCGAAAGGGCTTCAGCGGAGCCTTCAGCGTGTATTACGACTATGACCGCGGCATCGTCGAGTTCGCCACCGGCCAGCTCGTGTATAACACCGACTGCTGCGGGCTGAGCGTGCAGGTGCGCCGGTTCAATTTCGGCACCCGGAATCAGAACGAGTTTCTTTTCGCCTTCGGCGTATCGAACGTCACGTCGTTCGGCACCCTGCGGCGGCAGGACCGCCTGTTTTAGACGGCCGCCGCGGCTTGGCCGGCGAGCTGCCGCAGCACATAGGGCAGAATGCCTCCGTTGCGGAAGTAATCGGCCTCGCGCGGCGTGTCGATGCGCACAACGGCCTCGAAGCGCCGCTCGCTTCCGTCCGCGGCGACTACGCGGACCCGCGCGCGCTCGCCGCGGGCGATCGCGTTGGCCAGGTTCTCGATCGCGTAGGTCTCATCGCCGGTGAGGCCCAGCGTCTCGCGATTCTCGCCGGATAGGAACTGAATCGGCAGCACGCCCATGCCGACCAGGTTCGAGCGATGGATGCGCTCGAAGCTTTCTGCGATCACGGCCTTCACGCCGAGCAGCAGCGTGCCCTTCGCGGCCCAGTCGCGCGACGAGCCGGAGCCATACTCCTTGCCCGCGATGATGACGAGCGGCACGCGCTCGGCCTGATAGCGCACCGATGCGTCGTAGATCGACATGCGCTCGCCGCTCGGGATGTGAGTGGTCCAGCCGCCCTCGGTGCCCGGCGCCATCAGATTGCGCAGGCGAATGTTGGCCAGCGTCCCCCGCACCATGACCTCGTGATTGCCGCGCCGCGCGCCGTAGGAGTTGAAGTCGGCGGGCTTGATGCCCAGCTCGATGAGATAACGTCCCGCCGGGCTGTCCTTGGGGATCGAGCCGGCCGGCGAGATGTGATCGGTGGTGACCGAATCGCCGAGCAGCGCCAGCACATGCGCGCCCGCCACGTCGCGGACCGGCTCGCCCGGGTCGGCCATCTTCTCGAAGTACGGCGGCTTCTTGATATAGGTGCTCTTCGCCGACCACGCATAGCGCTCTCCGGCGGGAGTCTCGATCGAGTTCCACGCAGCGTCGCCCCGAAACACCTCCGAGTATTCCTTCTCGAACATTTCCCTGCGAACCGATTTCCGCACCACTTGTTCGACTTCGGCGGACGTGGGCCAGATATCGCGCAGGAACACGGGCTGGCCGTCCGTCGCCACGCCAAGCGCGTCGTTCCGCAGGTCGATGTCGATGCGCCCCGCGAGCGCGTAGGCGACGACGAGCGGCGGCGAAGCGAGGTAGTTGGCGCGGACCAGCGAGTTCACACGGCCCTCGAAATTCCGGTTGCCGCTGAGCACGCTCGCCACCACCAGTTTCTCGCGCTGCACCGCTTCGGCCACCGGCTCGAGCAGCGGACCGCTGTTGCCGATGCAGGTCGTGCAGCCGTAGCCGACCAGGTGAAACTTCAGCGCCTCGAGATACGGCATCAGGCCCGCGTCGGTAAGGTAATCGTAGACCACTTTCGAGCCCGGCGCGAGGCTGGTCTTGACCCAGGGCGGCGTTGTGAGACCTTTCTCGACGGCCTTCTTGGCGAGCAGTCCCGCGGCGGCCATCACCGAGGGATTGCTCGTGTTCGTGCAGCTTGTGATGGCGGCGATGACGACCGAGCCGTCGCGGACCGGCATCGAGCCGCCGTTCGTCCCGGCCGTGGTTTCGCGCGGCGCCGCGCCGAGCGTGTCGAGAAAATTCTTCTTCACGTCCGGCAGGTCTATGCGGTCCTGCGGGCGCTTCGGGCCGGCGAGCGACGGGACGACCGTCGCCAGATCGAGTGCGATGTTCGCCGAGTACTCCGGATCGGGCGAGTCCGCGGTGAGAAACAGTCCCTGCTCGCGGAAGTACGCTTCCACGAGTGCGACAAGCTTCTCCGGCCGGTTGGTCGAGCGAAGATATTCGAGCGTCTTGTGATCGACCGGGAAGTAACCGATCGTGGCGCCATACTCGGGCGCCATGTTGCCAATGGTGGCGCGGTCGGCCAGGCTGAGCGCCGCGACCCCTGCGCCGTAGAACTCGACAAACTTACCGACCACGCCCATCTTGCGCAGCATCTCGGTCACCGTCAGCACAAGGTCCGTGGCCGTCGAGCCCTCTGCCAGCTTGCCGGTGAGCTTGAAGCCGACCACTTGCGGCAGCAGCATCGAGATCGGTTGGCCGAGCATGCAGGCCTCGGCCTCGATCCCGCCCCCGCCCCAGCCCACGACCCCCAGCCCGTTGATCATCGTCGTGTGCGAGTCGGTGCCCATGACGCTGTCGGGATAGGCGAGCGGCGTGGCGGCCGAACGGTTGACGAACACCGCCGGCGCGAGGTACTCGAGGTTCACCTGATGCACGATACCGGTGTCGGGCGGCACGACGCGGAAGTCCTCGAACGCCCTCTGGCCCCAGCGCAGGAACGCATAGCGCTCCTGGTTGCGCTGGAACTCGATCAGCGCGTTCGCCGCGAAAGCGTTCTTCGTGCCGAACTCGTCGACCTGCACCGAGTGGTCGATGACGAGGTCCGCGGGGATGAGCGGATTGGCGAGCTTCGGCTCGGCGCCGAGCGAGGCCAGCGCGTCGCGCATCGCGGCCAGGTCCACAACGCAGGGCACGCCGGTAAAATCCTGCAGCAGCACGCGGGCCGGCATGAAGCTGATCTCCCGCGCCGGCGCGTCCAGCTTCCATTGTGCGACGTACTCGATGTCGGCGCGCCGCACGGTCTCGCCGTCTTCGGTGCGCAGCAGGTTTTCGAGCAGCACGCGAATCGAATACGGCACGCGATCGAGGCGCGCGACGCCGGCTTTCTCGAGCGCGTCGAGCCGGTACATCGCGTATTCTTCCCCGTCGACGCGCAGCGCGGCCCGGGCCTGGAATGTGTCTAAATTCTTCATGGGATTCCCAATCTCATTGTAGGCCGCGCGGCCCGCTCACATGTACGAAGGAACGCCGATCCCGAGCACGCCGAGAGTGCGCTCGATCTGCCGGCCCGAGTAGTCCGCCAGCCACAGCAGGAACGTCTTGCGCTCGGCGTTCTCTTCGCTCAACACCGGGTAGCCGTGATAGAAATTGCTGAATGCCTGCGCCAGTTGGAAGGCGTACCTGGCCGCGTGCGCGGGCTCGCCGGACGCGACCGCGCGTTCGATCGCGGTTCCGGCTTTCGACGCGATGAGCAGCATCTGCCAGAGATCCTCCTCGGCCAACTGCCGCGCGAACGCCCCGGCGTTCAACTCCGCCGCGAAGTCCGGCAGCGCGCCGCCGCGCTCCTCGAAGCGGCGAAGAATGTTGCGCGCGCGCACGGCGGCGTACTGCGCGTACGGTCCGGTTTCGCCCTCGAAGCTAAGCGCCTCCTGCATGTCGAAGGCGATCACCGAATTGCGCGTGAACTTCAGCATGAAGTAGCGCAGCGCGCCGGTGGCGATGATCGAGGCCACGGCGCGCCGTTCCTCTTCGGGCGCTTCGGCGTGCCTCGAGCTGACCTCGTCGAGCGCCTTCTCGATGAGCTTGTCGATCAGGTCGTCGGCCTTCACGCCGAGGCCCTTGCGCCCGGAGACCTCGACATAGGCGCGCTTGCGGTCCTCTTCCGCGAGCTCGATGCCCAGTTCCACGCAGGTGCGCGGCGTGAGCGCCACCATCTCGTAGGAAAAGTGAATCGAGTTCGCCGCCTGCTCCTCGTAGCCGAGCGCGCGCAGGCCCGCCACGACGACGTCCTGCAAGTAGGACTGCCGCGAGTCGATGACGTTGTACACGCGCTCGCCCGCGCCAAAGTGCCGCACGCCGGCTTGCGGCTCGTCCGTCGTGACGTACACCGTACGGCCGCCGTATTCGCGCCACGGCCGGTAGTAAAAATCCTTGCCGAGCAAGCCGAACTTCCAAAGCTGATAGGCGATGTCCTTGCCGACGTAAGTGACGGTGCCGTTCGAGCGGACGATCACCTTGCTGTCGCCCACATCTTCGGCCGGCGATTCCTTGAAGGCGCTGGCCGGCATCACCCAGCAGCCCTGGTTCTTGCCCTCGGTCTCGAAATAGATCGCCTTGCGCGCTTTGAGTTGCTCGAAAGCCGTGGCCCAGAACTCGAGATGAAGGATTTCGCTCTCGCGCGGCAGCACGTCGTAGGAGATGCCGAGACGCAGCATGGTCCTGAGATGGCAATCGACGATCGCGTCCGAAACCGCGGCCGCCACGCGCGCCGCATCGCCCGTGCGGCTCTCGATCGCGTGCAGCGTATTGGCCCGCCAGGCGAGCGCCTCCGGATGTTCGCCGTAGTAGGCGGAGATGCGCGCGTAGAGATCCCAGCAGTAGTAATCGAACCGCACCGAAGCGCCGGCGATGAGGCGATCGATGTCTTCGGGCGAGTGATGTTCAAGCTCGAGAAAGCCGGCTACGACGTCGGCCACCTGCACGCCGGTGTTGTCGATGTAGTTCTGCACTTCGACATGGCGGCCCGCGGCGCGCAGCATCCGCGCGAACGTGTCGCCTAGCACGGCATTGCGCAGGTGGCCGATGTGCGCGGCCTTATTCGGGTTGATATTGGTGTGCTCGAGGATGATTTTTCCGCCGGCCGCCTCGATCGGTTCGCCGGCGGCCATCAGCGCCGAGCGGCCGTAGGCGCCTCGATCGAGCCGCACGTTGATATACCCGTTGCCAGCCACTTCGAGCGCGGCCACGCCCTCGATCGGGCCGATCTCTTCGACGAACCGCGTCGCGATTGCGCGCGGCGGCTGCTTCAGTTGGCGGGCGAGTACGAATGCCGTGGGAATCGCCAACTCGCCGAACGAGCTCTGCTTGGGCTGCTCGATGATTACCTCGACGTCGAGGCCGTAGCGCGCGCGGACGTAATCCGCGATGCGCTCGGTGATCGTTTTTTCTACCTGGTGAAACACAAGTTTTCAGTATGCCGCATCCGCGGCGCCGGCCCTATGATGGTCGCGTGGGGATCGGCGCGGACCAGTTGCGGCGCATGGCGGAGGCGTGCGGGTTTGAGCTGGCCGCCGCGACACCTGCTACGCCTGTCGAGGACGCCGCCGCGTATCTTGAATGGGCCGAGCGCGGGCTCGGCGGCGCGATGGGCTATCTCTCCGGTCGCCGCGCCGCGCTGCGCTCGAACCCCCGCTCGCTGCTCGCTTCCGCGCGCACGGTCGTCTCGGTCGGCAAGCTCTATCGCACGCCGCACGCCGCGCCGCGTCATCCGCACGCCGGCTGGATCTCGCGTTACGCCTGGGGCGACGACTATCACGACACGATGCGAGACGGCCTCGAACGGCTCGCCGCGCTGCTTCAACAAGCCGCCGGACCGTTCGAATACAAAGTGTGCGCCGACACCGCGCCGCTGCTCGAACGATCCTACGCGCGTCGCGCGGGCCTGGGCTGGATCGGCAAGAACAGTTGCCTGATCCGCGAAGGGATGGGCTCGTGGTTCTTTTTGGGCGAGCTGCTCGTATCGATCGACATCGAGGCGGGCACGCCGCCGCCGGACCGATGCGGCTCGTGTACGCGCTGCATCGACGCGTGCCCCACGCAGGCGATCGTCCCGCTCGATGGGCCGCGCGACGGCCTCGCCGGCCGCCGCTACGAGCTCGACGCCACGCGCTGCATCTCGTACTTCACGATCGAACTGCGCGGCCCATCGCCCGCGGCGCTGCGGTCCGGGATCGGCAACCACGTCTTCGGATGCGACATCTGCCAGGACGTCTGCCCGTGGAACGACCGCGCGCCGCGGACCGCCGATGCGGTATTCGCGCCGCGCGAGAGCATCCTGCCGCTCGACGATCCACCGCTCGACGCGCTCGCGGCATTGAGCGAAGACGAGTTTCGCGAGATCTTCCGCGGCACGCCGGTGACGCGCGCGCGCTATTCGGGCTTCCTGCGCAACGTCGCCATCGCGATGGGCAACAGCGGGCAAGCGGCGCTCCGCCAGCCGCTGGCGAAGCTCGCCCAAGCAAGCGATCCCGTCGTGGCCGAGGCCGCGCACTGGGCGCTCGAACGGCTCACCACCCTCTCGTGCGGCTGAATCGTCCGCCAGGCCACTTTCCACTATTTTCAGTTCAACGAGAGTTATTACAGCCAGATTTACCTACAAAGGAACTATATTTCCAGGATAATCTGTAAATCGCACGCGTTTACGGAGGCTTCAGCTCAATTCAAATCCCACTCAAGCCGCTGCCGTCCGAATTGGCCGAGAGGCGTGACGTGGAGTGCCGAATCAAAAAGGGCACACGAACCGACGATCCAGGTGGCGGATCGGTCGGGCGGTGGGCACTGATAGGGGCTCTCTCTTAGGCACCGCCCGAATTCCGTGCCGGGACGTTGTGTTTTTTTCGCATCATCACGATGTCCATGCCGGGCTGCTGTCCCGGTCCGGTGAGTACGCAAACTCCAGCGCCAGTTGCCCGTTATGCACGCCGGCCACTGTCGGCGGCACCTTGGAAGGGACCGGCCGGCCGTCTCATCAGGTCGCGGTTGACCAACAACTGCTGCCGCAGCAGGGCCACCAGATTGGACAAACTCCAGCCAAAGGTACTGCGCAGTTGCAGGTAGCCAACCAGCACAGTCCAGATCTCGGTTTGGATAGCGCTCTCACTTGTGCCCTCGAAGGTTTTTACCTTCCGCGACGGTTTCCGCGCCTTGAACCGTGACGTGAATATCCGTACCCTGCCCCACCGCTTTCGGGCTCTCACTGGATAGCCGCGACGAATTTCCTTTGAAAAATACCCAGTGGCGCCGCCTCGACAGCCAATTCCCCGTCAACGCCCGAAGAGGTGATCCGCCCGATGACAAAGGTCGGTGTCGCGTCTATTCCCTTGCGGGACGCCTCGCTAATGCCCATCCGTCGGCCGTGTGCCTGAAGTGGGGCGGCTGTTGCTAGGAGCACGTGGATCTTCCGGAGCTCCTCAAGAACCTCATCCATTTGCTTGCTCGTGACGGCGTCGGCAGCCATCGCAGAGCCGCTGAGCCTCACGGTCACGGCAATCGTCAACGCAACGCGAGCCCACATCAAGGCACCCTCCCCATCCTGCCGGAAGCTATCGTTCAAAGCCGCCCACCCTCGCTTTCTCTTGCGGTCAGTGTCCCTGTGCTGGCGCGGGATGGATCGGAAGCTGGGTGTTCGTGTACGGATGATTTATGGCGGCCTCCAGAGTTTGTAAGAAGGCGTCAATGCTGTGACCATTGTAGGCCCTCAACTCCGGGCTGGCGGAGGCGGGGAAAGCCACGCCGCCATTGGTCACCTTTGCCTTGCCGCTCCACACGCCCGTGACCGCGTAGCGGGGCATACCCGACGTACTCGGCAGCTCCTGCCGCACATCCGGGATGAGAAAGAGGATATATCGTTCGCCGGGTCGGACCAGGGGGTCGCCCATGACGGAGAAGTTTTGGGCTCCCATCCGTCCGCCGATCTGCGCCATCAGGATGTTTGCGGAACTGCCTGGGATGGCGCCGTGCAAAACCGCGTTTACAGCTACGACGGAATGGGTCTCAAGGTTCGGGGTGCCTGGGTTTTGGCTCGTGTTTATTACAGGCAGTAGGCTGCTTACGGTACCGTCCACAATGAGGTTGGACGCCCTGACCAATTGGAGGAGAGTTCTTGGCGAGGCCACGGGGTCGACAAGAAGTACTACCGGGTTCCCGCTCCCGAGAAGTGGCCTTTGCGCACTCGTTTGGGCAAGGGCCGAAGCGGCGCCGACGACTAGGCCCGCCACGGCAATTCGTGCATGCATGGTGCGGTCTCCCTCCTTTGGTGACTAACAGTATATTAACTGGGTCGCCCGCGGCGCTCTGGAGGAACGCATCAGGAGCACGCGTCGCCCTCGTGGCAGGCGTTTTCTCCCGGCGTGCAGTATCCCGGGCTGCTCCGATGGATGGTGCTGAAGACTTTGGCGTCACGTGAGGTTGGCGTGGAAACGCCACATTAGTCGATCAGTCCACCGGACATCATAATGCTGCCGGCTTCGGAGCACACGCCCCGTTGCAAATGTCCGTATCGTTGTAGCAAGGGGGGTAAGCTTGATTGTAGAGCGCGGTCTCGGCGCAGACGTTTGCCGGCAGGCTCGCATCTTCCACCAAAATATTAATCGCCTTGGATGAGTACTCGAGTCTGACCTTGCTCCGGACTGCATTCCAGTCCTGGGCCGCGGCGTTCGGAACCGAGGCTCCGTAAGACGTAGTGTACTCGTGGCTCGCCGGCGTCCGCATCCAGGTTGCCGTTACGTTCGACGGGCCTCGGCACGAAATGGTGGCCTCACCGAGGACCGGCGGGCTGGACGGAAGTGCGCCGGCGGCGACGGAAAAGGAAGGCAGTGCGGCTGCCCACGAAAAGTACCGCGGATTCGCGTTATCCGATTCCAGGGCGACTCCGCCCACATACCACGTCTGATAGTAGTCCCCGACATCGGCGTCGGTCTCCTGGACGGTTATGGATAAGTTACCGGCGGCGTCGGTCATCCCGATGACATACGGAGAGCCGCCGTTCTGAACCACCGTGACCGTTCCAAACGGCGCGGCGCCAATTATCGTTACCCTAAGCCGGCGTAGCCGGAACCAAACCGGGCTTCACATTGAAAAGCTGGAGCCTCCTGCAAAGTGCCCCCAAAGCTCCGTGGGTATTACTCCCCGATCACATCTTCGAAATCTTCCCGCCAGGAGACGTCGCGACTCCTATGGATAGGTTCTAAAGGCGCTGCGCCTCGCACAGCCCGCACGACCTTAGATATGGCAGCCCATGCATTGAAAGCGGCGGGCGTGGCAGACCGCGCAGGTCGTCTTATCGAGGCCCAGCTTGCCCGTCGTGTGCGAGTCGAGAAAGTCCGCCGTGTGATTGGCCGGCTCCAAGTGCGCGCCCGCGGCGTGGCAGAACTCACAACTGTCGGGCGGATCGATCTGGTTATGGCAGACCAGGCAGTCCGCCATGCGCGGCAGCAGCGCGTCGCTCACTTGCGTGGACTGCTCCATGCCGCGGTGGCACGCCTCGCACGCGTTCTTCGTGTCGAGCAGCGCACGCTCGCCGCCGGGCGCCGAAAGATACGTTCCATGATCGATGGCCGAGGCGATCACCGGCGCCAGGTTGCCGAGCTTCAAGTGCCGCGCGTGGCTGAAGTGCGCGAGATTCGTGCGCGGAGGCCGATCCGGCACGCGCACCTCGCCGGGCTTATGGCATCGCGCGCAGACGGCCGCGGCGGGCAGCAGGTTGTCATCCGGGCTGGCGCTCGCCGCCGCGGTCGCGTGGCAGCCGCCGCACTCGAGCCCCATTTTCAGGTGCAAAGCGTGCGAGAACGGCGCTTCAGCGGCGTGAACGCCCGCGGCCAATACGGCCGCCAGCGTCAGCCTTTGTACGAGATCCGCCAAATCTTCTTCCCGCCGTCATCGCTGACCAGCAAGCTGCCATCCGGCATCTGAAACACCGCCACCGGCCGCCCCCACACTGTGCGCGAATCCGGCGCGAGCATCCAACCGGTCATGAAATTCCGCACCGGGCCGCTCGGCTTGCCCTGCGCGAACGGCACGAAGGCAACGTTATAGCCCGTGCGCTGGGCGCGATTCCACGACCCGTGATAAGCCAGGAACGCGCCTCCGCGATATTCGGCCGGAAACATCGTGCCGGTGTAAAAGCAAAAATCGAGCACCGCCGAGTGAGACTGCAACAGCACGTCGCCGGGGATCGCCTTCGCGACGAGGTCGGGCCGCTCGCCCTTGCGGCGCGGATCTTCGTGCGGGCCGGCGTAGGCGTAGGGCCAGCCGTAGAACGCGCCCTGCCGGATGTGCGTGAAGTAATCCGGCACCAGGTCCTCGCCCAGCGCGTCGCGCTCCTGCACCGCGGCCCACAATACATCCGTACCTGGGTACCAATGTAGACCGATCGGATTGCGGGTTCCCGAAGCGTAGATCTCGTGGCAGCTGCCGTCGGGGTTGTAGCGGTTGATCGCGGCGCGAATCGCCGGCTCGCCCGCGTTCACGTTCGAACCCGAGCCGACGCCGACATACAGCTTCTCGCCGTTGCGGTCGAACAGCAGGCTGCGCGTCCAGTGGCCGCCGTGCGCGGCGTCGGCGAGCGAAATCACTTCGTGGCCCGGCCCGGCGGTCATCGCGGCGGCATTATAGACATAGCGCTTGACCGAGCCGACTTCGCCGACGTAGAGGTAGTTCTTCCACAGCGCCAGACCGTAGGGACGATCGAGACCGGTGAGCAGTTTCTTGCGCGTGCGCCCGTTGCCGGTGAGCACATACACCGAGCCGCCGCTGTCGCTCAGGATCACCTCGTTGTGAGGCCCGAGGATCATGTAGCGAGGCACGTCGAAACCGCTCGCCCACTCGTCGATCGTGAAGCCTTGCGGCAGCCGGAGCTGCGCGCCACCGGGGCGCGAGATCACCTTCGGCCCGTTGTTGGCCGACGGCGTCGCATAAGGCGCCGGAAGCGTGGCGAGCTGCTGTTGCTGGAAACCGTAGAGGGCCGCGCAGGCGAGCGGGATCAGGACAAGGATTCGCTTCATAGGTGGATACGCACAGTGTAGCCGATGCACGGCGCGCCGACGCTGCGGGCGGAACGATATCATTTGTGGCATATGATGCGACTGTGTATGACGTGCGCGCTGCTCGCCGCCGCGCCGATGTGGGGCGCCGGATTCGACATCCGCGAAGATGACGCCGCGTTGACGGTCTCCGCCGCCGGCTACGAGGCCGTGATCGCGCGCGACGGCTTCGGCCTCACGCTGCGGCGCCAAGGCGAGACCGTGCTCGAAAGCGACGCGCCGCTCGAATACATGCATCTCGGCAAGAAAGAACGCGTCGCCGCGCTCGAGAGCGCCACGCACGATGACCAGGCGATTTACCTGATGTATCGCACCAGCGAGCGCGAAACCGTCGCGCGCTTCGAACTGCGGCCGGGCGCGGATCACATTGAGATGACCGAGTGGCTGCTCAATAGCGACTCGAGCATCGCGCCGGCCGCCCAGTTCCGGCTGGCCTCGTCGGGGCTTTGGTACGGCGGCGGCTTCCAGGGCTTTCGCGATCCGCAGATCATTCCCCTGAACGACGCCCATCTCGACAAGGCCGCCTTCCTGCGCGACGGAAACACGCAGGGCACGCCCGTGTGGTACTCGACCAAAGGCGCGGGCGTCTGGGTGCGGACGCGCCATGACTTCGCTTACTCGTTCAACCGTCTTGTGGATGGCAAGGGCGACGGCCTGCTGCGCGTCGAAATGCCGGGCGCCTCGTCGCTGCGGCTCGATCTTCTGGTGGCGGCGAACATTCACGACGCGGTGCGGCGCATCATCGACACCGTAGGCTATCCTCGCTCGACCCCGCCCGCGGACTACTTCAAGCTTCCGATCTACACCACGTGGGTGGAGCATAAGACCGCCGTTTCGCAGGCCAAAGTGCTCGAATTCGCCCACGCCATCCGCTCGAACAAGCTGCCCGCCGGCGTGATCGAGATCGACGACAAGTGGGAGTCGCACTACGGCGACACGCGCTTCGACACGGCGAAGTTCCCCGACCCGAAGGCCATGAACGACGAATTGCACAAGCTGGGATTTCGCGTCACGCTCTGGATGCATCCGTTCGTCAATCTGGATTCCGAGACGTTCCATTCGGCTACGTTCCGTCCACTGCTGCTTGCGGACCGCAATGGCGAGCCTGGCCTCATTCGCTGGTGGAACGGGCCCGCGGCGGTTTGGGACTTCACGAATCCTAAGGCGGCCGCCGAGCTCCGAGCCCGGCTCGACGCGTTGCGCACCGAGTACGGTTTCGACGGTTTCAAATTCGACGGCGCCGACGTGAACCTTGTGCCACGGGACGCCCGCGGGTTCGCGCCGCTCGATCCCAGCGAGTACTGCGACATCTACAACACCGAAACGGCGGCTCATTACGAATGGGAGGAAACGCGCGTCGGCGTGTATTCGCAGCGCCTCGGCATCGTGCAGCGATTGATCGACAAGCAGTCGGTATGGGGCAAGGAGAACGGGCTCGCCGCCACCGTGCCCGAGGCGATTACGATGTCGATGCGCGGCTTCCCGTATGTCATGCCCGACATGGTGGGCGGCAATCAGTACGACGGCGACCACATCACGAAGGATCTGCTGATCCGCTGGGCGCAGGCTTCGGCGCTGATGCCGCTGCTGCAGTACTCCGTGGGTCCGTGGCGCTTCGACGACGATACCGTGCGCATGGTTCGCGAGGCGAGCGAGTTGCACGTGCGGTTCGCGCCGTACATCGTCTCTCTCGCCGAGGAGGCGCCAAAGACCGGCGAGCCGATTCTCCGCCCGCTGTGGTACAACACGCCCGAGGACCGCGAGACGCTCGCGATCACCGACGAGTTCATGCTCGGCAACGATGTTGTGGTCGCGCCGGTGATGACCGAAGGCGCCGCGGCGCGCGACCTGTATCTGCCGGCCGGCCGCTGGAAGAACTGGAAGACCGGCGAAGTCATCGACGGAGCGCGCTGGCTGCGCAATTTCCCCGCCCCGCTCGACACGCTGCCCGTGTTCGTCCGCGAGGGGAGCAAGGCGGGCGCGTGAAAATTCCCGGGCGCGTCGTAGTGGTGACTGGCGCGGCGAGCGGAATCGGCCTTGCGCTGTGCCGGCGCTTCGCGTCGCTCGACGCGGCGGCGGTTGTCGCCGCGGACATCGACGGCGAAGGCGCGGCGCGGACCGCGCACCTGATCGGTCACGGCGAGTCTCACACGCTCGACGTAAGCGATGAGACCGCGGTCGAGGCGCTGGTCCGGCGCGTCGTCGACCACCACGGCCGCATCGACGTGTTTTGCTCGAACGCCGGCATCGCGATCCCCGGCAGCGAGCGGACCGCAAACGAGGACTGGACGCGCCTCTGGGAAGTGAACGTGATGGCGCACGTGTATGCCGCGCGTGCCGTTCTGCCGTCGATGCTGGCGCGCGGCGAGGGCTACCTGTTGCAAACCGTGTCCGCCGCGGGCCTGCTGACGATGATCGGCGCGGCGCCGTACGCCGTGACCAAGCACGCCGCGCTCGCCTTTGCCGAGTGGCTCTCGATCACTTACGGAGGGCGCGGCATCCGCGTCTCCGCGCTCTGCCCGATGGGCGTGAAGACGCGCATGCTCGAGGACGATTCGCCGGCCATCGCGTTTCTTCGCGCCGGCGCCATCGAAGCGGACGCGGTGGCCGAAGAGGCCGTACGCGGCATCGAAGACGAGCGCTTCCTCATTCTTCCGCACCCCGAAGTGGCCGCGTTCTTCGCGCACAAGGCGGCCGATCCCGACCGCTGGCTGCGCCGCATGCGCGAAGTTCAGGATGCCATCGAATCCGGCAAAATACCCGAGAAAGGACACCCATCATGAGCATCGTCCAGCAGCCCGTTTGGAACTTCGAGCAGGAGCCGTTCGTGGACGAACAACCCGACGAGACCAGCTACAACCTGCGCGCTTACTTCGACCGCATGCCGGACGGAACGATGCTCGAGTACCGCCCGGAGTGGACCGGCGAGCAGGTCATGCACTGGGCCGGCGATTTCAAGGACGACGGCACGCTCATGATCGCCTGCTGCGAGCGCGACATCGACGTCGACGAGTTCCGCCGCGTGCTGCATCAGGCGATCGCGTACCGCAATCGTGTGCGGAGCAAGCTGCTCGCCGTCTGATCAGCGGCTCCCGGCGCCGAACGTTACGCCCCGCCGCTCGCTTCCCATGGCCGTCGCAATCGCGGCGCCCGCGAACACCAGCAGCGCCGTAAGCGCCATCGCCCATCGATAGGGAATGGTGCGCGCCAGCAGCGCCTCGATCAGCGCCGAAGCGCTGGCAAGCAGAACGCCGCACTGATACGCGAAGCCGGGAAGGAATCCGCGAATCGAATCCGGCGAGAGTTCGCTCAAGTGCGCCGGGATGACTCCCCACGCCCCCTGCACGCAGAACTGCATCAGGAACGCGCCTACGGCAATCGCGGCCAGATTCGGCGGAAACGCCCACAGCGGGATCAGCGCGATCGCGGTCAGCATCGCGACGATCATGGCGCGCCTTCGCCCGCCATGGTCGGAATACAATCCGAATAACACGCCGCCCGCAATCGCCCCTACCATCGACAGCGCGGTGATGAGGAAACGTGGTCCAGGCGCGATGCCCCATTGCCGCTCGAGGAACGTCGGGTACATATCCTGCGTGCCGTGCGAGGCGAAGTTCATCATCGTCATCAGCAGGACGATGTAGAAAAACAGTTTCCAGTGCGCCAGAATCGCGTCGCTTAAGCGGCCCCAGTCGCGCTCGCGCTTCGATTCCCACACTTCGGACTCTTTCACGCGATAGCGGATGAACAACGCCAGCAGCGCCGGCAGGCCGCCGAGGAAAAACAGCGGCCGCCAGCCGAGCCGGTCAAAGAGGAAATAATTGCATAGCGCCGCGAGGAGGAAGCCCGCTGCGTATCCCTGTTGCAGGAGGCCCGAGAGCACGCCGCGCAACCGGGGCGGTACTTTTTCCATCGCGAGCGACGCGCCCACGCCCCACTCGCCGCCCATCCCTACGCCGAACAACGCCCGCAGCAGCAAAAATGTTTTGTAGTTCGGCGCGAGGCCCGTCGCCACTTCGACCACCGAGTAAAACACCAGGTCGATCATCAGCGGCAGGCGCCGGCCATAGCGGTCCGCCAGCAGTCCGAACAGGAACGCACCCACGGGACGAAAAGCGAGCGTCAGCGTGAGCGAGACAGCCATCGCCGCGTCGCTTCGATGAAATTCGCGCCCGATCGCGGTGAGGCAGGTGACGACGAGAAAGAAGTCGAACGCATCCAGCGTCCAGCCGAGAAACCCGGCCAGCACCGCCGCGCGATGATCCGTGGCGGCGCCCGCCGGATTCTCAATATTCACAGGTTGCGCTGTGAACAGTGTACTGCTTTACGTTGTTCCAGGGTCCTTGATCGTAGTGGCAGTCGAGGCAGATCGGGCCGCTCGCCAGGGCGCCGTGCTTGAGCGCGTTCTCGGGGTGAATCGCGTGGCAGCTCAAACACGCGATGGCGCCGCCCTTCTGGAGCACGTCGCGCGCGTTGCGGTACACGTGACGGTCGCCGGGGTTCAACGCCGGATCGTCCGCGAGGTTGAGATCGACGCGGTAATCGGCAAACAGCTCGTCACCCACGACGTAATTGTCCGGATAGGGCAAGCCCGTGGATTCCGCCTTCGCGCCGCGGAAGTGGCACTGGCCGCACAGCGCGACGATGTCCCGCGGCTGCTGCACGTGCTTCTTCGCGAGCCACGCCTTCGACGTATCCCTGGCGTGCTCCTTGCCCAGGATGCCGTGGCAGGTAAAGCAGTCGAGCGAGTACGAGGAAAACGCGCGCGTCCTGGCGTCGACCGCGGTCGCGTGGCAGCCGGCGCAGCGCGCGGCGAACTTCGCGTTATCCCAACCCGCGCCGCCGGGTTCAAGCAGAGCAAACATTCCATATCCGATTTGTTTTAGGCCCCGGCGCGGCTCGCGCGCCCCGAGAATGTGGGTCGTATCCTTGGGAAACCGCTTCGCCAGATCGCCCGCGGCCTCGACGGCCACGACGGTCCGCGCGTGCGGATTCGCGGGCCAGGTGTCGGAGGAGCGCCCGCGATGACAGAACAGACACTCGTCGCCGGTGACGTAGAGCGGAACGGATTCGCCGATGTGGCTTCGGGGCGGGGCGGAGGGTTGCGCGCCGGCCGCGGCGCACACCAGCAACGGAAGCACAACGGCCGCGGCGCGCCCCATCGGGACTCAGTCGTCCGCTCTCACCCAGCCGTAGGCCTGGTTAACGCGCTGGCCGCCGTGCTCGTTGTAAGCGGTCTTCAGACGCGATAGCGCGTCGGGCGGCAGCGGATTGCGCTTCCGGTTGACGTCGATGTTGTAAATCTTCGCGGCGTTCAGGCCGAAAATCCTGCGCTTGTCTTCCTGGGTCAGTTTCGAATAGCCGAACTTCTCGCACATCCCGTCGCCGATCTGGAAACGCTTGAAGGCGTCGATCACCCACTGCGGCGAGCCCCACCACAGGCAGTCCGTGCCCCAGATAACGTGGTCCACTCCGTAGTACTTCACGTTCTTGCCGACGCCGTGCATGGCCATCGTAGGGTTTGAAATCACCAGCGGTCCGAAGAAGCTGCCGAGCTCGGGATAGACGTTATCGATCTTCGGATTGCGCCGCTTGATGTCGATCAGCACGTTGTGCCAGGCGAAGTCGCCGGTCACCGGGTCGTACTTGTCGGCCTCGATCCAGTTCGGCTCGTTCGGCCCGTGCTGGATCGCCGAATGATAAATGACAAACGTCAGGTCCGGGTTATTCAGCGCCGCCTTCTCGATGTCCTTCGGGTTGGCCAAATGGCCGAGATTGCGCGACTGGTACGAGTACCCCTTGTGAACGCTGAAGGTCCGCAGCCCGCGTTTGCGCGACTCGTCATAGAACCACGCCGCGTTCTCGTCGTCACACTGAAAGCCGTTGCCCGAGCGCCCCGGGTCGGTGTGGCAGTACCACTTCCACGACGAGATCTTGTACAGGTTCATCTCGCGGTCCATCTGTTCGAGGATCGCCGCCTTGTCCGGTTTGTTCGTCGCGCGGTCCCAGTAATGATTGGGCGCGAGATTGCCCTGGCTCAACGCGCGGCGCGACTCGGCCAGACGATTGATTTCGTCGCGCGCCTGCGCCATCAGCCAGCTCGGCAGAATGCCTCCGATCAGGTTCGGCGTGCGCGCCGCGCCCTCGAGCGCGTTGCCGTTTTTGTCGCGCTGTTCTTCACGGCCCGGCACGCCCGAAATCACGATCATGTCCGTGTCGCTGTCGAAGAACATCTCCTTGACGAAGTTGTGGAAGCTGTACGCCTCGGGATCTTCCTTGAGATCGAATCCCATGTTGCGGACGAACTCGAGATTGCGAAAGCCGAGCGCGATGCCGTTCGTGAAATGCGACTGCACGTCGAGGATGAAGTAGTCGTCCTTCGGCCATTTCTCCTGGTACGCCGCCTCCTCCATCGTCTCGGCTTCGTCGACGTCGAACGCCTTGCCCCAGACCTTGTTCGATGCGAGGAAGCACGTCGCCAGGCCCATCGAGCTGGCCATGAACGCGCGCCGCTCCATGCCCAGCTTTTTCGATTTCTCTTCGGCCATCTCGCCGATGAGGCGCTCGACCGCCTTCTGCTTGTCGCTCTGCCGGCGCGGGATATATTCTTCGTTCGAGACCAACTGGGTCGGCATCGGCGAATCGACGCCCTTCAGGCGGTCACGCTGGCCTTTTCGGATCCACATGGAAGGGTTCCCTTTCTATCGGGGACAGTATAGTACCGGGTGCGCGTCGCGGCATCCGGGCAGCGGGCCGCATCGGCCCAGTCTCAGGTCTTGCGTCGGCGCCAATCGGCGAACTTCGCGCCCTGCGCGGCCAGTTGCTTCAACAGCGGCGCCGGCGTCCACAGCGAGCCGTGCCGCCGCTCGAATGCGGCGACGCGCTCATAGACGCGATCGAGCCCGAGTGAGTCGGCGTACCACATCGGCCCGCCGCGATAGGCCGGAAATCCATAACCGGAGACGTAGATGATGTCGATATCGACGGCGCGCAAGGCGATGCCCTCTTCGAGCAGCCGCGCGCCTTCGTTCACCAGCGCGAAGATCGTGCGGTCGACAATCTCGGCGGCGTCGATGTCGCGCGGCGCGAGATTCGTTTCGCGGCGGCACGCGCCGATCACCTCGTCGACGGCGGGGTCATGCCGCGGGCGGCGGTCCGCATCGTAGCGATACCAGCCCGCGCCGGTCTTCTGTCCGAAGCGGCCCATCTCGCACAACCGGTCTTCGACCAGCGGCTGCCGCACGCTCTTATCGAGCGCGTCGCCGAACTCCTTGCGGATGCGCCAGCCGACATCGAGGCCAGCGAGATCCCCGGTAGCCAGCGGTCCCATCGCCATGCCGAATTCATAGAGCGCGCGGTCCACCGCTTCGACCGCGGCCCCTTCCTCGACCAGGAACTGCGCCTCGCGCCGGTACGGGCCGAACATGCGGTTGCCCACGAAGCCGCGGCAGTTGCCCACCAGCACGCCCACTTTCCCGAGCCGCTTGGCGAGCGCCATGCAAGTGGCGATGGTTTCCTTCGATGTCTTTTTCCCGCGCACGATTTCGAGCAGACGCATGACGTTCGCCGGGCTGAAGAAGTGAGTGCCGATGACCATCTCGGGGCGCGAGGTCGCCGAGGCGATGTCGTCGATATCGAGCGTCGAGGTGTTCGAGGCGAGAATCGCCGAGGGCCGGCACACCGTGTTCAACTCGGCGAAGACGTTCTTCTTCAGTTCCATTCCCTCGAACACCGCTTCGACGACGAGATCGGCGTCGAGAAATCCGTCGAAGGTGAGGACGGGCTGGATGCGGCTCATGCGCTCCTCCATCACGGAGGCGGAAAAACGTCCCTTTTTAACCGAATTTTCGTAATTGCGGCGGATGTTCGCGATGCCCCGGTCGAGCGCCTCCTCGCCGGCTTCCTTGAGGACCACGGGTATGCCCGCGTTGGCGAACACCATCGCGATGCCGCCGCCCATCGTGCCCGCGCCCACCACCGCGGCCCGGCGGATCTCCCGCACGGCCGTCTCTTTCGGTAGGTCCGGAATCTTCGCTACTTCGCGCTCGCCGAAAAACACGTGGATGAGCGACTTCGATTGCTCGGAGAACAGGCAGCGTTGAAACAGCTCCGCCTCGCGACGCAGGCCCGCGTCGAAGGGCAGCGTGACCGCCGCTTCGATCGCGTCGATCGCGGCGAGCGGCGCGAGCAGGTTCCGCTGCCTGGCGCGCGCCCCGGCGCGGGCGGTCTCGAACAGCCCCGCATTGGCTTCCGCGGTTCCGAGCTTCGCGGTGCGGTCGCGCGTCGGACGCGGCGGCCGGCCCGCGATGCGCCGCGCAAAATCGGCCGCGCCCTCGAGCAGATCGCCTTCCACGATCTCATCCACGATGCCACTCTCGAACGCCGCTTGCGCCTTCACCGGCTCGCCGCCCACGCACATCTCGAGCGCCTTGGCCACGCCCGCCAGCCTCGGCAGCCGCTGCGTTCCTCCGGCGCCGGGAATCAGCCCCAGCTTCACTTCCGGCTGGCCCACCTGCGCCCCAGCGGCCGCCACGCGGTAATGGCAGGCCATCGCGGTCTCGAGGCCTCCGCCCAACGCCGTGCCATGCAGCGCCGCGACGACGGGCTTCGGGCTGCGCTCGATCCGCTCGAGCACTTCGTTGAGTCCCGGCCCACGCTCGCGGTCTCCCGACGAGGTCAGCTTTCCGAACTCGCGGATATCCGCGCCGGCGATGAACGTGCGGCCGCCGCCGATCAGCACCACCGCATCCACGTCCGCATCCCCGGCGAACGCCCCGACGCCTTCCGCGATGCCTTCGGGCACGCCGGGGCTCAGCGCATTGACGGGTGGATTATTCACCGTGAGGATGCCGATCCGAGCGTCGCGGCTCACGAGGACAAGTTCGTTCATGGACCCCGATTTTATCGCACGCGCGCGCGGCGCCCCTCAGTCAAGATCGAACGGACGCGGCGGAGGAGGCGCGTCCGGATTGTCCTTGGCCTGCTTCAGCAGCTCGTCGAACTTTCGCGCCAGCACGTCCTTCTGGTTTTTGTGCTGTTGAAACGACTTGTCGAAAACCTCGGCGCGCCGCGCCTCTTCGCCTTTGAGCTTCTGTACCGCCGCTTGCAGATCCTCGATCGGCGCGGGCTTCTTGTGCTCGACGTGCGCGATCACCGCCCCGAGCTCCGCGTCGATGCGCAGAGTCGCCTCGCAACAGGGGCAGCGGACTTCGATCAACTCGCGCTTCGGTTTCGGCATGGCGTTTCCTTCGCTTCATTGTACTCGCGCCGGACGGCGAGGGAGCGCCCGCTTACGGGCCGCGCCGAAGGTTGGATGGAGGGTGCGGCCTTGACGGCCGCGGGCCCAGTCCGATGGTGACGCGAGCGAATTGCGTTCCGCGTCATAGACTCGCAGGCGTAACCGCGCACGGGCCGTAAGGGTTCTGGGGATATCGGGCGGCGTAAAAGTGAACCACGCGAGCACCCGCGACCTTCAGCAACGGACTGATCTTCTTGATTTTCTGATGCGATTCCTCTATGCCTGGCCTGCGGAGGTCAAGACGCATCGGAGATGGAGGCATTCGGGCAACGCCGAAAGCCACAGGCCCGGTGCTAAAATCTCATCGAGAGGCGATCGCCGCCCCGGAGATAAACCGTCGCAGGCCTTTGAAGTCTACCGGGGGTCCGAACCCCCTCTCCGCCAGATTCTTCCATGTACCTAAAGAAACACCGCCTTCTAACCCCCGGCCCGACGCCTCTGCTGCCGCAAGCCCTGCGCGCCATGATGGGGTCCGACGTCTATCACCGCACCGAGGACTTCCGCGCGCTTTACCGTGAGGTGCTCGACGGCCTGCGCGAGCTGCTCGCAACCACGCACGAGGTGCTGTGCCTGGTGGCCTCCGGCACGGGCGGCCTCGAAGCGTCGGTCTCGAATTTTTTCAGCCCCGGCGATGAGGTCATCGTATGCTCGGCCGGGAAGTTCGGCGAGCGGTGGGTGGAACTCGCGCGCGCGTTCCACCTGCGGCCGATCGTGCTCGAAGCGCCGTATGGCGAAGTGGTTTCGCCGGAGCGCGTGGCCGAGGCGCTGGCCGCGCATCCGTCCGCGCGCGGCGTGATGATCCAGGCCGTCGAGACCTCGACCGGCGCGGCGTTCGACGTCCGGGCGATCGGCGAACTCGTCGCGCGCACGCCCGCCATTCTGCTCGTCGACGCCATCACCGGCGTCGGCACGATGCCGCTCGAACTCGACGGCTGGGGCCTAGACGTGGTGGTGAGCGGCTCGCAGAAGGCGTTCATGATTCCGCCCGGCCTCGCCTTCGTCACGGTCAGCCCGAAGGCCTGGGAACGCGCCGCCAGCGCTACGCTGCCCAAGCTGTACTTCGATCTCACGCGCGAGCGCAAGAGCGCCGCCGCCGGCGAATCCACCTGGACCGCCGCCACGTCGTTGATCATCGCTCTCGCCGAAGCGCTGCGCTACATCCGCTCGCTCGGCATGGACAAGCTGGTCGCCAACGCGCAGCTTCTCGCCGCCGCCACGCGCTCGGCCTGCCACGCGCTCGGCCTCGAGCTGTTCGCCCCCACCTGCCCGTGCGCCGCCGTCACAGCCATCCGCGCGCCGAAGGGCCTCGACTCGGGCGACATCGTGCGCGACTTCCGCCAGCAGTTCGGCTCGATCATCGCGAACGGACAGGGCGAGATGAAGGGGCGCATCTTCCGCATCGCGCATCTCGGATACTTCGATTTCCCGGACCTGTTCGCGGTCGTCGCCCAGCTCGAAATCATCCTCGCCTCGCACGGCGTCCCGGTCGAGTTCGGCTCGGGTGTCGCCGCCGTGCAGCGGGCTTACGCCGAAGCGGCTCTGCCTCGCGTTACAGCCGTCTGATCGCGCTACGCCGCAGTGCGATGCGGGCCCGATACGCTTCGAGCCGCGGCCCGATACGCACGCCTGCCTCGGCCGCAAATGCGATTCGATCCGCGACGTCACGTCTCGCGGTCGGGGCGGCACGAAACGCGAATCCCGCTCGAGCACGAAAAGACAGGTATCACCAAGGGCGGCAAGCTACCGCGCGGGTAACTATTGCGTCGCCTTGACTGGAAGCGCGGAACGGGAACTCAATGGGTTGTCCGCGCAAGCTGTTGCCCGCATCCTGCCGCGCCTCGAACGTCTCGCACCGGCTCCCGGGCCGCCGGGCTCAGGGTCGCCGACGCGCTGTTCTCGAGCCGGGGGTTCGCTCCGCTGACCGGAACCGCGGCCACGCTTTCGAAATCCGTTCACGAACTTTTGCAATCCCCTATCTCTCGCGCCCTCCGTCGCTTCCGCGCGTTCGGCTCGCGCCGCGGAACGCGCGTCCGGGACACTCGATGCGGATAAGCAATCCTCCGCATCGTCATGGAAAACTCACGCGACTATCTCCAACGCCTCGCCGCGGCGGCGCCCGATGAGCTCGCCGCGGCCGTGCTGCGGGCCACGCCGGCCGAGCGGCGCAGGCTCGCCGCGGCGCTCGGCGAAGAACATCTCACTGCGATTCTCCGCATCGCCGAATCGCAGTCCCGCTCGCCGCAAGCGAAGCTCGGCAACGTTGTCGTGCTCCACGGCATCATGGGCGGCGAGCTCACGCGCTTCGATCGCGGCGACGGAGACTCGATCTGGGTTTCGCTTTGGGCCCTCCTCCGCGGCCACTTCGCGCAGCTCGCCCTCGATCCCGCCACCGGCCTCGGCGTCAACGACGTTCGCGCCTCCGGCATTCTCTTGCGCTACTACGCCGCGCAGCTTGTTTCGCTCGCGCGCGACTGGAACGTCCGCCCGTTCTTCTTCGACTGGCGCGCCGACATGCGAACCACCGCCGATGCGCTCCGCTACAACCTCGATGCCTGGTTCGGCCCCGATGCGCCCGCGCACCTCGTGGCCCACTCGATGGGCGGCCTCGCCGCGCGCGCCTTCATTGCGCGGCATGCCGGGCGGTGGCGCACGCTCGCCGGCCGTCTCATCATGCTTGGCACGCCGAACTACGGCTCGTTCGCCATTCCGCGCCTGCTCTCGGGCAACAACAGCGTGCTCGGCCTGCTTGACAAGATCGACCTCATCCACTCGCTCGACGACCTGCTGCGCACCGCCGCGACGTTTACCAGCACGTACCAGATGCTCCCTTCGCCCAGCCGCTTGCCCGGCCTCGATCCGCTCTTTCAAGCCGCGGCTTACAAGCGCATCCCCATCGCGCAGGGCGCGCTCGACGAAGCGCGCGAATTCCAGCGCCAGATCGCCGGGGCGATCGATGCGGAGCGCATGATCTACATCGCCGGTTACAACCGCTCGACGGCCAACGCGATCGCCGACTTCTCGCGGCTCGGCGAAGACGCGGGCTACGGCTTCACGCTGCATGGCGACGGTACTGTGCCGCATAACCTGGGCCTGCTCGATGGCGTGCCCACTTACTTTGTCGATTCGGACCACCAATCGCTGCCGCGGAACAAGGACGTCCTGGCCGCGATGACTTCGCTGCTCAGCTCCGGCGCTCCGCAGGCCGGCTCGGGTCTCGCGTCCACACTTCCTTCGAACCTCGCCGCTGTTGCGCCCGCGCCTCGCGCCACGCCCAGGCAGGCCGCATCCGAATCGCGGATCGTGTCGGCCGTCGCGCGCCTGAGAGAAGGCGCCGTGCCGCCCGCCGTCGCGCCCGAAGAGGGCGAGCTCGCCGATCTTCTCCTCGGCGCCGATCCATCGTCGGCCGCGTCGGCCGCCCCGCGCGCCGCGTTGCGCATCCACGTCATCGAAACGCCCATCGAGAGCCTTCTTCCGGACGCCGTCTGCGCCGAGCTTCGCATCGACGCGATCTCCGTCGGCCACTACCTCCGCGTCCCGCCGACCGGCGCGGAACGCGACCTGGACCGCACGCTCGCCGCCGAGCTCCCGCTCACGCGATTTCACGAGCGCGGCGTGCTGCGCGGCGCGCTCGGCGAGCAGTTCCTGCTGCCCGATCCCCGCGCGACTCATCCGGGCGGACTGATCGTTGTCGCCGGCATGGGACGCCCTGGCGCGTTCGGCGCCGCGGAGTTATCGCTCGTGGCGCGCGAGCTGTCGCTCTCGCTATCCCAACTCGGAAGGAAGCACCTGGCCACCGTCCTCATCGGGGCGTCCAGCAACAACCTCACCGTGTACGAAGCGGCGCGGGCCTGGATCGACGGCCTGACGCGCGCCCCTGGCAGCTCGCTTGAAGCCGTGACCTTCGCCGTGCGCCCAGTGGACGCGGCCGCGGCGCGCCTCACCGCCGCGTTGTTCGACGAAGCCGCGCGCTCGCCGGCCGCGCTCGACCTTTCGAGCCTTACGCCGCCCGCGACCGCGCCCATGCCGGAACCCGAGCACAACCTCGCCGCCACGCGTCTCGCAATCGAGTTCTCCGGCGGCGTCTGCTCGTACAGCGCGATGTCGGACGGCGCATCGCTCGCCGAGCGCGAGATCCGCATCCATCCGCGCCGCATCGGCGAACTCAACGCGCGCCTTCGCGCCGAGAACGACCCGCGACGCCGCCTCGAACTGGGCCGCTTCCTGCTGGATTTTCTCTTCCCACGCGACCTGCTCGGCGGCTTGTCCGGCGCCGCGCCGGTGGTGCTGGCCTGCAACAACGCGGCCGCGCGCATCCATTGGGAACTCGCCGTGCAAGCTTCGGCCGATTCGCCGCTCGCGCTGGCCCGCGGCCTCACGCGGCAGTTGCGCACCACGCTGGCGCCCGCGCCCGAGTCGGCCGCAACGGCCGGTGACGCGCTCCGCGTGCTCCTCGTCGCCGACGGATCGAAGGAACATCCGCTCCCCGGCGCGCAGCGCGAAGCCCGCGCTCTGGCCGCCCTGTTTGACCGCATTAACGCCGCCGGCGAATGCGCCCGTATCGAATACACCGCGCTTATCGGCCCGGCCGACGCCACCGCGCTCAACCTCCTGCTCGCCATCCACGACCAACGGCCCTACGACGTCCTGCACTACGCCGGCCACTGCGCCTTCGACGAAACCGATCCGGCGGCATCCGGCTTCCTGTTCAGCGGAGGCGATATCCTGAGCGCCAGCGATCTCGGCCGCATCGACCGCGTACCCCGCTTCGTCTTCTCGAACGCCTGCGAATCGGGCGCGCTGCCCGCGAATTCGGCCGCGCTCGCGCCATCGTTCGCCGAAACATTCTTTGCCAAGGGCGTGGGCAATTTCGTTTGCACCGCATGGCCAGTCGCCGACGATGCCGCGCTCGCATTCGCGCTGACGTTTTACTCGAGCCTGCTCGGCGCGGCGGGCGCTCCAGTCCCGATGTGCCGCGCCATGAGCGACGCCCGCCACGCCATCGCCGCTTACCCCTGCTGGGCCGCCTATCAGCACTACGGCGACCCGTACTTCCGCCCGCTTCGCGATGCTTGCGAGCCGGCGTAGCCCGCTTCCGCGCGATCTGCGTCACAGTGGCGGATGGTGCGAAACTATGATACGTTTGGCCGCGTATGAGCGAAACGCGGCGCAAATTCCTACAAACCGGCGTAGTCGTTAGCTCACTCCTCTCCGAGATCCGACCGCTCACCGCGGCTGTCTTCGATCCGGCCGCGCGCACCACGCTGACGCTCGTGATGGACATCATGATTCCGGCGGGCGACGGCATGCCTTCGGCGAGCGAAGCCGGCGGCCTCGCGTATCTCGATCGCGTCTCGCAGCACGATCAGGACGCGGCCGCGGCCATTTCCGAAGGCCTCGCGGTCCTTGACGCTTTCAGCGCGAAGCGCTTCGAAAAACCGTTCCGCGATCTGGCGTCCGCGGACCGAATCGCGGCGCTGCGCGCGATGGAGCAGGCCGCGCCCGCGCAGTTCGCCGCGCTGCGCGATTTCGTTTACGAGTCCTACTACACGCAGCCGCACATCTGGAAACTCATCGGCTACGAACTTTACCCGACCGATCACGCCGGCCCGCATATGCAGCCGGTCGACGAATCGCTGCTCGACGGTGTCCGCAAAATGCCGAAGCTCTATCGCGAGGCCTGACCATGCCCGAGCCCGAGATCGACGTGTTAGTCATCGGATCGGGCGCGGCCGGCGCGGCGCTCGCGAAGCGTCTGACCGATCGCGGCGCGAAGGTGATGTGCCTCGATCAGGGCGGCTGGATCAAGCCGGGCGACTATCCATCCGATCGCCCCGATTGGGAAATCCAGATCCATCGCGGCGCGTTCCACTTCAGCCCCAACGTGCGCAAGCGCTGGGAGGATTACCCGGTTGTCGAGACGGGCGCGAATCCGCCCGGCGTGCTGATGTTCAACGCGGTCGGCGGCAGCACGCATCATTGGGCCGCGCATTTCCCGCGCATGCATCCGTCGGACTTCCGCGCGCGCACGCTCGATGGCGTGGCGGACGACTGGCCGGTAAGCTATCGCGAACTCGAACCCTACTACGATCGGAACGACCGCGAGATGGGCGTCGCCGGTCTCATTGGCGATCCGGCGAACCCGCCCCGCTCGCCGCGGCCCACTCCCGTGCTGCCGATCGGAGTGCTCGGCGCCACCATCGGCGGGGGCTTCAACAAGCTCGGCTGGCACTGGTGGCCGTCGGACAACGCGATCGTCTCGCGCGACTACGACGCGCGGCCCGCGTGCCTGCTGCATGGCAAGTGCATGTTCGGCTGCCCGATCGGCGCGAAGGCGTCGACCGATGTGACCTATTGGCGCAAGGCGATTCGCAAGGGCGCCATCGTGAAGCCGTGGTCGCGCGTGCGCGAGATCGCCGTCGACGCGCGTGGGCGCGCGCGTGGCGCCGTATATTACGACCGCCAGGGAAACTTACACGAGCAGACCGCGCGCGTCGTCGTGGTCTCGTGCAACGGCATCGGCACGCCGCGGCTGCTGTTGAACTCGAAGTCGAACCTGTTCCCGGACGGCCTCGCCAACTCGTCCGGGCTGGTGGGAAAGAACTTCATGATCCATCCGTTCCGCACGCTCGAGGGCGTGTTCGCCGCGCCGATGGACGGGCATCTCGGGCCGTTCGGCATTCCCGCGATGAGCCAGCAGTTCTACGAAACCAACACGCAACGGGGCTTCGTACGCGGCTACACGCTGCTGCTCGAGCGCTCGTTCGGTCCGTTGCATCACGCCTGGGGCGGCTTCTCGAACCACCCCGTTCCGTGGGGCGAGAATCACCACACGGTCATGCGCCAGCGCTTTCCGCATGTGATCCGCGTCACCGTGATGGGCGAAGACCTGCCGGAGGAGCACAACCGCGTCGAGATCGACGCGGATCGCAAGGATTCGAGCGGCATTCCCGCGCCGCGCGTCGTCTATAGCTACAGCGAGAACAGCCTCAAACTGCTCGAACACGGCCGCGGAATGGCGCGGCAGGCGCTCGAAGCGGCCGGCGCCATCGAGGTCCTCGACAGCGGGCCCGTGACGCCGGCGTATCACCTCATGGGCACGGCGCGCATGGGCGCCGACCCGCGCCGGTCCGTCGTCGACGCGAACCATCGCGCTCACGACGTGCCCAATCTCTATATCGTCGATGGCAGCTCATTCGTCACGAGCGCCGCCGTGAACCCGACTTCGACCATCGGCGCGCTGGCGCTCCGCGCGGCCGACAAAATCTGGGAGCGGCGGAACGGCGCTACCTGAACGCTTCCTCGGGCATCGATGCGACGCCCGCGATTTCGGGCCGGAAATCCATGTGCGCGAGAATGTCCCGCTCGATGTCGATGCCCGGCGCGATCTCGATCAACCGAAGCCCGCGCGCGGCCAGGCGGAACACCGCGCGCTCGGTGATGTAGAGAACCTCCTGCCCGCGCTCGAGCGCATACTCCGCGCTAAACGTAATCCGCTCGACTTGTTTTACGAACTTCCGCACCTTGCCGGGCGCGACGACCACCAGACGGCCTTGCTCCCAGGCAAGCCGCGAGCCCTGCGCATCGAAAGCGCCGCAGAACACCACCTTCTTCGCGTTCTGCGCGATCTCGATGAAGCCGCCCGGGCCGATGAGATTGCCTCCGAGATGGGAGACGTTGACGTCGCCGGCCTCGCCGGTTTCGCCCATGCCGAGGAACGTGATGTCGATACCGCCGCCGCTGTAGTAATCGAACTGCTCGGTCGACGGCACGATCGCGTCCGGGTTGCGCGCCGCGCCGAACAGCCGGTCGTCAAGCATGCGTCCGTTGTGCGCGCCCTGCTCGACGCTCATCCACAACTCTTCCTCGATGCCCCGCTCGGCGATGACGCCGAAGATGCCGCCGGGCATGCCGAAGCCGAAGTTGAGCGACGCGCCGGCGCGCAGCTCCATCGCCGCACGGCGGGCGACGATGCGCCGATCGAGCTTCGCCGGCAGCTCGGCGGCGAGCGCGCCAAGGTGCGCCCTCCGCGCGCCGCTCACCGACGGGTCGTAGCCAAGATCGTAGAAAAGCCGCTGGCCCGGGTCCTCGACGACGGCGTCGACCAGGATGCCGGGAATGCGCACGCTGCGCGCGGCCAGCGCACCCGCTTCCACCACCTGCCGCACCTGCGCGATCACCACGCCGCCGCAGGCGTGCGCCGCAAGCGCGATCGTGTGGATGTCCATGTCGGTGGCTTCTTCTTCCGGGCTCACGTTGCCGCGCGTGTCGGCGTAGGTGCCGCGAACGATGGCGGCGTCGACGCGGAACGGTTTGTAGCGCAGGACCTCGCGCCCGTCGATGCGCATCAGCTCGACGATCGAGTCCCGGCTGCGCTCGTTGCAGCGCCCGCCGTCGTGGCGCGGATCGGCGAACGTTCCCAGCCCGACATGCGTGAACAGACCGGGCCGGCCCGCGCCGATCTCGCGCAGCAGGTGCTGCACGACGCCGCCGGGCAAACAATATGCCTCAATCTTGTTTTCGCGGATAAGCTGCTGAATCCTCGGCGACCAGGTGAAGTGCGCGGCGATGACCTTGCGGAGCATGCCCTCGTGCGCGAAGCGGTTCGTGCCGCGCGCGTCGCGGTCGCCTAGCCCGAGCGAATGGACGAGCGTCAGATCCCGCGGGTGGCCGGTCGAAACGAATCTCTCTTCGAGGGCGGCGAACACGGCCTCCGCCGAGACCATGCCCGCGCCGTTGCCGCTGATGGCGACGGTCGCGCCGTCTTCGATCAGCGCCGCGGCCTGGGCCGCAGTGAGGAACCGCGCCTTGCTCATGGGCTGTGTCTCCTCAACGGTTTCGAAACACGGGTTTGCGCTTCGCGCGGAAGGCCGCGATGCCTTCGCGGCAGTCTTCGGTGGCCAAGGCCAGCGCCGCCGCGTTCGCGTGCTGGCGCCCGAGGTCGCGATGCATGGTCGCGAGGATGCTCTTGCTTAGCGCCATGGCGATGGGCGCGTTCGCGCAAACACGGTCGAGCCAGGCGCCGAGTTGGCGCTCGAGATCCGCGTCGTCTTCGGCCAGCGCGGTGACGAGGCCCCATTCGAGCGCCCGCGCGGCGGAGACGGGTTCGCCTAAAAGCGTCATATGTCTCGCACGCGCGACACCGATCGTCTCGGCCAGATGGCGCACGCCCATCCAGCCCGAGATCATTCCCAGCGTCACCTCCGGCGCGCCTAACTTCGCCGTCCGCACGGCGATGCGCAGGTCGGCGGCGAGGGCGAGCTCGAGGCCGCCGCCCAGCGCGTGGCCCGAGATCGCCGCGATCACAGGCTGGGGCAGCGCGGCGATGCGCTCGAAAACCTCGATGCCGCGCGGAATCCAGCGGCTTGCCATCTCGAGCGGGGCGAGCGCGCCCCAGGCCTCGATGTCGCCGCCGGTCGAAAAAAATCGCCCGCGCGCGCGGATCACGACCGCTCGGATCTCGCGATCACATGCGATCTCCGCGGCGAATGCAGCCAGTTGGTCGAGCATCGGCATCGTCAGCGCGTTGCCCTTCTCCGGGCGGTTCAGCGTGATCGTGGCCCAGGCGGCGCCATTCCGCGAGTTGCGCTCGTAAAGAATTTCCGGTTCCATGTGTCGGTTCCCGTCAAAAGTGAGGCATGGTCAGGCCGCCGTCGACCGCGATCGCCTCGCCTACGGTATAGCGCAGCCGCCCCTCGGCCATGCAGCGGACCGTGGAGGCCACGTCCTCGGGGCTGCCCCAGCGCCCCATCGGCACAAGGCCATCCCGAATGCGCGCGTCATAGAGATCCTTCACCGGACGAGTCATCGCGGTGTCGATGATGCCGGGGCGCACCTCGTACACGCCGATTCCATCCGCCGCCAGGCGCAGCGCGAACAGCTTGGTGGTCATGCTCGCGGCGGCCTTCGACGCGCAGTACTCGCCGCGGCCGATGGAAGCGGCCACCGCGTTGCTCGAAGTGATGTTGACGATGCTGCGGTGCTGCCCGCCAAGCTCGCCCTGTTCGAGCATCGAAGAGGCTGCGGCCTGGCTTAGAAAAAAGACGGCGCGCGCGTTGACGCTCATGCAACGGTCATAGCTTTCGGGAGTCACGGTGAGCAGATCGCCACGCCGTTCAACCGAAACGCCCGCGTTGTTGACGAAACAATCCATGCGGCCCCAGCGCGCGCGGGCGGCATCGAGCATCGCGGCGTGGCGATCGAGAGCGGCGACGCTCGCGGGGAAGGCGAGGCTCTCGACACCGAGCGCGTCGAGCTCTTCGCCGAGCCGCCGCAGCAGGGCGATCTCTTCGCCGCCCGCGAGATCGTTGAGCAGCAGATGAAAACCCGCGTCCGCGAGCGCGAGGGCGCAGGCCCTGCCGATGCCCCGGCCCGCACCGGTAACGATGGCTACCGGGCGCGCCGAAACGTTGGCGTTCATCGAGTCAGCCTCCGGCGGCGCGCGGCGCGCCGGGTTGCTCAGGCGTGCGCAAACAGAGCCTCGACGGCCTTGCCCTTGCCATCCTTGGTCACGTAGAACGGCCTGCGCTCGACGTCGTAGGCTAGATCCGGCGCGATGCCCATGGCCGTGTAGAGGGTGGCGTGCAGATCTTCGATGGTCACCGGGTTCTCGACGATGCTGCACGGCCGCTCGGGCGATGTGGCGCCGTAAAGGAAGCCCTTGCGGAAGCCCCCGCCGAAGATCACGACGCTGCCCGCTTCGGTGAAGTGCCGGTGCATGCCGTAGTGCTTCAGCTCGGTCATGATGGCGGGCTGATGCACCTGCTCTTTCACGGTCTGGCCGGGCTTGCCTTCGACCATCATGTCGCGGCCGAATTCGCTGGCGAGTACGACCAGCGTGCGGTCGAGCAAACCGCGCTCCTCGAGATCGCGAATCAGACGCGCGACGGGCTTGTCCACGCCGGCCTTCATGCGCGCCGCGCGAACGTGCCCGTTCTCGTGCGTGTCCCAATAGCGGAACGGAATGTACTCGGTGGTGACTTCGACGAAGCGCGCGCCGTTCTCGACCAGCCGCCGCGCGAGCAGGCAGCCCTGTCCGAAGCGGCCGGTGTTGTATTCGTTGAAGCTCTTCTCGGGCTCGAGCGAGAGATCGAACGCCTTGGCCGCGGGCGAGCTGAGCAGACGATGCGCGTTGTCGAGCGCGCGCTTCAGGCTGTCGCGCTGGTAGTCGCCGCCGTATTTGCCCGCCGGGCTCGCGGCGACGAGTTCGTTATATCGCCTCCAGCGGGATTCGAACCGGCTGCGCCCGAGAAACTCGGAAGGCCGCGTGCTTGCCGCCGCGTCGCGCGGATCGGCGATGAAGAACGGGCCGAACTCGCTGCCCAGAAACCCGGCGGTGTGAAACGCCTTCAGCCCGTCGCTTTCGCCGCCGATTTCGAGGTTCTGCCCGACGTCGATGAAGGCCGGAATATCGGGATTGCGCGGGCCGAGGGTCCTGGCGATGACGGCGCCCATGTGCGGGGCGGCGACGGACTGCGGCGGCGCGTAGCCGGTGTGCCAGTGGAACTGGTGGCGCGAGTGAAGAATGAAGCCGAGGTCGCCGACGCGGTGCGAGCGGATCAGCGTGGCGCGGTCCATGACCTGGGCGATGTTTTCAAGCCCCTGGGAGATGCGCACGCCATCGACGGCGGTGGGGATATCGGGAAACGTGCTGAGGACGGCGTTCGAGGCGAGGCCGGGCTCGAACGGCGTGTAGCGCTTCGGGTCGAACGTCTCGGTCTGCGCCATGCCGCCGGCCATCCACAGCAGGATCATGCTGTCGGCGCGCGGGGCGATGCTTCGCGGCGCGGCGGCGAGCCTCGGCGGCCCAGCGGCCAGCGCGGCGAGCGTCGCCGCCGTCGAGGAGCGTAAAAAGTGGCGCCGCGAAAGGCCGCCGAACAGATCCTTTTCGATATTGTCTTGCATGCCGCTCTCCTACCAAAGGTATTGCATTTCGGGGTGCATCAGCAGACTCCAGAGCAAATCTTCGAGACCGCTCGCGGAGATTTGCGTCGCGCCGCCGGGCAGAAGGAAGCCGCGCGCGATGCGCCGCTCCTCCGCATTTGGCCGGCGCGCCATGGCCTGAAGGAACAGACGGTCCATCAGCGCATCGGCGCCGCCGGCGGGCGCGGGGGGCGCGACGGGCGCGGGGCCGGTGACGCGCACCAGTTCATCGGGGTCGGGCTGTTCGGTGAAGATGAAGAACCGCGCCGACGTCTCGATGTCGTCGCGCTTGCCCGCATCGTCAACCACGGCGGCGCCGCGCAGCCGTGTGAGGCCGAGGCCCTCGATGGGGAAGACGAGCGTCGTGCCGAGCGGCACTCCGATAATGCCGTCGCGCTTCGCGCCATCGACGGTGAGGCTGACGTTATCGAATTTCGATACCGTCGGAAGGGCCGCGAGTTTCGTCTCGCCGCGCGGGCCGGTGACGGTGAGGTTCGACCAGCCGGCGGCCGAGCGCGCCGGATCGTACGAGCCCGAGTCCTCAACCAGCAGCCAGAGCTTCTTCGCGCCCGCGATGCGGATGTCGATGGGGGCCACACCCTTGCGCATCGGGCCGCTGTCGAAGACATTCTCCGGGGCGGGAGGAAGCTCGCGCAGCAGGCGGCGCGCGCCGCGGCGCAGGACCTTCGCGAGCGTGTCGCCGTTCATCATCTCGAGCGCCTGCAGGGTAGTTGCGTCGTCGTTGCGGGTGGTGAACACCTGGTCGCGAATCGGGCGGCCGAGGGCGCGAGAGAGCGCGGTGGATTTCAACTGCCACTCGCGGCTGTAGACGGCGCCTGTGCCTTCGGCCAGGATCCGCCACTCGCCGGTGATTGACGAGACGGTGTCGGCGAACTGTTCGGCGGTGAGGCGGCGGACCTGCGGCCCGCGGAACAGGTACGACTGGGTGCGGTCCGGCGCGCCGGGGACGGCCGCATACTGGTAAGCGCGCGAGCCCATGATCTCCGCGATGAGGTATTTCAAATCGTAGCCATGCGCCGCAAAATCGGAGGCGAGCCAATCGAGCAAGTCCGGATACCACGGCCGCGCGTCCATGTCGTCGACGGGCTCGACGAGGCCGCGGCCGAGCAGGCGCTGCCAATACCGATTCACGAGCGTACGCGCGAGCCGGCCGTTTGCGGGTGACGTGAACATGCGCGCGGCGGCGGCGTGGCGCTCGGCAAGGCTTGCGTCCGGTGGAATCGAGCCGAGCTCGGGGAAGACGAACGCCGGGCCGGTCATGACGCCCTGCTTCACGTCGCAGCGCACGAGCTCGAGCGGGCTGGCGGGCGCGAACATGGCCGCCATGCCGTAGGACTGCTTCAGCTTATAGCGGTTGATGAAGCTGTCGTGGCAGCTTGCGCATTTGAGATTGATGCCGAGAAAGACCTGCGCGGTATTCTGCGCGGCCTGCATGTACGAGGTCTGGCTCGCGTTGACATCGCCGCGCCAGTTGACGCCGAGCAGGAATCCGTCGGGCGCGTTGGGGCCTTGCGGATTGACGAGTTCGCGCACCATCTCGTCGTACGGCATGTTGGTTTCAAGCGCGTGGGCGAGCCACGGCGTGATCGACTTGCGCAGGCCCGCGTAGTTAACGCCCTGGTCGTTGCGGAGCAGGTCGTTCCAGAAGCTGACCCAATTCCCGGCGTAGTTGTTCGAGTCCGCGAGCAAGGCCGCGGTGAGACGCGCGCGCTTATCGGGGCTCGGATCGGCGCGGAATCTCGCGAGCGCCTCCTCGCCGGGCGGCAGGCCAACGAGGTCGTAGTAAGCGCGGCGGGTGAAGAGGTTGTCGGAGGAGACGGGCAGCGGGCCGAGGTTGTGGTCGCGGAAGTAGGCGTCGAGGAAGCGGTCGATGGGGTTGGTCGCGGGGCCGTCGGGGACGGCGGGATGACGCGGGGCCAGCGGCGCTGTCCAGGCGGAGGGAGCGGGCGCGCTCATCGGCTCCGGCCACGGCGCGCCTTCGTCGATCCACGCGCGAATCGCGGCGATCTGCGGCGGGGTGAGCGGCTCGCCACCCATCGGCATGCGAGGGATCTGGAGGCCGGTGATGCGCTTCACGAGCAGGCTCGACGCGGCGTTGCCGGGCTGGATGGCCGGTCCGCTCGCGCCGCCCTTCAGCATCGCGTGGCGGCTCGCGAAGCTCAGTCCGGCTTGCGGACGATCGCCCAAGTGGCAGGCGGCGCAACGGCTGGCGAGGATGGGATGGATGGTGGTCGCGAAATCGACCTGCGCGACGGCGGGCGCGGACGCGGCGGCGAGCACCAGCGCGGCATGCCAGACGTTCAACGCTTAGTCCTCCTGCCAGTTCGCGTGGCCCGAGTCGTGTCCGTGCGTCATCGGGCGCCGCATGAGCATTCGCGCGCAGGTGTTCCAGCGCAGGATGGCGTCATCGTTGCCGGCGGGGCGGATCTTCTCGGCGCGCTCGAAAGCTTCCATGGCCTTGCGCAGCGTTTCGCAAGCTTTGGCCTCGGCGCCCGGCGTGCGGCGGCGCAGTGCGGCGAGCGCCGAGCGCTCCCAGACGACGCCGCTGTAATATTCGCGGCAATAGGTGTCCTGCAAAAGAGGGAGCAGCTCGCGGGCGCGCTCGGCCGAAACGCCCTCGCGGAACTGGTCCGTGATGGCGAGCAGCAGCGTGAGGATGGCGTCCTGGTTGCCGGGGTCCGCTTCGAGGACGTCGAGGCAGATGCTTTCGGCGAGCGCCGGCTCCTGAATCAGGCGATAGCGCTTCGCCTTCTGCATGGCCTCGGGGATGGCCTTCTTCGAAATGGGCTTGAGCTTGAACTGAACCATCATGTTGTATCTTGCCGGTCCGGCAGCCTAATTGCACATCTTATCGCCTAGAGTAGCGGGTTTGACCCGGCGGCGGAGGGTCCATTGGGAGGGTAGACGGACAGCCTCCGCTATTCTAGAATTATGCGGATACTTTTGTTCAGCGGCAAGGGCGGCGTCGGCAAGACGAGCCTTGCGGCCGCGACGGGCGTGCGGCTTGCCCAACGCGGCGTGAAGACGCTGGTGATGAGCGTCGATCCGGCGCACAGCCTCGCCGACTCGTTCAACCTGGGCGTGGACCTGTTCACGAGCGCCACGAGCGACCCCTACCGCGTGAACGACCATCTCGAGATTCACGAGGTCAACATCCAGCGCGAGATCAAGCGGCACTGGCGCGAGGTGTCAGGATATCTCGTCAGCGTGCTGCGCGCGACCGGCGTTAGCGATGTCGAGGCCGAGGAGCTGGCGATTTTACCCGGCATGGAAGAGCTGAGCGCGATGATGTACGTGAATCAGTTCCGGCGCCAGGAGCGCTACGAGGTCATCGTGCTCGACTGCGCACCGACGGCCGAGAGCCTGCGCTTCGTGAGCATGCCGACCACGCTCGACTGGTACATGAAGCACGTCTTTCCGATGCAGCGCACGCTGATGAAGGCCGTGCGGCCGATCGCCAACCGCGTATCGCCGGTGGAACTGCCGGCGGACAGCTACTTCGCCAACGTGCTGGATCTGTTTCAAAAGCTCGACGGCATCGAGGAGTTGCTCAACGATCCGGTTCGCGCCAGCGTGCGGCTGGTGACGAACGCCGAGCGGATGGTGCTGCGCGAGACGCAGCGGGCGTTCGTGTACTTCTCGCTGCACGGGCTGACGGTGGACCGCATTCTGGTGAACCGGGTGCTGCCGGATTCGATCAACGACGCGTTCTTCGCCGGCTGGCGGCGCGCGCAGACCGAAGTGCTGCGCGAGATCGACGAATACTTCGCGCCGGTGGCGGTGCGGCGCGTGCCGCTGTTTAACCAGGAGGTGCTCGGCGTGGACCTGCTCGAGCGCGTAGCGAGCGTTCTTTACGAGGACGACGAAGATCCGGCGGCGGCGGCCAGCCTGGAGCGCCCGTATACGTTCGAGAAGAACGACGGCAAGTATCAGGTGAAGCTGCATCTGCCGTTCGCGACCAAGGGCGAGGTGGGGCTGTTCAAGAAGGGCGACGAGCTGGTGGTGCAGGTGGGCTCGCTGCGGCGGCACATCGGGCTGCCGACGTCGATGGCGGGGCTTGCGCCGGGGCGGGCGCGACTCGAGAACAAGATCCTCACGGTGGAGCTGAAGGAGGTCGCTTAGTGACAGACGGACATATGCAGGCGTCGGTGAAGTGGGCGGGGGATGGGATGTTCGTGGGCTTCAGTCCGGGCGGGCACGCGCTGGCGATCGAAACGCGCGCGACGCGGGGCAGCGCGGCCTCGCCGGTGGAGCTGATGCTGCTGGCGCTCGGCGGATGCACGGGCGTTGACGTGGTCAACATTCTCGAGAAGAAGCGTATGCGGGTCGCCGCTTACGAGGCGCGGCTGAGCGGCGAGCGGACGGCCGAGCCGCCAAAGCGGTTCACGAAAATTCACGTGCATCACGTAGTGCGCGGCGTGGGGTTGGCGGCGGCGGCGGTGCAACAAGCGATCGAGCTGAGCGAGCAGAAGTACTGCAGCGTCGCGGCGACGATGCGGCCGGTGGTAGAGATCACGTCGAGCTTTGAAATCTCGGACGCCGAAGCGTAGGATACTAGGCACAGGAGGCGTATATGACCGAACAGACGAGCGGGGCGGCGAGCCATCGGCCGCGGTTTTCGGACTTCGCCGGCGAGGTGAAGGAATTTGTCGAGTGCATGATTCCGCCCGAGCCGGTGCGGCAGCACTTCCGCAACTCGCGCATCGAGTTCTGGAAGGGCGTGCGGACGATGGTGGATCTGCACATCGAGCGGATCGGGCGGGGCGGCCATGAAGAAAAAGGCTCGCCGGTGACGGTCGAGTAATCGAACCGGATATGGCTGCGGCGGAAATCGCGGAAGGCGCCGTTGCGCCGGAGATCGAGTCGGTGGACGAGCACGGCAAGGCGTTCGTTCTGTCTTCGCTCCGAGGGAAGAACGTGGTGCTGTACTTTTATCCGAAGGCCGATACACCGGGCTGCACGAAGGAGGCGTGCGCGTTTCGCGACGAGCGCGCGAAGTTCACGCGGCGCGACACGGCGATCGTGGGGGTGTCGCCGGACACTTCGGCGGCGCAGTTGAAGTTCAAACAGAAGTTCGACCTTCCGTTTACGCTGCTGGCGGACAAGGATCACGCGGCGGCGGAGGCTTACGGCGTGTGGAAAGAAAAGAGCATGTACGGGAAGAAGTACATGGGCATCGAGCGGACGACGTTCGTGATCGGCAAGGACGGGCGGATTCGCAAGATTTTTCCGAAGGTGAAGGTCGAGGGGCACGCCGAGGAAGTGCTGGCGGCGCTCGATTAACGAGCTTGCGAGGCGCCCGCCCGCATGTTTGCGAGCGGCGGGGTAACGCGTGAACGTGCTGCTGTTCGGGGCGACTGGCATGGTCGGGCAGGGCGTGCTACGCGAGTGCCTGCTGGATCCCGATGTGAAATTGGTTCAGACGATCGGCCGGGCGGCGACGGGCGTGAAGCATGCGAAGCTACGGGAGATTGTCCATCCGGATCTTTGGCGGTACGACTCGATCGAGGAACAACTGACTGGCTTCGACGCGTGTTTCTTCTGTCTTGGCGCATCGTCGGCGGGGATGAGCGAAGTCGAGTATGAGCGCGTGACTTACGGGATCACGCTGGCCGCGGCGGGGACTTTAGCGCGCGTGAGTCCGCGGATGACGTTTGTGTATGTGGCGGGGGCGGGCACGGATAGCTC
>VFSW01000451.1_pt1 | contig 60497 bp, 40 predicted proteins | sample 5358111 | NCBI WGS metagenome assembly VFSW01 (sample SAMN11554181, study PRJNA540505) | mine drainage metagenome | isolation source: sediment from site ElyBrook_90M | place: USA: Ely Copper Mine, Vershire, VT | collected 2017
GAAGTACACCAGGGCCACGATCACCAGGGTGAAGATCAGGCCGATGCCCACCAGCTTGGCCAGCTCGCGCGGGAGGGAACTGCCTTCGTTGGGATCGGGCAGGCGCAGGCGGGCGAGTTCGTCGACGCGCATTTCGGGCTCGGCCGTGGCGGGCTCCGGGGGCGGCGGAAAGGCGTCCAGCGGGACGCCATCCGGGTCTCCATAACAGTGGATGCGCCGCTCCACGGTTTCCTTCCAGCGGGCGGCGTCGATATGGAAGCGTTGCGCGAGCAGCGGCGGCAGGGCCGCCTGAATCTCCTCCGGGGTGACGGCCCGCAGCGGTTCGACCACCCAGAAACCGAGGCTGTCGGCCAGGCGGCAGCCCAGGTGCACCAGGGTCAGCAGGTCCACGGCCGCGTTGCCTTGCGGATCGTGGTGGCGGGCGGCGATGATCTGGAAATCCTCGGGCAGGTTCCAGTGCCCGGCCAGCAGGCGGCCGGCTTCGCAATGATCCATGCCCAGCGCGGCGTGTTCGCAATCGAGCAATTCCAGGGACGTGCGGCCGCCGTTGCGCAGCAGTTCGGCGTACTCGGCGGGATAAGCCAGCAACAGCCCCAGGCGGCCGACATCGTGCAGCAGGCCGGCCGTATAGGCGCGGTCTTCGAAGGCCGAGCAGGAGCGCGCCAGTTCGTCGGTGAGCAGGGCGCAGGCTAGCATGTGACGCCAGCAGCGCGACAACTCCTCGACATGCAGCACGGCCTTCATGTGGTTGGACGTGGCCACGGTCATGCTCAACGCCCGGATGCGCCGCAGGCCCAGCACCACCAGCGCCGATTGCAGCGAATCGATCTGGCCGCGGAACCCGAAGAGCGCGGAGTTGGCTACGCGCAGGATCTGGGCGGAGAATGCCGGATCGGAGGAAATGAGCGCCACCAGTTCCCGGATCTCGACATCGTCGCGCGCGAGCAGATCCAGCAATCGCAGCACGATTGGCGGAAACGCGGGAATCCTGGCCAGCAGCCCTTTCCGGTCCGTTTGTTGCAGCTCCCCGGAATTCTGGCCCACGCTGTTGTAATCGGCCGGTTCCGGAAAAGCATTAGGCGGGGCGGCGGCTAACACCGATCCACTAATCCCCAAATGCTATGGAAAAGCCGGCGGCACGGTGATATGCTCTTCCCAACACCAAAGGGAGGGGCGTCGATTGTGACTCGGGACAAGCTTGCCCGTTATGCCGGTCTGCTGCTGTTGGCTTTGTTAGTCAACACCGCGTACATCGCCGCCTTTGCCTCGCCCACCATCTTCTACATGGGCAACGTGGTGCTGCACCTGGCGCTGGGAGTGGCGCTGGCCGTGGCGTCGTTCTGGTTCATCCGGCGCATGCCGGTGGCGGGCGCGCTGTTTCTGATCGCCGCGGCGCTGGGCGTTTACCTGGCGGTGGCCGGCAACACCACGCCGCACCGCCGCGTGCTGGAAGCGCACATCGTGGTGGCGGCCGCGTCGCTGGCGGCGCTGCTGCCGTACGCCCTGACGCGCGCGGGCGCCGGCTTCCGCAAAGCCTACGTGGCCGGCCTGGCGCTGCTGGCGGTGTTCCCGGCCGCCACGCTGCTGTACCGCAAGGCGCATCCCGATCCGAACGGCCGCATTCACAATCCGTCCATCGTGCCGCTGTCCATGAACGAGGAAGGCGGCGGTCCGCAATCGCCGTTCTTTCCGTCCTCCGCCAGGACCAATGTAGGCGGCATCATTCCCTCGAACTTTTTCATGGATTCGGAGGCCTGCGGCCGCTGTCACAAGGACATCTACGAGCAGTGGAAGAGTTCCATGCACCACTTCGCCTCGTTCAACAACCAGTTTTACCGGAAGTCGATCGAATACATGCAGGACGTGGTCGGGACACAACCCAGCAAATGGTGCGCCGGCTGTCACGACCACGCGGTCTTCTTCAACGGGCGCTTCGACCGGCCCATCAAGGAGCAGATCGACACGCCGGAGGCGCGGGCCGGGCTGGCGTGCACGTCCTGCCATGCCATCACCCGCGTGGACAGCTCCATGGGCAACGCCAGCTACACCATCGAGTATCCGCCGCTGCACCGGCTCCTGGCCAGCAAGAACAGATTCATTCAGGCCGCCGACTACTTCATGACCAATCTGAATCCGGAGCCGCACCGCCGCGTTTTCATGAAGCCCTTCATGCGCGAGGATGTTTCCGAGTATTGCTCGGCCTGCCACAAGGTGCACCTGGATGTGCCGGTGAACCAATACCGCTGGTTCCGCGGCTTTAACGAATACGACGGCTGGCAGGCGAGCGGGGTGTCGGGCCAGGGCGCGCGCTCGTTCTACTATCCTCCGAAGAGCTCGAACTGCGCCGATTGCCACATGCCGCTGGTCGCTTCGAACGATCCCGGCAACATCCATGGCCAGGTGCATTCGCATCGCTTCCCCGGAGCGAACACGGCGGTGCCTTACGCCAACCAGGACCAGGCGCAGTTGGAGACCACCGAGAAGTTTCTGCGCTCCGGGTTCATCTCGGTGGACATCTTCGCCGTGTCGCCGGTGAAGGACGCGGGAACGGCGATGGTGCGCCGCACTGGCGAAGGCCCGCGGGCCATGACGTCCTTTGCGGTGGGGGAAGAGGCCGAGCAGGCCTCCACCGGGGTGATCCGCGAAGTGGGCGAGGTGGCCGCGCCCATCGATCATTCGGGCATTCACCTGGAGCCGGGTTCGACCGCGCGCGTGGATGTGGTGGTGCGGACGCGCAAGATCGGCCATTTCTTTCCCGGCGGCACGGTCGATGCGTTGGAAGTCTGGCTGGAACTGAAAGGCCGGGACGCCGATGGCCGCGTGATCTTCTGGAGCGGGCGCGTGGACGGCGATGGCAAGGGCCCGGTGGAACGCGGAGCGCATTTCTATAAGTCGTACCAGCTTGATGCCGAAGGCAACCCCATCAACAAACGCAATGCGTGGTCGGCGCGCAGCGTGCTGTATGTCCGGCTGATCCCGCCCGGCGCGGCCGACGTGGCGCACTTCCGGGTAAAGGTTCCGAAGGACGCCAAGGGTCCACTTACTTTTACCGCCAATTTGAATTACCGTAAGTTCACCTATTACTACACGCAGTTCGCCTACGCGGGGCGGCCCAAGCCGGGGCAGGATCCCAGGCTGCTCACCGCCAGTTTCGACAACCGCGAATTCGATTTCGATCCGCACAATATTCCAAAGGATGTTTCCGGGCAGATCAAGGACCGCATACCGGAACTTCCGATTGTGACGGTGGCGGCGGCCAAGGCAACCATTCCGCTGGGGAAATCGCGGTGGACGCCGGTGGTGAGCAAGGCGGACCGCGAGCGCTGGAACGACTGGGGTATCGGACTGCTGCTGCAGGGCGACCTGAAGGGCGCCGAATACGCGTTCCGGAAAACCACGGAAGCCGAACCGGGCTATGCGGACGGCTGGCTGAACGTGGCCCGCGCGCTGGTGCAGGAAGGCGAAACCGACGCCGCCAAGCCGTACGTGGAGAAGGCTCTCGAAATCAACCCCAAGCTGGGGCGCATTTACTTCTTCCAGGCCATGGTGGAGAAGGCCGACGGCGATTATGACGGGGCGCTGAAGTCGCTGGATACCACGCTGTCGATGTATCCGCGCGACCGCGTGGCGCTGAACCAGGCGGCGCGCATTCTGTTTTTGCAACGAAAGTACCGGCAGGCGCTGGCCTATCTCGATCGCGTGCGCCAGGTGGATCCGGAGGACCTGCAGATGCACTACACGCGCATGCTGTGCCTGCGGGGACTGGGCGATGCGGCGGGCGCGGTGCGCGAACAGGCCCTGTTTGAGCGCTTCAAGGCGGAGGAATCCGCGCAAGCCATCACGGCCAAGGCGCGCCGGAGCAGCGCGGAAGACAATAACGAGCGGCAGCAGATTCACGATCACGAAAGCGCGCCGCTGGCCGGGCGATAGAATAGAGATGTGGGCGACAAACTGCTGCAGCTTGTGGATTTTCTCCTGGAGCGTCCGCCGCTGACGGGCGCCCTGGTATGCGGAGCGCTGTACCTGCTGAAGCGCACGCGCAAGGCCCACCTGACGGCGGATGAGCGGCAGCATGCGCTGGACGTATCCCAGGCGCAGCGCACGTACGCGGAGAAAATGTACGATCCGGTGACCGAGGACGAGGCGGCCGCCCGGTTGAAGCAGCGGTAGCGTTCTCAAGGGGTGGTGCGCACCCGTGGCGGCGCCTGCCGTTCAGCGTGAAGCCGGCCGATCCGGCGGTGTTCGCTTCGGTCACGGCGCTGTTCGCGGCGGTGGCGCTGCGCTACCGGTAGCGCGGGGATGAGCGATCAGGCGCACGGTGACGATCTCGAACGGATGCATGGCGATCCGGACGCCATGGTTCACCGCCGGTATCTCGCGGATATTCTGTTCCAGGGCGGTGCATAGCCAGGCGCGATCGATGCTCAGCAGCGCGGAGGCGATGCGCACGTCGCCGGCGCGGCCGGCCGTTTCCAGCAGACGCAGGACGTAGCCGTTGCCGTCTTCGGCGGGCTTGAGCGCCTCGATTTCCACGCCGCCCGCGTCGAGGCTCAGGAAACTGCCCGTGCCGGCGGGCAGCGCTCCCGCCGCGGGCCCCACTTTATCGTTGTCGTCGAGTTGCCCGGCTTGGAGCGGCGTGAGGGCTTCGCGGCCCATGCGGCTCAGGTCCTCCGGGTTGAGGCGCGCGCCGCTGGTGAGCACGTAGCGGAAGGTGAAGTCGCCCTCCTGCACGCGGGGAAAGTTGGTGTGCCAGTAGTTGTTGACGACGTAGGAAAACATGGCGGCGGAGGCGGGCGCGAAAGTCTTCGGCCAGAGGCCGCGATTGATGTCGCCGAAGTTGGCCAGAGGCGCGTCCAGCGGGATCACCGCCGCGCTCAGGCCGCCTCCGGTGACGCGCATCCAGTGGCCCACGGTGTACCATTCGCGATTCCCTCCGGGCAGCTCGTCGCGCGCCGGATCCACGATTCCCGACTCGCCCTCGTAGGCAAATGCGGGATGCGCGGCGGCAAAGGGAAACGCGAAATAGATGGCTTCCTTGGTATTCACGGGGTCCTTGTGGAAGCGGTTGACGAACTCAATCTTCTTCTCGCCGTCGAAGAGCCGGACCTCGGAGGCGATCTCGGGCGCGTGCAGGCCCTGCGTGGTGTAAGCCAGGATGCGTCCCCAGTTGGTGGTGGTGACCGAGGCGACTTGGCCGCCCGCGGCAGGGCTGACGGTCAGCCGCGCGGCGGGCAGGCTGTCGCGCATGTGGACGATGCGGGAGCCTTCGCCGCCGGCCACGTAAACGTATTGGTTGGCCAGGTAGGGACTGTTCCCGTCGATCAGTTCGCGGCCCAGTTGCTTATCGAAGACGCTCTCCACGCCGCCGCGCGCGGGATTCACGCGTACGCGGTAGTAAGCGTTTTCGATGGTGTCGCGCGGCGTGTCCGGTTGCGCGGCTTGGTCCGCGGCGGGCGCGCCGCGGACCACCTGATAGACGCGATAGCCCATGGACGGCGCCTGGACGGCGAGAAAGCGCACGTGCCGGAAGCCGTTGCCCCGGTGCAGGGTTTCCATGGGAACAGCTTTCCGGCTCTCGAGATCGACCAGTTGCGCGCCGCCCGGCAAATCGGATTCCACCAGACCGTCGCGCGCGTGGCCCAGCGAATTGAAGACCACCAGGGCCGGCGGCCGCACCGCGATGCGATCGAGCAATCGGCTGAAGCTCTCCTGCTCGATCCAATAGGCCTGTTCGCGGGCATCGGTAACGTGGAATCGCTTGGTTTCGATCTGCCGCACACTCTGCTCGTGGTCCGGCTGATCGTACCCTCCATGGTAGGTGTAGGTGTGCTCGGCATACAGCACCAGGTCGTCCCACAAGCGATGCAGGCGGGCAGTGGGCGGCGCCCAGGCAGACGACTGCAGCGCGGCCAGGGACGATAGCTTCTCCACCGCCGCCGCGCGGCTTTCCACCCGGCGGTAGGCGGCCGCGAAGCGCGCATCCGTGCCGATGCCGTCTTCCCAGTAGGGGCCGAAATCGCCGCGCACCGTCTCCAGCCTGGCGCCGTATTGCCGCTCGATCAGGTGGAAGTAATCGGGGAACGCGGCCAGCTTGAGCCTGGGCCAGGCATAGCGGGCGTTCCAGGCGCGGACGAACTCGCCCTCGCCGGGAATCAGGTCGGTATTCTCGAGCTGGCTGCCGTACATGAGCACCGTATCCGGCAGATAGGTAGGCGCCTCGAAGGTTTGCAGAAAGGCGGGCAGGCTGGCGCGGCAGCCGGCCTCGCGCGCGGGCAGGCCGCAGACGAACCAGAGATTCGAGTACTGGCGGTTGTAGCTCATCAGGATCTTCGCGCCATCCGGACCCTCCCACCAGAACGGGGAGCGCGTCTGCCAGCGCCCGTAAAGCGGCTGCGGGCCGCGGTCGTCGTTGGCGCCGGCGGCGAAGTACTTTACCCCAGCGGCGTGCAGGACCGAGGCATAGGCCCACGGGTAGGCGGGCACGTCCGTAATGTTGGCGTACTCGGCCGGCCGGCCGGCTTGGCGGTTGAGGGCCGCGCCGCAGGTGAGCGAGCGGAGCATGGTTTCCAGGTTGGCCCCGCCGAGCATCAGGTTCATGGATTGCGCCGGAACGCCGATGCGCCCGCCGCGGACCAGATCCATGAACTCCCTGCCGGCTTGCGGCGAGCGGGTGCCGAGGAATTGCCCGGCCAGCCACGCCCCATCGAGCGAAAAGCGCATGTCGGGGTCGCGGCGCATCTCGTCCAGCAGCTTGTCCAGGTTGCGGTTCTGCAGTTCCTCGATCTTCGGCTGGTAGTCGGTGAAGCCGATATCCAGGTGCGTGTTCGGCACGATGTACACCGTGAACTTGCGCTTGGGCGCGATGGACCGGATCTGTTCGTAGGTGCGCCCATTCAGATCGAGGGCCATGCGCGCCGTGGCGCCGGCGGCGAACTCCGGAACGGCATATTCAAAGCGCTGCTGGCCGAAGCGTTCCGGGGTCAACTGGCCGCGGTACTCCGCGCCGGCAAGCGTCAGCCGGACCGATCCCTGGCGCACCATGGCGGGCAGGGAGATGGTGAGAGCGACCAGTTCGTTCGTCCCGCCGTTCCCGGCGGTGTAGAACACCTCCGGCTCAAGCGCCATTACCGGCTCTGCGGCGTTGCCGGCCTGATCGTCGCGCAGCAGTTGCAGGGCGTCCCATTCCAGGAAGGAGTCGCCGTTCTCGTCGGGCTGGTCGTCGATGGCGGTGATGCGCAGTTCGTTCCGGCCGGCGCGCAGCAGGCCGGAGGGAACCGGGATGCGGGTGCGCGCCTCGCCGCAGACCGGGGAGTCCATGCGCCCCTCGGCGTGGTAACTCAGTTGGCGGTCCAGGTAGGCCAGGCCGGCCGCCCCGTTCAGCTCCAAGCGCAGATAGGGCACGCGCGGATAGCCCAGCATGATGGCGAAATCGAGGGAGTAGGATCCCGGCAAAACCGCGGGCAAGGTGAAGGCGATCGTGCGGGCAACCGCCCGCGCCTGGTTTCCGGCGTTGCGCGAACCTGCCTGCATGGCGGGCCAGTGCGCCGCGGCGTCCGGAGCGTTGGCGTCGACCGCGACTACCCGCGGGTTCCCGCCGCGGAATTCCGCCGACGAGTGGTCAAAAGCGCCGAGCCGCCAGACGGCTTCCTCGGCGCCGGCGGCGCAGGCCAGCAACGGGATCGCCAGCCAAACCAGAGTAACAGGCCGGTAACTCATATTCCAGCAACGATTCTAGCGCGCCGGGCGGCGTCCCGCTCACAAATTACGGCACGCGATCTTAAACGTATACGCATACCGGCAGGGACGCCTGGCCGGAGGCTGAATCACCAGCCCTTCGGCGCCCGCCTTGAACCTGATAGCTTCGTTCGATCCCAGCAGGTCCACCGCCCTGACGTCCTTCCCGGCGAGCGACGTCAGCCTCAGCTCATCTTGCGGCCACGCCAGCGCGATGGCGTAAAGCGTGTTGCCCTTGCGCGTGAAACGCACGTCGCCGTCTTTGTGCGGCTCCCAATAGTGCGAGCCGTAGATCGCTTCGCCGTTCACGCGCAGCCACTCGCCCACCTGGCGCAGCGTATTCCGCATGATCTCGGGGATGGTCCCGTCGGCTCTCGGCCCGATGTTGAGCAGCAGGTTGCCGTTCTTGCTGACGATGTCGGCCAGGTAATGCACCACCTGGTTTGGCGTCATATACTCGCTGTCTTTCAATCGCCGGTTGTAGCCCCAGGAAGTGGGGTCGAGCGAATCGCACTCCTCCCATTTCTCCCGCATGACGCGATCGACCTGGGTCCGCTCCGGCGTCCGGTAGTCGCCCACCATCTTCCCGCCGGTATCCAGGCCCCAACGGTCGTTGGCCACGACCTCGGCCGGATCCTCCGCGCGATTGTAGAAATAAGCGAGCACCTGCTTGCTGTTCCAATAGTCGGCGGGAAGCGGCTTGTTATCCCACGTCTTCACCGGACCTTCGGTGACATCGCCCCACAGCACGCTGGGATGATAGCGGTCCACGAGTTCTTCGATGGAGTGGTTCATGTAATCGACCCAGTCGCGCCCCGGATAGCGGGAGTCCCAGAAGGTGTACGTGGTGTTGTGGTAGAAGCCCATTTTGAGACCGTCGCGGCGGACCGCCTGGGCCAGGTCCCCGGCCAGGTCGCGGTGCGGACCCATCTCCATGGCGTTGCGGTGCGTGAATTTGGTGGGCCAGAGCGCGAACTCGTCGCCGTGCTTCGCGGTCAGAACCACGTACCGCGCGCCGGACTCGCGGAAAAGGTTGGCCCAGTCAGCCGGATCGAACTTCCCGGCTTTGAACATGGGGATGAAATCGTCGTACGCGAAATTCGCTCCCCAGTTGGCGATGTGGTACTTGACGGCGTCCTCGACGATTCTGGACCGGTACAGATCTTCCGGCAGGTTGCCGCGCGTGGCATCGAAGGGCGGGCCGCCGAACAGAAATCCAAATCCCGCCTTCGGACTAATAAAAGCCACGTACCACTCGTGGTAAGCCGGAACGGAGAATACTCCCCAGTGGATGAAGATGCCGAACTTGGCATCTTCAAACCAGGCGGGGACTTTGTGGCGGCGAAGGGACTCGCTGGTGGGCTGGTAAGGACCGGGGCTGGTCTGCGCCGCAAGCGCGGTTCCGGCCACGGTCCACGTTATGGCGGCGATGCCCGCCGCCCTCTTCCAGGCGATACCGCTCACTGGCTCAACCTCAGGACCCAGGCCGGCTGCCGCATCAGGCCGCTGGGCATCTCGGGCAAAGCGACGGTTATGGAATCGCCGCGCGCTTTCCAGCGCAGCGGGGACGCGGCGCCCAGCAGGGTCACCGATTTCAGGCGCGCGGCGTCGAATCCCCGGATGGTGAATGCATGGGCCGGCCAGCGCGGCAGGATGGCATACACATTGCCGCTTTTGGCGGTGAAGAAGGCTTCGATGGAGGCCCTCCCCGGCTGCGGTTCTTCCGTGAGTTTCGCCACATCGTAGTTGGCGTTGAATTCCTGGTTGTAATTGATCTTCGGCACATCTCCCGTGCTCCATTGCCGCGTATTCTTCCAGGGCCTGGTCCCGTAGATGGCTTCGCCGTTGACCTTGAGCCAGTCGCCCATCTGGAGCAGGCGTTCCTCCATGATCACGGGGATGGCGCCGTCCGCCGCGGGGCCGATGTCGAGCAGGAGGTTGCCGCCGCGGCTTACCAGATCCGCCAGGATCATGATCAGCTCGCGGCCGGTGTGGTAGTGTTCCAGGCGCTCGGCGCGATTGTAGCCATAGGAGAATCCCATGCCCCGGCTCTCTTCCCAGGGATGGTCCATGCCGCTCAATCCGGGCGTGTATTCGGTGGTCCAATAGCCGCCGTGCTTGTGGCGCGTGTCACTGCCCCAGCGGTCGTCCACCACCACGTCGTCCTTGACGGGAGACTCGTTGTAGAGCCAGGCCAGAAGCTCGGGACTGTGCCATGCGGCGGAGGGCAACTCCCATTCGCCGTCGCTGAAGATGATGGCCGGTTTGTAGTGTGTAACGAGGTCCTTGAACTGGGGCATCATGTGTTCGCGCACGTAGCGGGGTTTGTCGGAAAGCCACAGCGGGTTATACCATTCGTAGAGCGAATAATAGAAACCCATGCGCAGGCCCCTGGCGCGCACGGCCGCGGCCAGGTCGCCGGCCAGGTCGCGGTGGGGCCCGGTCTCCACGCTGTTCCAGGGCCGGCCCCAGGTGGCGGAAGCTTCGCGGCTGGGCCACAACGCGAAGCCCTCGTGGTGTTTGGAGGTCAGCGCCACGTAGCGCGCGCCGGAGCGCTGGAAAACGTCGGCCCAGTGGGCGGGATCGAACAGTTCGGCGCGGAACATGGGCGCGAAGTTCTGGTAGGGGAAGTCCGCGCCGTACACGCGCTGGTGAAAGGCCCAGGAGCCGGCATCCACGGGATCCGCGCCGGGCTTGCGCCCTTCCGTAATGGCGTGCCAGTACCATTCGGCATAGGCCAGCTTGCCGGGCAGCACGGGCGCATAGGCCGGCGCCGAGTACACGCCCCAGTGAATGAAGATGCCGAACTTGGCGTCGCGAAACCAGGACGGCACGGGCCGTTTGTCCAGGGATTCCCAGGTTGGCTGGTAGGTTTGCGCGGGGAGCAGCAAGGCTCCCGCGAGGAGCAGCGAAAATGGTCTGATCATATCGTCAACGTCAATAAATAGGGATGGCTGGCGGGTTCGGGCGGGGCGGTGAGCTTGCGCTGTCCTACCAATGCCGAGAAATAATATTCGGCAACCGGCGCGTCCGTATGGAAGGGCCCCAGATGGGCTTCATAGGTGCGCCGGCCCAGCAGGCGCGCCGCGGCGGTGGACCAGGCGGCCGCGCCGCGGGGCCGCACATGCAGCGAAACCTGGACCACCGGCGCTTCCCCGGTGGCCACCAGCATCACGCGCACCGTCTCGCCGGGCGCCAGCATGGTGGGCCGGGTGGGCGCGAACAGGCGCGGCGGCGCTTCGGAATCCGGGCGCGTCACCTCGCGCAGCAGCGTTTCGGTCTGCGGCGGCAGCGCGCCCAGGAATTCCTTCATGGACAGCCGCAGGCGCACCAGGGCGAGGCGGGCCAGCTTGTTGTGCATGGAAGCCAGGGTCCCCAGATCGCTGCGAGCCGCCACGATGCGCTGGAAGGAAAGAATGGCGCGGCGCACCTCGGGCGCGAGTTCCAGCCACAGCGGCGCCGCTTCGCGCGCCACCTTGTCGCGCGCTTCGGCGCCGCGGCCTTTTTGGCGCAGCTCGCCGGCAGCCTGCAGAACCACGTGCAAGCGGTGCGCCAGCATCCAGGCGGCGGCATAAGGCGCCAGGAAGGCGACGTGTCCGGCGAGATACGCGAGGCGCTCCCTTTCCTCCGGCGATCCCGCCGCTTCCGCCAGCGCGTCCAGGGCCGCCGCCACTTCCTTCTGCGACTGCGCCACGGACGGAGGAATCTGGAAGTCGCGCCAGAACTCGAACGCCTCGTCGTAGTCGCCGGCAAATTCCTGTTGCACGGCGTGGCCGTCCTTCACCGCGCCGCTGAAGGTGCACAGCAGCTTGCGGCCGCGGTCCGCGCCGTCCAATACCTCCGCCAGGCGCGCGGCGCGCGGGCCCGCGGCCTGCGTGCGCGCGTAGGCGCGGTAGTGCTCGAGCGGCGCCAGGCCGCTGTCCCAACTGAAGCGCGCCTGGTACGCCGCCGTGGGGTCCACGATGCGCTGCCGCCAATGGATGCCCAGCAGCCCCTGGCAGCCCATGGCGGCCGCGCGGTTCATGTCCCGCTCGAAGCGGTGCACGTGGAACTGCGGCAGCCACATGGAGGGGTCGTCCTCCAGCCACGGGATGGGCCAGCGCTCCCGCCCGTCCAGTTGGCCGAACACCTCGTTGATCGGATCCCAACCCAGCGAGTCGCTCAGGCACGCGAACACCACGTCGCCGGGAAGTCGCCGGTGAAAGTCCGCGAAGTGCCGCGCCACGCCGCCCCAGCCCGACAGCACCAGTCTTTTCCGCGGCGCGTTGCGGCGCAGAAAATCGTGCGCCTGCTGGAACGGCGTGACCGACAGGGGCTGGCCGCTCTTGCGGCTCTCCCAATTCATCGATTCGTCCTCCCACAGCCAGACGTAGTCGACTTCCGGGTAGGCTTCCAGCAGTTGCGCCAGGCGCGTCTCGAGCAGATCGCGCGCGGTGACCGATTCGATGTCGAAGCGCGGGCCCGTGCCTTCGCGTTTGGCTTCCGGCGGCAGAGCGCGCCAGATCTCGTCGGGAATCTGGTAGGGCTCGAAGCCGATGCCGGTCCGCAATCCCAGCTTGCCCGCGTACCTCAGCCCGCCGCGCAGCAGGTCGCGAGTGCGCGCGGCGGTTTCCCAGGGGCCGCGCGCCAGGCGCGTGGCGTCCGAGCCGAAGATCTCGCCGTCGTACAATTGCGCCGCGCCCATGCCGTAGCGCGAGGTGCGCTCCGGCAGGTAGCCCCAGCGGTTGCCGGCCGTGTTGTCCAGGAACGCCAGGTGCCCCGAGCCGGCGAATTCGAACGACAGGTACGACTCCGCCCATTGCTTGTCGCCCGTGTAGACGTGCATGCCGAAGGTGTTGAAGCGCGTGCGCAGCATGCTTTCGAAATAGGCGCGGAAGTCTTCTTCGTTGTATACCGTGATGCAGTTGAGGAAGTCGGGCCACGGCAGGAGTCCCCGCACGGCAAAACGCGGCGAGCCGGTCCAGGGCCGGCCGGCCGGCGGCAGACTGAGATTGGAGGCCGGCGCCATCGGGTAGCTCTCGCCGTCCATGCCGAAGAAAGCGCCCTGGCGCTCCAGGAAATCGAACACGGCGTGCAGCAGGCCGCTCTCGCCGGCGGCGGAGAGCGTCGCCGTGCCGGGGCCGCTTGCAATCGCGTAAGCCTCGGCGTTCGGGAAACTCTCCGGCGCGAGGCGCATGGCGAAAACGAGGTCGCCGGACTGCGCCGCGGTGGCCTCGTCCGCCAGGCGTGCTTCCACATCCGGCAGCACGCGCGTCAGGCCGCGCAACAACTCGCGTTCCGCCTGGCCGCGGGGTAAGCCCGGCGCGGGCGGGGGGCTAATCAGCACGCGGGGGGGGGGCGCGCCATGCAGCCACGCCGCGCCGGCCGCCGCCATGCCCGATTGCAGCAAGAACTCCCTGCGATCTTGCGTCATATTGAAATACGAGCCGGATGCGCTTCAGTATTCCCGCGTAGTGATGATCCCCGGTTGCGGCACTGGGTACTTGCCGGCCGCGCCGGCCACCAGCGGAGCGGGTCCCTCCATGGTCAGTTTGTCCAAGTCCGGGGCGAATTCGTGCTCACAGTGCAACATCTGGTCAAACGTGACGATCTGGCCGGTGTGCGCGGCCATCCGGCCCATGGAAGCCACCAGGCTGGCTTCCGCGCCGCGCTTCACTTCGTTATAGGGCCGGTCCTGGAGGATGGCCTCGGTCAGGTCGTCCCACTCGTACTGATAGGGACTCTTTTCCGGCTGCGGAAAGGCCCAGACCAGGTTCGGGTCGTTGGGCGGCAGCGGTTCGCGGCCCTTCAGCTTCGGGATCGTTTGACCGCGGTAGATGCGCGTCCGCCCCGGCGTGTGCGCCGCCGAAGAGATGGCCGCCGAGCCCTTGGAGCCGTGCGCGTAACTGGCGAATTCATCGTGGCAGCCGGGCATGCAGCGGCCGTCATAGAACAGCTTCGTACCGTCGGGATAGGTATATTGGACCGCGTAGGTATCGAAGTTCTGGTCGACGTTGGCGCCGCGGTAGTGACGGCCGCCCAGCGCCTGCGCCTCCACGGGCCAACTCCCTTTCATCCAGGAGCACTCGTCGATCTGATGGATGAAGTAATCGCTGAAGACGCCGCCGCTGGCCCACAGGAAGGAATGGAACTTCTGAATCTGGTACAGCAATTCGGTCATGCCCTCCGGCTTGGGGCCGGTGAATCCGCCGTTGCCGCCCATGCGATAGGCGCGCAGGGCGATGATGTCGCCGATCGCGCCCGCGCGGATGCGCTCCAGCAGTTCCTGGCGGGCGCGGCAGTGCCGCACCATCAGCCCGACGCCGACCTTGAGGTTCTTTTGCGCGGAGAGATCGGCGAGCTGCAGCATCTTGCGCGTGGTGGGCCCATCCACCGTTACCGGCTTCTCCATGAAGACGTTCAGCCCTTTGTCGATGGCCAGGCCGAAGTGCACCCAGCGGAAGGCCGGAGGCGTGGCCAGGATGGCCACGTCGCCCTTGCGCAGCGAGTCCATCGCCTTGCTGTAGGCGTCGAAGCCGATGAAGCGGCGATCCTCCGGCACATCCACCTGGGAGGAGAACCTGGTCTTGAGCTCGTCCAAGCTCTTGTGGAGCTTTTCGGGGAAGACGTCGGCCATGGCCACCAGTTTGTACGGATTATTGGCGACCGAGAGCGCGTTTTCCGCCGCTCCGGCGCCGCGCCCGCCGCAGCCGATCAGGGCCACTTGGATGGTGTTGTTTTCGGCCGCATGCACGGCCGGGAGGGCCACCCCGGCTAAGGCCGAGGCGCCCGCGATTCGCCCCGCGTCCGCCAGGAAGCGGCGCCGCGATGTTTCGCTGTTGGGTGGTTCGCTCATGATGGATCACTCTATCTCATGGCGGCGATCTTGGGAACCCTCGCCCGGGCTCCCGCTCCTACGGACCCGAAACGTACTCGACCGCGGCCTGCACTTGAAAGTGCCCGGCGGAGATCGTGTACTGGCCGGCCGAAGCCGCCACGGGGGGCAGCGTCAGCAGCGCTCCGCCCAGATCCGTGTTGTCCGTAAAGCCGCACTGGGTAATCAGCGCCAGCCCCCCCTCGTAGGACGTCTGGCCGAACAGTTGACCAAAGAGGCTGTCGATGCATTCGGCCTTGTATCCCTGCACAAAGATGCGCACCAGGTCGGTGCTCTGGGCGTAAACGTCGTACCTGGCGCCGGGTATGGGGATCACCTGGCCGGGCTGATTGTTCAGCAGGCCCGGCGCCAGGCCGGACAGATAGGCCCATTGCCCGCTTACGTCCGCCCAGAGGCGCCAGGTTCCCGCGGTATCGTTCACCTGGACGCTGTCGATCTGAACCCGGAAGTGGCTTCCGGGCGAGCGGAACTGATCCCACGCGAATTCGAGCGTGCGCGCATAAATGCCGTTATCCGCGCCCAGGTAAGGCAGGTGCACGTGGGCCACGGTAGGTAAGCCATTCACCGGGTTAGTGTAAGTCACTGTCTCATTCACCGCCGTGCTGTGTTGCGGGTAGGTGATGGCCTGCGCCTGGATGGAGACGGCGCCGGGCGGCGGAGGCGGCAGCGGCACGTCGAAGTCGTAATCCATGTCGTTGACCGGCAGATCTTCAGTTCCCGGCGTTCCCCACGGGAACGCGCTGGGGCCGGCCGACGTGTAGACCGGGCCGCTGAGCGGCATGCCCGCGAACTGCTCGGCCAGGCTGTTGGCGAGGGTGGCGACCAGGGCGGGCGCCGGCCCCGCCTGCTCATAGAGTTGCCGGCCGGAAGGGTCCAAAGCGTCCTGGATGCGGCCGCCGCCATAGCCTTCCTGATCGAGTTCGCCGCTCAAGCCCGGCGGGTCGATCTGGTTGGCCCCGCCTCCGTGGCCGCTGACGTAGATATCCACTTGCGCCGCGCGCGCGCCGCTGCCCGGGAACGCCGTGGGCCGCGTGCGCAGGGTGGCCAGCAGGCGCGGCGGGTGGATCTCGGTGGTGTCTCCCTCGTCCGGATGGCCGGCATCCAGGATCCAGCGGCCCACCACGAACACGCGGTCCCCCACCGTGGGGTTCACCCACAGAGGCAAGCCGATGTTGCCCTGCCCATAAGTCGAGGTGTTCCCCGCATTGAGCGTCTCCCATTCGATCTCCATGATGCCGGGCGCCGCGCTCGCGGCGGCGGGGGCGTTGGCATAGAAGTTGCGCGTTCCTATCAGCCACTGGTATTCCGGATCCGGAGTGAAGAAGAAGTTGGCGTCGTGCGCGTAGTGCGTCCCTGGATAGTCGGTGTGGGTGATGCGCGACGGCTGGTTGGCGGGGTCGCTGCCGTTGTCCGCGATGGTCCCGTAAGCCGCGACGGGGGCCGCGTGCCACACCGTCACCCATTCCGGATCCACGCGCTCGGGCGAGTAATCGGCCAGGCTCGCGGGAAAGACGCCCAGGCGCCCGCCGCGCTCGGAGCCCCAGTTGATCTGGAAGCCGGCGCCCAGTTCGGTGGCCACGGAGATGTTGATGGCCGCGCCGGCGGCCACCGTTCCCGAAACGGCGCCGGCGGCGCTCACCTGGTAAAGTCCCGGGCGGGGGATGCGCGCCGATGTCCCGATAACGCCGTTGTCGTAAGGGATGACGAGGCTGCCCGAGAGATTGCCCGATGCATCGGCGGTCAACGCGCCCAGCGTGAGATCGGCGGCGGGCGCGGCCGGCCAGTTCAGCGGGCCGTGCAAGGCCATGGTCACAGTCTCGCCCGGCTTCCAGCCGCTCCCCTGAAACTGGATGGGAGCGTTCCAACTGTACAGCAAGGGCTGCAGCGCGTTGTTCAGGGTGATGCCTCCCGCGGGCGCCACGCTCGACTGCGCCGCCGCCGGGGGACCCACCGCGATGGTCACCGTGTTGGATGCCGCGCCGCCGATCGAGATCGCCACCGGCACGGCGTTGCCCGCGGGCGCGGCGGCCGGTACTTGCGCGTTCACCTGGTATTCGCCCACGAAGCCCGGCGCCAGACCCGAAAACGTCACCGTGGCGGGCACGCCGCCGATGGTCACCTCCGGCGTGGCGACCGTTTCGGCAAGCGGGCTGACGGGCGATGCCGCGCCGGTCGGCGGCTGATGGGTGACCGCGCCCAGGCCCGTGCAGTAAATCTGAATATAGGTCACTCCCGGCGTGGTTGGATGCGATGCGTCGGCCAGTTGATTGGAGGCATCCAGGATCGCGCCTTGACCCGTCCCTTGCGCATTCATGCCGAAGATGCCGGGAGAGAAGGGCGCCAGGCTCACGGCTTGAGGTGCGCCGGTCCGGCCGGCCAGCGTGGCGGCGAGACTCTGCGCTTGGCCGGAAGCCTCCCAGGGCACTTGAAAATTCACCTGCCCGCCGGACACGTAAAACAGCGGCGCCGGCAGACTGGCGCCGAACGCGAGCGAAAGCCCGCCCAGGCTGAGGGGCAGCGGGGCGCCGGCGGCCTGCGCCGGGGCCGTCAGCAGAAAACTGCCGTAGACCGAAGCGATGCCGCCCGGCGAGAGAGGCGCCGCGTAGCTGGCCGCGTTGACCGCGCCGCCCGGATTGATCGACGGCGCGGACTGGGCCCACACCGGGACCGTGCACAGCAACAACGAAAGCGCCGGGTGCGCGGACATGGTTCCCAAACAGCAAGTCTACAATAAAGACATGCGGGTCCGGCTCTTTGCTCTTCTGACCGGCCTGGCCGCCGGGCTGCCGGCGCCTGGCCAGACCGTGCAGGTCGTCGAGACCTACGCGGATCAATCCAGGCTGCTGGCCGAGCGGTCTCCCGGACTGGTTTTCACGCCGGGCCCTTCCGCGGCCCCGCCACCCTTCACCATTGCCGTGGACGGCGGCGCCAGGTACCAGCAAATGGACGGCGTGGGCGCCTCGCTCACCGATTCGGCGGGGTGGGTGCTTTGGAACAAGCTGGCCGGGCCGCAGCGGGATGCGTTGATGGAGAGCCTGTTCGATCCGGCCGCGGGCATCGGCATCGGCCTGCTGCGCCAGCCCATGGGCGCCAGCGACTTCTCCGCCAGCGGCGATTATAGCTACGACGACGCGCCCGCCGGCGCGGGCGATCCGAACTTACAGTATTTCTCCATCGCCCACGACCAGACTTATCTCATCCCGCTGCTGCGGCAGGCGCTTTCCATCAACCCGGCGCTCAAGGTGCATGCCTTGCCCTGGAGCCCGCCCGCCTGGATGAAGACCAGCGGATCGATGAACGGCGGCAACGTGGTGACGGCCGCTTTTCCGGGCCTGGCCCAGTACTTTGTGCGCTTCATCCAGGCCTATCGACAGCAGGGCATTCCGATCTACGCGGTCTCCATGCAGAACGAGCCGCTCAACTCGACCGGCGGATACCCGTCGGCTTATGTCTCCAGTTCCGGCGAAGCTAACTTCATCGGCAACTACCTGGGACCGGCCCTGGCCGGCGCGGGGCTGGGCGGAGTCAAGATCTTCGGGTATGAGCATAACTGGGATAACATCCAGTATCCCGAAGCGTTGCTGGCGGATAGCACGGCTAATAGCTACCTGGCGGGCAGTTCCTTCCATTGTTACGGTGGCGATGTCACCGCCCAATCCCAGGTGAAGCAGGATTATCCCGCCAAAGACATCTGGTTCACGGAGTGTACGGGATCGGTCGGGTCCGGTTTTGCAGGCGACCTGGCCTGGAACGCGGAAAACCTGTTGATCGGCGCCACCCGCAACTGGGCCCGCGGCATCACTCTTTGGAACATCGCGCTGGACCAAAACTCCGGGCCGCAGAACGGCGGATGCGCGTCGTGCCGCGGCGTGGTGACCGTGGATTGGAGCGTTTCACCGCCGCGGATCACCCGCAATGTCGAGTATTACGTTCTGGGTCACCTGGGTAAGTTCGTACAGCCGGGCGCATATCGCATCGGCTCGAATACTTATGGTTCCGGCTCGCTCGAGGACGTGGCCTTCGGCAATCCTGACGGGTCGGTGGTGCTGCTGGTGCTGAATGCCGCATCCGCAAGCTCGACGTTTGCGGTCGCCTGGAACGGGAGCAGTTTCACCGACACCCTGCCGGCCGGCGCGGTGGCCACTTATGAATGGGCCGTGCCGGCGCCGGCATTCCCGTCCAACGGCGCGGTCAACGCTGCAGCGGTACAGGCGGCCCTCAGTCCGGGCGAATTGTTTTCCATCTATGGCACGAACCTGGCTGCGGGAACCGGGCAGCCTTCGTTGCTGCCGCTGCCGGCCACCATGGCCGCGGCGAGCGTGCAAATCAACGGCGTCGCGGCGCCGCTGCTGTACGTCTCGCCGTTGCAGATCAACGCCCAGGTGCCCTGGGAGACGGCGCCGGGAAACGCGACCCTGACCGTGACGCACGCGGGCGTGGCGGCTTCGCAGACCGTCGCCATCGCCGCGGCCGGGCCCGCCATTTTCACTATCGATGGGACCTACGCGGCGGCCCTGAACCAGGACAACTCGGTGAATTCGCAGGACCATCCGGCGGCGGCGGGCCAGGCCATCCAGTTGTTCGGGACGGGATTGGGAGCAGTCGATCCGCCTGTGGCCACGGGCGCGGCCGCCAGCGGTAATCCACTCTCGTGGGTCGCCGCCACCGTGACGGCTACGGCGGGTGGATTGCCGGCGGGCGTGCCCTTCGCGGGCCTGGCGCCCGGGTTTGCCGGCTTGTGGCAGGTGAACGTTTCACTGCCCTCCGGCGTTTCGGGGGCGGTGCCGGTGACCGTCCTCGTGGCCGGCGCGGCGAGTAACACCGTGTCGGTTTGGGTGAAGTAAGCCGGCTGCCGGTTACAGTTGCAACGCCTGCCGCAGGGCCGGATCGCTGCGCACCCGCCAGATCCTGCTATCCAGATAGTAGTGCGTCAGTCCGAAGCCGCAAAAGAATCCGAAGGCCAGGTTGGAGGCTTGCCCCAGCCGGAAGCCCGGCACACGGTAGAGCGCGCTGAAGACCAGGGCCACCAGCGCGTAATTCAGCAGGCTGCCGGAGACGGCGCGCGGGATGCGTCCGTGGCCGGCGGAGCCGCCCGCGGCATAGCGGTTGCGGTTGTGGAACCAGATCAGTGCGTGATACTGCAGGTTGTGCACGATCGTAACCGTGGGCACTGCGCCCATCCAACTCATATAGGCAAAGGTCACCCAGTGCAGCGGGATGACCGCGGCGAGGAGCAGGAATTTGGGCAGGTTCACCGGGTCGCCGCGGCGCACGCGCACCCACTGCCGGCCGGCATAGACCAGCACGGTGGCCCCGACCACGGTCCACAGGAACGGTTCCAGGCGCGGGAATGAGAAGCGGAGACCGAGTTCTTCCGGGTGATGAATGAAGAAGCGGTGGAATGGCGGGAACACGGTCATCACACCGAGAAACCAGCGGTCCAGGAAGTTATCCGTCTTTTCCAGGTCGCGATTCTTCACCTTGTACAGCACCATGAATCCGTAGTGCTGGCGGATGACGTGATAGTAAGCCCAGACGGCCACGATCATGGCCAGCACGGCCTTGCCGCCCAGCAGCACCAGGGCCGGTCCCAGCGCGAAGAAGAAGGCGGCGCTGCCGAACAGCAGGGCGCGGCGTGCATGGCGCGCCTCGCGATCGAAGAACGTGCGGGAGGCCGTGCCGAAGATGTGGGTTCCGTCGAAACCTACCGACCAGAACCACCAGAGCAGCGAAATCGGCACGTGCAGCGCCACGTTCGCCACCAGGTAAGCGTAGCCGGCCAGCGCGCTGCCGATGACGAACGCCAGGTCAATGCCGCGGGTGATGATCCAGCGGTGGCTCAGGCGCGGCGCGCGCGGGGACAGTTCGGCTTCCGGGACAGCTTGTGCGAGTGCGGCCAATCCCACAAGTTTACACCAGCCCGGGAGATGCGTTCGCGGCGTGGTGTAATACGCTCATGACCTGCTGCTCGCAATTCGACAAGCTGGTGGATCTCGACCTGGCCCGCCACGCACAGCCCCATCAACTCACCAACGGCCGGATCCTCACCGAGATCGACACGGAGTATTACTTTGTCTTCGGCGAGGAGCGCCACAGTTTCGTGGGAATCAACTATTGCCCGTTTTGCGGGCGCGCGCTCTCCCGCGGGCTTTGGAATCTGGAGAAGAAGAAGCAGGGGTAGCGGTCCGGCGGCCGGCCCGCAGCAGCCGCGACAAGGCCGCGGCGTCTTCCAGGATCAACAGGGCCAATGGCTCGGATTCGTTCGGAATGGGCGTCACGCCGACCAGGAAGTCCGCGGCGGAAGTGGCGCCGCCGCGCCCCAGTTCCATGCGCCCGACACCGCGGCAGGCTTTGGCGCCATCGAAGACCGCGCGCACGGAATTCCGGATCACGCAGTCCTGGCAAGCCGGGGCGTGCCCGCACTCTTCCGGCGCTTCGGCGGAATGGATACAGGCCAGCGCCTCGCCGGCCAGGGGACGCAGAACCGCAAAGGGAACGCGTTCGAGCAATCCGGCCGCGGCGAGATTGAAATCGACAATGCGGACATCGCTGTCCACCACCAGGGCTGCCGCCGGCAGGGCGTCAAATACGGCGGCCAGCGGATCGGTATCGTAGGAAGGCAAAGGTGCGGGGCGGGAACAGGCGCTCATAAGGCGATGGTGGCGCGCGAGTGCCAGAGTTCTCAGGGAAATACCGTATCGGGCCGCTTCAGATGGCTTCCAGCTCATCTTCCAGCATCTGTTTTTGCGACAGATCGGCGTAGTAGCCGCCCGCGGCGGCCAACTCGGCGTGCGTGCCCTGTTCCACGATGCGGCCGCGTTCCAGCACCACGATGCGGTCCGCCTGGCGGACGGTGGAGACGCGGTGGGAGATCAGGATCACGGTGCGGCCGCGCATCACCTCGGCCAGGCCCTGGAGGATGCGCTCCTCGGTCAGCGTATCCACGCTCGAAAGCGCATCGTCCAGGATCAGGATGCGGGGATTGCGCAGGATGGCGCGGGCAATGGCGGTGCGCTGCTTCTGGCCGCCGGAGAGGGTGATGCCGCGCTCGCCCACCATGGTCTGGTAGCCCTGGGGGAAGGATTCGATGTCCGTGGCCAGGCCGGCCAGTTCCGCGGCGCGGCGGATCTCCTCCGGGGTGGCGCTTTCCACGCCGAAGGCGATGTTGCCGGCAATGGTCGCGCTGAACAGAAAAGTCTCCTGCGGCACAAAGCCGATGTGCCGCCGCAACGCGGCAGGCGAAAGATCGCGCAGGTCGACGCCATCCAGCAGCACGCGCCCCTCGGCCGGATCCATCAGGCGCGGGACCAGGCTCACCAGCGTGCTCTTGCCGGAACCGGTGTGCCCCACCACGGCCAGCGTGACGCCGGCCTCAATCGACAGCTCGATACGATCCAGCGCGCGCCCGGAGGGGTAATCCACCGAAACGCCGCGGAACTCGATGGCGCCGCGCACGCTCGCCAGCGCAACCGGCACGGGCGGCGCGGCAATCGACGGCTTCTCGTGAAAGATCTGGTTGATGCGCCCGAGCGAAGCGCTGCCGCGCTGCATCAGGTTCACCACCCAGCCGAGCGCGATCATGGGCCACACCAGGATGCCCATGTAGGTATTGAACATGACGAAGCTGCCGAGCGAGATGCGCCGCGCCAGCACCTGGTAGCCGCCATACCACAGCACCGCCAGGAAGGTGAGGCCGATCAGGGCTTCCAGGAGCGGCTGGAACACTCCCGAAATGCGCACCAGCCTGATGTTCTCCGCGATGTAGGCGCGGTTCAGCTCCTCGAAGCGGCTGATCTCCGCCTGCTCCTGCACGAAGGCCCGCACCATGCGCACGCCCGCCAGGTTCTCCTGCACGCGGCTGCTGATATCGGAAAACATGGCCTGGATCCGCTCGAAGCGCGCGTGAATGGCGCGGCCGAAGAAGATCACCGCCAGGCTGACCAGCGGCGCCGGCAGGATCGCCAGCAGCGCCAACCGCCAGTCCGCGGTAAGCATGATGACGATGGCCAGCACGAAGGTGAGGCTGGTCTCGGTCCAGTACATGATGCCCGGTCCCAGCATCATGCGCACGGCATTCAGGTCGTTGGTGGCGCGCGCCATGAGGTCGCCGGTGCGCACGCGGCCGTAATAGTCGGGCGAAAGCTCCACCAAATGGCGGAACAGGTCGTTGCGCAGGTCGTACTCGATGTCGCGCGAGATGCCGATGAGGATGACTCGCATCCAGTATTGGAACACGCCCTTGAGGACCGCCAGCCCGGCCAGCAAACCCGCGAAGCGCAACAGCCGGGCCAGGCCCAGGGCGTGCGCCAGCGAGTCGATGGCCGCGCGGATCACCAGAGGCTGGAGCGCGCCGGCAACATCCTTGAGCACCAGCGCGCCCAGCCCCAAGGCCAGGCCCGCGCGGTAGCGCAACAAGTAAACCCGGACGGTGCGCAGCGATTCCCACATGGCGCTACAACCCCAGGGCGTTGGCCACCGTCTTCGACCACTCCATGAAGAATACTTTCTGGCCTTCGCGGTTGCGCCACCAGCCGTCCGCGCGGAAGTACGGGTCGGACGCGGCCACCATGCGGAACTCCAGATCCGGCGCGGCGGCCCGGTAGATCCGCGCGGCGCGCGCCGTGTGGTAATCGCTGGTCACAATCAGGATTCGATGCGCGCCGCGGCGCCGGAGATCCGGCAGGATCGCGGCGGCTTCCTCGCGGGTGCTGTGCGCTTCATTGGGCGCGCGGAGAAACCAGGCCGCGGGGTAGCCGTGCTGGACGGCAAACGGTATCGCCAGGTCGCATTCGTAGTGCCCGTAGAGCATGTGGGGACCGCTCACCAGAACGGCCGGGACGTAGCCTTGCCGGACCAGTTCCGCCGCGCGCAGGATGCGGTTGCCGTAGTAATCGCCCGCCAGCACCACCGCCACATCCGCGCGCGCCGGCCCTTGGCCGCGCACCAGCAGCCGGCCGAGCCCCGCCATCCACCACGCGTGGGACGCAGCCACCAGCGCCACGGCGGCCGCCATACAAAGGAATGACTTCAGGAGAACAGAGGAGCGGCGCGCCACGGACTACTTCTCGTCCGTGGAATTCTTCTGATCGAGATGACCGACCGTCTTGAGGCGCTGATAGAGCCGTTCCACCTCCGCCTCGTCCTCCGGCAGCAGCAGCCGGTAGCGCGGCGGCGGGATTTGCTTGCGGTCCCCTCCCGGGGCCAGAACTTCCCCCCAGAACTGGCGGTAGGGGATGCCGTCGATCAGGGCGTCGCGGGACAGGCGCCGCAAATGGCGCAAAAGACTGTTGCAGGAATCCAGGTCGCCGGGGTAGATCAGCACCATGCGCGAATCGTCGAACAGGGTCATGCGCACGATCAGCGGGGACACCCAGCCGGTGCGATCCAGACGCCGTATATCCATCCACGGCACAATGCGTTTGCCGACGCTCAGGTATCCCTCGTGAATCTCCACGGCGGGCCGGAAGGCCAGCGCCAGCAGCAGCGCCGCACTGATCAGGAACAAGGCGGCGGGAATGAATGCGGGCGTCCAGTCGAGCCCCAACCAGGCCGAGAAGCCCGCTAGCCCGACCGCTACGAGTCCGAACGTCAGGTAGTGTCGCGCCGGTGTGTAGCGAGTCATTTCCAAACCCGTCCACTTCTAGACTACTCCCGAGCGGCACGCCCGTCAACGGCTCCGGCCGGCCTGTCAGGCCTCAGCGGCAAACCGATGGGCCGGCACGCACATATCCCCGCGGGACCAAGGCAGGCGGGACGCGCGCCAGAGCCATGCTCCACTCGCCGGGCTCCAGCGCGACGCCGGAGACAACCCTGCCGGTCCCTCCGTCGATCCGCAACAAGCGGGCCGAACCCGTTTGATCGCTGCCGGTGGACTGCAGCACATACAAGTCGCGCCCGTCGGGGCCGGCAAGCATGCGGTTGACATGTACGGACCGGGCCATGGCCGTCGCCTGGCCGCTGGCGGGATCGATCTCATAAATCCCCGGCGCGACATCCGGGCAGGCGTGGCGGCGGTCCAGCTTGAAGCCAAAAGCTTCCGCCAGGAAAAGCCGGCCGGGAGCGCCCGCCAGCATCAGGGGCATGGGTTCGCCGCAGGCGCCATGCAGGTCCGGCAAATGAATCTGTTTCGCGGCGGCAAGCCTGGTGTCTTCCGGCTTGACCTTCCAGAGCTGGCCGGTCCCCGGAGGGCCGTAGCTGAAAATGTAGAACTGCGATCCCGCCCAGACGCCGGTGGCCGGACCGGACGGAATGCTCAGGCGGCGCGCCGGTTCCCTGCTGTTCAGATCGAAGACATCCAGCCACGGCCCCGCAGAGTTGGTGATGCCCAACAGCCACCGCCCGTCCGGCGAGGGCTGCAGGTTATAAGCGCCGGACGCCTTCATGCTATGAAAAAGCGGGTTCAGTCCGGCGTCGAACACGCCGATGCGGTCCCCGCTCTGGGTGAAGATGAAGCGGCCGTCCGGCGAGGGCGCAGCAAACATCCCGTGCCAGCCGAAAGCGCAGATATTGTGCGTGTCCAGGTCCAGCGCGTACAGGCCGCAGCATGCCCCGGACATGCGCGGATCTTCCTGGGCGAGGTACAGCCGGCGGCCATCCGGGCTGGCGCTGATGCTCTCCACGTTGTGGCCCACGCCAATGCTGCCGGTGAGTTGCAGCGAGCGCGAATTGCGCGCCTCGACCCGCCCCTCGCGCGCGGCCAGGAACAGGATCGGCTCGGACGCCTGGGCGAATGCCGCACCGGCCGCCAGCAGCAGGATCGGAAATGCCAACAGTGCGCGCATGCTCGCCTACCTCACGGGCTTTTCCGGCTCGGGTTTTTTCGGCTTGGGTGGATGCGGCGGCGCCACGGGCGTGGCGGGCGCCTTGGACGTGGCTGCCCGATAGCCCGGCGGATTCACCACGATGATGCCCATGTACACCGGAACGGGGACGTCGACTTCGACGGGAACCGCGGCAGGCGGCGGGTTGACCACCGTCATCGGGGACTGGGCCGGCGGTGCATTGTTGTTGGCCGTATCCTCGCGAGGCTGCGCCGGTGCTGCTGCAGCGGCGGCGGCCGGGGCCGCATCCGGCTGGCCGTCGAATGCGGCCGCGGTCGAAACCGCCACGGGACGCGTGCCGCCGGCCCGCAACGCCGGACGAAACGCATCCAGACGCGAGGCCGGAAACGCCGGGGAAGGCAGCGCCGCGACAAAGACAGCCTTGGCCGGGGGCTCCGCCGGACGCGCGGAAAAGCCCGACGGATCGATGGCCAGGGTCTCCGCCGTGTACGGCGCGTAGGTGGTATTGGCGTTCAGGAACAACTGCGGCGTATCGGGCGGCTTCCAGTTCTCGCCGGGCGCCAGCGGACCCCATCCCACCAGCCTGGCGCTCTTCAGCCAGTACACCTCGCCCGGCAGGAACACGTCGCTCTGCCCCGGCGCCCAGCTCCAGCCGGCGCCTTCCTGCTGCATCCAGCGGCCATAGTGATACGGCAGCCAGCCCCACGGATCGTCGCCGATCCAGGTATAGCCGAGGCCGTCGTACCAGAGCCACTCGCCGTTGCGAAACGGCGCCCACCCGGCGGCCGCCTTGGGCTTCCAGATGGCGCCGAATTCGGCGGTTTGAATCCAGACGCCGTAGGCATCCAGGTCGGCGAGCCCGTAGCCGAGACCGGGCACGTGGGCCGCGGAGGTGCTCGAAAGCAGCACTTTGTCGCGCTCGCCGGACCAGCGGTCGGTTTCACGGGATGGGATCTCGCGATACAGGAAGAAGCGGGCCGCGTGCGCCGGATCCAGTTTGACCATTTGTCCGGCGGTCAAATCGAATTCGGCCGAAGGCGAGGAGAAGCGCGCCGTGCCGTCCGCCGCGGCAACCATGCTCCACGGATCGCGGGCTTCCAGGCGCAGGCGGACGCCTTGCCGGACGCTCACCTGCGCGCCCGGCGCCGCCAGCACCACGGCGTCGTTGCCTTCCGCCGCGCCGGTGAAGTAGGCCAGACCGTGATCCAGGGAAATCACGGTCACGCGCTGGCCGGAGGAAAGGCGCGTGTAGTCGGACAGTTCGGCGAGCGAATCGGGGCCCAGGCGCAGCACGTTGCCGTCGTCCAGTTCCACCTCGACGCGCGAGGCGCCGCTGGTGCGCAGCCAGGATAGCTCGCGCAGCGGCATGTTGCGCCGCACCGGCTGCCATTCGTCGGCTGCCTGGAGTTGCACCTCGACGGCGCCGTCGAAATCGCCCACGCGAGCGTAGCGTGCCTGCCCTGCGGACAGAATCATGGGGAGCAGCCACAGCGCCAGCCGTTTCATTGGTTCTCAGCGTCGGTCCACAGATTTGACGCGGCGGACGCGCCGGGCGTGCAGACAGATTCGCGTAACCTCCTCCCCGTGTGACACGTAAGGAATTCTAACCGGCACTGAACGGCCAGAACGATGCAAACACGGGGATTTGTGTGCGCGGCCGTGCTGGCCGTGTTATCGTGGCGGACCGCGCCGGGCGCGCCCGCGCCGCCGGAGGATTGGTCCATTCAAGTTTCCGTGGTGGACCCATCCGGCCAGCCGGTAGCCGGTGTGCGCATCGAGTTGAAGAGCGCGCAAGCCACGGTCCCGCCTCAAGTAACCGATGAGCGGGGACATACCCGGTTCGCCGGGCTGCCGCCGGGGCGTTATGAGATCGGCGCGGCCAAGGACGGCTTTGAGCCGGTGCGGCAGGACGCCATCGACCTGTCGCAATCGATCGCTGTCGATCTGACGCTGGCGCCTGCCCTCGCGCGCCGCGACAGCATCGAGGTGCAAGGCACGGCCGCCCCCGTGGACCTGGGCGGATCCGCGCCCAGCGAACTCCATGTCCACACCGTGACGCAGCTTCCGGGCAGGCCCGCCACCGCGACGGACGCCTTGCCCCTGCTGCCGGGCGTGGTCCGCAATCCGGCCGGCGGCCTGATTCTTTCCGGGGCCGGCGAAAATCGCAGCGCCCTGATCGTGAATTCCGCGGATGTCACCGACCCCGCCACCGGCCAGTTCGGCTTGAGCGTGCCCATCGACAGCGTCCAAACCCTGAACTTCTACCAGACGCCTTTCCTGGCCGAATACGGACGGTTCAGCGAAGGCCTGGTCTCGGTGGAGACCCGCCGCGGCGGCGACAAATGGAAGTGGGAATTGAACGATCCCTTTCCGGACTTCCGCATTCGCAGCTATCACATGCAAGGCCTGATGGACGCCACGCCGCGGATCAACGCCGAAGGTCCCCTGATCGCAGGCAAGCTTTACTTCTCCGAAGGCCTGGAATACGAGATGCGGAAGATCGAGGTCTATGAGTTGCCCTTTCCCTACGACTACAAGAAGCAGGAGGGGCTGAACTCGTTCGCCCAATTCGATTGGATTGCCTCGTCCAGGCACCTGGTGACGGCGACCGTGCACGTGGCGCCCCAGCGGCTGGATTTCGTCAACATGAACTTCTTCAATCCGCAACAGGTTTCGCCGGATGCCAGCACGCACAACTACACCGTGACGCTGGCCGACCGCCTCACCGTGGGGACCGGCCTGCTCGAAAACACCCTCTCGGCCACCAGCTTCAACGCGCGCGTGTGGGGCCAGGGATCGCAGGACCTGATCATGACTCCGTCGGGTAACAGCGGAAGTTACTTCGGGCAACAGGCGCGCAACGCTTCCCGTCTGAGTTTCGCGCCGGTCTATACCTTTGGCGCCGTGAACTGGCTTGGCACGCATGACTTCAAAGCGGGCAGTTACATGGCCGAGAGCACCGACAACGGCCAGGTTACCGACCATCCCATCGACTTGATGAACGCCGCCAACCAGTTGATCGAGAACATCGCCTTCACGCCGGGCCAGCCCTTTCGCCGCTGGGACGTGGAGTACGCCTTCTTTGGGCAGGACCACTGGATCGTAACGCCGCGGCTGTCGGTGGACCTCGGGATACGCACCGAGTCACAGCAGGTATCGGAGAGCTTTCGCGTGGCCCCGCGGGCCGGGATCGCCTGGAACATTTTCCCTGGCTTGGGCACGGTCGTGCGGGCGGGATTTGGACTGTTCTACGACCGGGTGCCCTTGAACGTGTACGCATTCAATCAATATCCCAGCCAGGTGATCACCATGTTCAATCCCTTGGGCGGGATCTCGGCAGGGCCGTTCTTCTATCAGAACGGCCTGGGAACGGTGGACACACGCTACCCCTTCATCCTCCAGGAGCCGGTGGCCGGAAATTTCTCGCCGCGCAGCGCCACCGGCAGCCTGCAGATCGAACAGCCGCTCACCGCGCGCCTGAAGGTCCGCCTGGGCTATATGCAGAGCGCGTCCTCGGGGCTGGTGGTCATGACCGTGGCGCCGCCGAATCCCCTTACCAACATCGGCGCGGACCTGCTGTCCGGCGCCGGACAAGCCCGCTACCACCAGATCGAAGTGACCACCCGCGTGCGTCTGAAGGATGACGGCGAGTTGTTCTTTTCCTACGTGCGCAGCCGGGCCCGCGGCGACTGGAACGATTTCAGCAGCTACCTGGGCAGCTTTCCCGTGCCCATCGTGCGCAACAACCAGTTCGGCAATCTGCCCACCGACCTGCCCAACCGTTTTCTGGCCTGGGGCGTGGTGCAGCTTCCGTGGGGATTCCGGATCGCGCCCGTCTTCGAGTACCGCACCGGCATGCCGTACGCCGTAACCGATGCGTACCAGAACTACGTGGGCACGCCCTTCTCCACCCGTTTTCCGGGTTTCGCCTCCCTGGATTCGCGATTCTCCAAGGACTTCAAGGTGACTCCGAAATACACCCTCCGGCTGTCGGTGAGCGCCTTCAACCTGACCAATCACATCAATCCGGAGGCCGTCCACTGGAACGTCGCGGACCCGGCGTACGGGCTGTTCTTCGGCAACCGCAACCGGCGTTATACGGGAGATTTCGACGTGCTGTTCTGAGCCCCAGGCGCGACAGGCCCCGCGGCAGTTCCGGTGACAGGACGCCTTGCTACAATGGCGGTTAGAATGCGGACGCCAGGGTATTATTTGGCCGTGCTGGCCCTGTGTGCTTCGTTGAGCAGGGCCGCGACGGTCCGGGGCCAGGTGAAAGACTCGCAAGGCCGGCCCGCGGCGGCCGCCGACGTGTCCTTGCGGAGGCAGCCGGATGGCCCGGCGCTGACCACGCGGACGGACGCGCAGGGCGCCTACTCCTTCGCCGCGCTGGATGCGGGCACTTACTCCCTTCGCGCGCAAGCGGACGGCGCGCTCGAAGCGCTTGCCGGTCCTTTCGCGCTGGGCGGAACGGAATCCAGGCAGGTCGATCTGACGCTGCAATCCGCATTCTTCGATCAGCCCGATTTCATCGTCGCGGGTGTGACGGATGCCATGAGCCGCGGCGGACATGGCTCCGATACGGTATTGCGGTCGGCCGAGGCCCTGGCGAAAGCGACCGCCTCGTTGAGCGGAAAATCCGCCGCGGAAGCCGCCGCGGAAAAGTCTCTCCGGGAGGCCATCGCCCGGGACCCCGCCAACCCCCGGCCGCATCACCAACTGGCGGATTTGGAGGAGACCGCAGGGAACGCCCTGGAGGCCGTGCGCGAATATCAGCGCGCGGCGGAATTGGATGCCGGCGAGGCCAATCTCTTCGATTGGGGCGCCGAACTCCTCAAGCACCGCGCGGCCGAGCCAGCCGCCGGAGTCTTCGCCCGGGGCAACCGCGCCTTTCCGCATTCGCTGCGCATGCTTTTGGGCCTGGCCGCCGCCTGGTACGCGCTCGGCTCGTACGACGAAGCGGCCCGCCGCTTCTTCGAGGCCTGTGACATGGCCCCCACCGATCCGCAGCCTTATATGTTCCTGGGCAAGGTGCGGAGCATCGAAATTACCCAGTTGCAAGGCTACGCGGATAGGATGGGGCGCTTCGCCGCAAGCCATCCCGGCAATGCCTGGGCCAATTACTATTACGCTCTCAGTCTCTGGAAGCAGCGCCGGGACCCGGAGGACGCGGAGACCCCCAAACGGGTCCAGGAGTTACTCGAGAAAGCCGTCCGCATCGATCCGCTTCTGGGCGCCGCGTACTTACAGCTTGGGATTCTTTATTCCGGCCGGAACGACTACGCTGCCGCCATCGCGGCGTACCGGAAGGCGATCGGCGCCAACCCGCCGCTCGAAGAGGCGCACTATCGCCTGGGACTGATCTACGCCCGAATCGGGGAAAAGGAGAAAGCCAAACAGGAGCTCGATATCTACGAGCGTATGTCCAAAATATCGGCGGCCGCCGCCGAACGCGAGCGCGCGGAGATCCGGCAGTTCGTGATCGAACTCCACCGCGGGGGCCCGGCGCCGCCGGTGAGGTAACCCCGGCGGGTGCGCGAAGTTGGCGCGCTCGGTTAGAACAGCAGCTTAAGAGCAATCTGAACCAGGCGCGGATTGTTCACCGTCGAGTTAATCGCTCCGAACCCCGGGGTGCCCAATTGCGGACACGCGGCGCAGATGCCGCTGCCGGGCGTGCCGAATTGCGGATGATTGAAAAGATTGAAGACTTCCGCGCGGAGATCCAGCCGCATGCCTTCGCGCGGCAGCATGAAGTGCTTGATGGCGGAGAAATCCGTGTTCACGAAATTCGGCCCGGAAACCGGCGTCCGGGAGGCGTTCCCCAGTTCGCCGTTGGGCGGCGCGGCGAAGCAATTGGGGTTGAACCACTCCGCGATCGTCGGGTTGCTCAGCGCCGGGTTACAGACCTGGTTAGGACGGATCAGGCTGTTCCCGTTGTTCTGGAAGTTGACTCCCGACCCGTTGGCCGCGACCACGAAGATCGGGAATCCCGAGGTAGCCTTCTCGATCCCCGTGACCTCCCAGTTCCCCAGGATCGCATTGACCGCGCCGTTCCACGAGTTACCGATGGCTTTCCCCTTCCCGAAAGGCAGTTCATAGATCAGGCTCGCGGTGAAATCCTGATTGAGATTAATCTGGGACAGGCCCCAATCCAGTTGCTGCCATCCGGGTAGCGGAAAGTAAGTCGCGCCGAGGTTGGAGCCAAGACCGTCGGAGTAACCGCTGTCGTAGTTTCTGGAATAAGTATAACCGATCAAGGCATACAAGCCATGCCGCGAACTCTTGGTTTCGGCCTTGATTTGCAGGGAATTGTAATGCGCGGAGCCAACATCGTTGATGTTGGATATGGTCGAGTACTGGAAGTTGGTGGCCGGAGGACCGAAGGCCGAGCCGCCCGGACCGCAGCCCAGCGTGTACCCGGAGACGGTCCCGCAAGCCGAGGGCGATCCGACGTTCAGGTTATTGCCATCCACCAGAATGTGCGACGCGCGCGATCCCGCGTAGCCGGCCGTCAGTACAACCTGGCCTGGCAACTGGTGCTCCACATTCACGTTGAACTGCTGCACCCGCCCCAGCTTGAAATTGGAGTTCTGCGAAAAAATGGTTCCGCTGAAGGAGGCCGGGTTGGGAGCCGACGTGAAGATCGGGAAACCGGAGGAAACGCTCAGCGCCGGGTAGGGCGTCTGGCCGTAAGTGGTCGCGCAGGCGGCCGTGGCGAACGGGCAGCCGCCGCCAAAAGCGAACGCGTCGGATTCCGCGTAATAGGGCGGGTTCTGCCACAAGCCCTGCGCGCCCTGGTTCCACGACGAATCGTGGAAGATGGCGTAGCCTCCCCGGAGCACGGTAGTCTGGCTGCCCCACGGCTTCCAGGCAAAGCCGAGGCGCGGTTCAAAAGCCGTCTTATCCATCTGGATGCCCGCCCAGGAATTGGCGCCTTGCCCTGAGATCTGGAACGTCTGCGTCGAAAGATCGAAGTTGGCCTGGCGATTGGCGACTTCGCTGATGGGCGTCACCAGCGCCCACGCGATTCCCAGGTTCAGGGTCAAGTCCTTGGTCACGCGCCAGTCGTCCTGCACGTAGGGACGGAACATCTTCCAGCGGCGCCCGGTAATGGTGCCGTTGAACGTCTGATCGTGGATGGCCAGGTCCGGGAAACCCATCAGCAGCGACGCCGCCGGCTCTCCGCCCCAATCCCCGGTAAAGATCCAGAACCCGTCCTGGAAGCCTTCCGACTGCACGTTCATTTGATTGGCGCGGATGGAGCCGCCGATGTTGATGTCGTGGTTGCCGCGAATCATGTCGAACGAATCCGAAATCGAGAATACGTTGGTGCCGCCCTGAAACGGAGCGTAGCCGCGGTCGCCCAGCGACCAGTAACCGCTCAGCTCGGTGGAGGTCAGCCCGCAACTGATGCCGCCCAGGTTGGCGCCCGGAATGCCCAGTTTCTGCGCTTCGCAACTGCCCGTGCCGAAGGATGTGATGAAGTTGAAGATCCGGTTGTACCCGACGTTGATTTGATTCACCGTGCGCGGCGAAAAAACGTGGGTCTCCGACAGCGCCGCGTTGCGCCCGTGATTGGTGATGTTCTGCGTGCTGGCGAAGGCGCCGGCTTCGGCGAAGCCCGGCGAGCCGCCCGGAACGAAAGAAAAGGCCTGATCGTAGCTGAAGCGCGCGAACGCCGAATCCTTCTCCGAGAAATTGTGGTCCAGCCGCGTGTCGAACTCCCCTTCGTTCAGCTTTCTCACCGGCTCGTTCACGTAGTTATAACCCAGGGCCGCGTTGTTCGCGTTGGGCAGCGGGTAGAGGTTGATCATCTTCTGGCCGATGGGGTTCATCAGGCCCTGCGGGATCTTGTTGCAGTCCACGCCCATCGGCTGGCTGCCGTTCGCGGCCACCGGCATCGCGTTGCCGGAACTGTCGCACTGGAAGTGGCTGTCGGGCGCTCCCGCCATGTAGGGATTGGTCAGAAACCCGGAGCGGGGATTGCCGAAGGGGTCGGCGCTGAAATCGCCGCTGCGCATCGCCGCCGAGGGCACCAGGCCGTTAAACGGAATCCCGTGCCGCTGCATCTTGGACTGGTAGTCGGCGAAGAAGAACGTCTTGTCCTTTTGAATGGGACCGCCCAGCGAGCCGCCGAACTGGTTCAGATTGAATTGCTCGGTGGTCGCGGCGAAGAAACTGCGGGCGTCCAGGTCCGTATTACGGAAGAACTCAAACAGCGACCCGTGGAAATCGTTGCTGCCGGACTTGGTGGTCACCAGCACCGTGGGACCCGCCCGCATACCATACTCCGCCGAGTAGTTGTAGGTCAGGACCTTGAATTCCTGGATGGCGTCGATGGAAGGCAGAATCGAGATGCCGCCCGCGGTCAGTTCGTTGTTGTCGTTGCCGTCGAACAGCCAGTCGGTGCTGTTGGCGCGGGAACCGCCCACCGAAAGCGAAAAGGAACCGCGCGCCGACACTTCGCTGCTGGGGCCGCCATTGAAGAAACTGCTCGGGTTGGTCTCCTGGATGGTGCCGGGCGTGAGCGTCGCCAACTGCACGAAGTCGCGGCCGTTCAATGGCAGCTCGGCCACCTGCTGCGAGGTGATCACCTGGCCGAGCGTCGGATTGGCGGTCTCCACCGCCACGGCGGTGGCCGTCACCTCCACGGTCGCTTGCACCGCGGCCGGGACCAGCTTGAAGTCCACCTCGCGGTGCTCATCCACTTGCAGGCGCACGTCCTTTTCCTCGGCGGGCTGAAAGCCGGCGAATTCCACGCGCACCGTGTAGGTGGCCACGGGCAACAGCGGAACCAGGTAATGGCCTGACTCGTCCGCCGGCGATTCGCGCGAAAGTCCCATGGCAGGCGCGGCCACGACCACTTTGGCGCCCGCCAGCGCCGACCCCGAGGCGTCCGTTACCGTCCCGGAAATGATTCCCGTCGCCTGGCCGTACAGACACGGACAGGCGGCCGGCAGAGCCGCACAAATAGCTATAGTGAGCCAGGTTCTTCTGGTTTGCGTCATGGTTCTTTCTCCTCGCCACCCCCGTGTGGCGCAAGATTCAAGATAGTCCCCTGGCAACGCGGCCGCTGAAGCGCTTAAAGGCCATTAGTATCACTTGATTCTGCGGTGGTGTCAAGGGGCCGCCTCTGCCGCTGCCGCCGCCAGGGGCAACCTCAGGCGCCGATCGCAACCTCGCGGCCGCCGCCGAGGAGCGACGCGCGCCCCGCCTCGATGGCCGCTTCGTTGTAGCTGCTGTTGGCCGGCGTGGCCAGCAATCCGGCGCGGTCGATCTCCGCCAGCAATTCGCCGCGCCGGCCCTCCGGCGCCGCCTCGACGCGCAGGAAGCCCGACACGATGGACTCGACCGAGCGATACCCGTAGCCGACCGGCGTCAGCCCCTCGCCGCCCAAATCCACATACTGAAAGTAATCCGGGCTGGGTTCGGCATAAACGGTCGCGCCGGGCCCATCCGGCCGGCCAGCGTAACTGTACTTCAGGCCGCGGTACTGATCCGAGTGTTCGATCAGGCAGCCGGTGTCGTTGCCGCTGCAGTAGAGCGTCAGGCCCTGCGTGTTCGTGCCGGGAGCGTCGTCGGGGAAGCCCAGGCCGTTCTGCACGTTCAGACACGCGCCGTTGTTCCAGATCACCCGGGCATCGGTCCACAAATAGCCCTCGTTACCGCCGGGAAAGCGGTCCCGCACGCCGTAGACGCTCACGGCCACGGGCAGCAGCCCGGTGATGAAGTGGACTAAGTCCACATAGTGGCAGCCAATGTAAGTGAAGGCATCCGAGTGTTCGGCGGTCATCCAGTTGCGGAAGTTGGAATGGCGGTAATACCATTTTTCGAACAGGCGCGCGCTGCCCAGGCGGAACTCGCCGAAGGCGCCCTCGCGGTACTGGCGGCGGGCCAGCAGGCTGCGGTCGTCGAGGCGCTTGTGATATTCCACGGCCACCAGCAGCGCGCGGGCGCGCGCCTCGCGCTCGATGGCGGCGGCGTGGCCGCGCTCGAGCGCCAGCGGCTTGACGCACAGCACGTGCTGGTCTCCGGCCAGCGCGGCCATGGTCACCGGGTAATGAAGCTGGTCGGGCACGGCCACCACCACCAACTGGCGCGGCGGCAGCCCCGCGATGGCCTCGCGGTACAACTCCGGCTGGGGCGGACCGTCGCCATCCGGATAGGCCCGAAAGGACCGCCCGGGGAAGGCTCGCAGCAGCGTTCCGGCGCGCGCCAGATCGCGCACCGTACTGAAGCGCGAAGCGCACACGGCGATCTCGCCGATGCGCCCCTTCCGTTGGAGATGATACAGCGAGGGCAGCAGTTGATCCCCCGTGATCATGCCGGCGCCAATCACCAGGACCCGCGGCGGAGACATCAGGCGGCCGCGGCCTGGGCGCCCACGGCCTCGGCGAAGGCCTCCTCCAGCGCCGCCATGCTGTCCAGAATCGCCGCTTCGGTGATCACCAGCGGCGGGCAGATCTTGATCGTAGCGCCGCCGTACCCGACCGGGCTGAACATCAGCACCCCCTTTTCCACGGCGCGCCGCACCACGTTCCAGGCCAGTTCGCCGTCCGGTTCTTGGCCGCCGGGCTGCACGCAGGCCACGCCCGCCACCAGGCCCTTGCCGGCCACCTGCCCGATCTGCGGCGTGCGCGACGCCAGGTCGCGGAGCCGCTGGTGAAGCAGGCCCCCCACCACGCGCGCGTTTTCAGCCAGGTTTTCGCGCAGCACCAGGCCGATGGAGGCCAGCGCCGCCGCGCAGCAAACCGGATTGCCGGTGTGCGTCGACGTCATGCTTCCGGCCGGTTGCAGATCCATGACGTCGGGCCGGCCCGCCACCGCCGCCAGGGGCAGCGAACTGGTCATGCCTTTGCCGAACAAAGCCAGGTCCGGGACCACGCCGTAGTGCTCGAATCCCCAGAGCGCGCCCGTGCGGCCGAAGCCGGCCTGCACCTCGTCGCACACCAGCAGGGCCTTATGGCCGTTGCACCAGGCGCGCAGATCGCGCATGTAAGCCGGAGGCGCGAAGGCCGCGCTGCCGCCCTGGTAGGTTTCCAGGATCACCCCCGCCACGTTCTGCGGCTCGATCGAGTTTTCGCGCAGGCTGCGCTCGAACCGCGCGAAGGACGTGTCCGGCGTACGGTAGCCGTCGGGAAACGGCGCCTGCGCGAAGCCGTGGTCCAGGTTCACGATCCACTCCTTCAGCGCCGGAATGCCGCCGGCCTGCTGCGCCCCGAGCGTGCGCCCGTGAAACGATTGCTCGAAGGACACGATTACGTTCTTGGACCGTCCGCCCGTCCTCACGCCATGCGTGCGGCATAGCTTGATGGCGCATTCGACGGTTTCCGAACCCGTCGTGAGCAGGAAAATCTTCTTCAGCGGCTCGGGCAGGATGGCGGCCAGCGTTTCCACCAGGCGGGCGCGAATTTCGCTCGGGAAGCAGTAGGTCGCCAGCAGTCGTGCGTCGGCCTGCGCGCGGATGGCCTCCGCGATCTCCCGCCGGCCGTGGCCCGCATTGGCGATCAGGACGCCGGACGACCAGTCGATCCACTGGTTGCCCCACGCGTCGAACACCTGAAAACCCTCGGCGCGGCTCCACACTACGGGCGGTTGGCCTCGCATGGCCAGCGGCTCCCAGGCGTGCAGACGCTCGAGGATCGCCAGCGACTCCGGAACGGGAAAGTCGGTGACGATCTTGCGGAACGCCGTATCGACGCGCGGCGCCGCCCTGGGAACGAGGCTGTATTCTTTCGCCATTTCCGGACCACCCTTTAAGCTATCGACGCAACACCACCTTGTGCGCACGCCCGTCGTCGGCGAACTCCACGGATACCGCGCCGCCCGGCTTCTTCAGCGGCAGGGACTTACCGTCCAGCAGGGCCTCCCCCGCACGCGGCGCGGATTGAATGGTGAAGATCAGGCGCCGCGCGCCCGGCTGGTAACTTCCTTCGGGCGCGCCGACATCGATTTCGCCGTCCCGGTAACCGATGTTAGTCCGCCGGAACGCTCCGTCGCGATACGCGGGACTGGCGCCGTCGTCCTCGTAGAGCGATGTCCGCGCCTGGCCCCGCGCATCGGGATAAATCGTGAATGTCACCGCGCCGGAAGTCTGTTCGCCGACATAGCGCATGTCCGGACCCGACGGGATGATGGCCCCGGCGCGCACATACAACGGCACGGTTTCGAGCGGGGCCGGCGCATGGATCATACGCCCGCCGGAGATGCGCCGGCCGGTCCAGTAATCGATCCAGTCCCCCGCGGGCAGGTACACCAGCCGGCTGTCCAGCCCCGGTTTGAGGACCGGCGCGGCCAGTAAGTCCTCGCCGGCCATGAACTCGTCGTCGATATCCAGCACGTTGGCGTCGTTCTGATAATTGAGGATCAGCGGGCGGAACATGGGCACGCCGGTGCGGTGGGCTTCCTCCAGCGCCGTGTACAGGAACGGCAGCAGGCGGTAGCGCAGCTTCAGGTAGCGCCGGATGATGTCTTCGTAATAAGCGCCGAAGCGCCAGGGTTCGTGATCGTAGGCGTCCCGTTGCGCGTGGTTCCGGCAGAAAGGGGTCAGAAACGCGATCTGGTACCAGCGCGTCAGCAACTCGGCATCGGTCCGGCCGATGAAGCCGCCGGCATCGGCGCCGATGAACGGCTCGCCGGAGAGGCCCAGCGTCTCGAACATGGGGATGCTGAGGGCCATGGCGTCCCAGGTGGCCGTGTTGTCGCCGGTCCACATCGTGGAGTACCGCTGGATGCCGGCGTATCCGGCGCGCGTGATCACGTAGGGGCGGGCGTTGGGCCGCAGGCGTGCCAGGCCCTCATAGGTGGCCCGCGCCTCCACCAGCGCGAAGACATTGCGATTCGCGGCGTAAGGCGAAACCGGACCGCCGCCGCCGGCGAAAACCACGTCCATCTGGGTCTTGCCGGTCTGGTCCAGAAAGTCCGAAGGCTCGTTCATGTCGTTCCAGATACCGGCCACGCCGTGGTCCAGGTAGGCCCGGTGTAAGTCGCCCCACCAGCGCGCCGCGGCGTCGAGCGTGAAGTCGGCGTACACAGCCTTTCCGGGCCATACGGCGCCGATCCACGGCTGCCCGTTCCGCCGTTTCAGAAAGTAATCCTTCGCCAGGCCTTCATTGTAGACGTAGTAACTCTTGTCTTGCGGGCCGAGTTCGGGGTTGGTGGCGGCTTCCGCGGCGCCTGGCTCGGCCGGCTGGTACTTGACTCCGGGATCGACGATCACCACCACCTTGACGCCCTGCCGGCGCAGTTTCTCCGTGAAGGCCGTGGGATCGGGAAATCCGTGCGGGTCCCAGGTGAAGACGCGGTACTCGTTCATGTAATTGATGTCCAGATGCAGGACATCCAGGGGCAGATCCTCGGCCCGGTAACGGCTGACTACCTCTTCCGCGGCGGTGTCGGGATAGTAGCTCCAGCGGCTCTGCTGGTTTCCCAGCGCCCACTCGGGCGGCATGGGCAGGTGGCCCGTAAGATCGGCGTAGCGGCTTACTACTTTCTTCATCGAGGGACCCCAGAAGAAGTAGTAATTCATCTCCCCGCCGTCCGCGGAGAACGCCGCGTACTCCGGCGATTCGCCGCCGAAATCGAAATGCGTGCGGTAGCTGTTATCGAAGAAAATGCCATAGACGCCGCCGGGCTGCCATCCCAGGTAGAACGGTATGTCCTGATAGATGGGATCGGCGCCTTCCTTGTACGCCGGGGTATCGGAATTCCACATGGTGAACTGGCCGCGCCGCTTATCCAGCCGCGCGGCCTTCTCGCCCAGCCCGTAAAAGTGTTCGTCAAATCCCAATCTCTTGGCGGCGGCTACCGCGCCGGAGCGGGGATCGTGCATCATGGGACGCTGGTCCCCGTTCACCGGGCGATGCGTGGCGGCGTCGCGAAACTCGACCAGCAACGGCGAGCGCCGGACGAAGACTTCCAGTTCGGCGGTCGCGATCACCAGGCCGCCGGCTTCCTCCCGCACCGTCCACCGCGGCGTATCCCAGGACGTCTTGGCGAGCGCCCAGGAGTGCTCGCTCTCCGCCAGCGGTTTGCCGAACGAAGCTCTCACGCGCACCAGGTCCGGCGCCAGAACATCGAAGCGGACCTGCGAGCGGTCGGCGCACGTGACCACAACTCCGTCGCGGGCTGCCGCATAGCTCGCCAACGGCGCGATGGGGACGAAGCCGGTGAAGTCCAGGGCTGCCGCGGCGGCGGCCAGCCCAAACAGGCAGAAGACGGACGAGGTGAGCGTTTTCATCGGGGCGCCTGCGTAGGCCATTATTGTAGTATGGCGCGCCGGGCGCCAGAGAATTTGCAGGTGTTTAGCGATTTTTCTTCTATAGTGAAATAGATGTGGCGATGGTTGCTGTTGCTGTGGGGCTGCGGGCCGTTGCTGGGGGCGTCGGACTATACCGGCAGCGCGGTCTGTAAGACCTGTCATGCCGACATCTGGTTCAACTTCTACCGGAATCCGCATTACAAAAGTATCGCTGCCGGCGATCTGCCGCCCGAGCGTACGGGGTGCGAAGGCTGCCACGGGCCCGCCAGGGCGCACGTCGAAGCCCGCGGCGGCAAGACCACCATCCCGCGGGCGTTCTCGCTGATGCAGCCCGCGGCGGTGCTGGACGCCTGCCTGAACTGTCACGCGCCCGACTTCGGAAAGGTCAATATCCGGCGCTCGCAACATTCGCTGGCGGACGTGGTGTGCACCAATTGCCATTCGATTCACAAATCGCCGGCGCCGCGCTTCCTGCTGGCCGCCCGGCAGACCGACTTGTGCTACGGCTGCCACGCGGATGTGCGCGCCCAATTCTCCATGCCGTTCAAACACCGCGTCAACGAAGGCTTCATGGATTGCACCGATTGCCACAATCCGCACGGCGCCTTCGCGCCCACCTGGGGCATGGGCGACCGTCCGCGCATGGTGGCGCAGGCGGAAGGCAACGAGGAAGCCTGCCTGAAGTGCCACGCCGACAAGCGCGGACCCTTCGCCTACGAGCATCCGCCGGTGCGCGTCGAAGGCTGCGAAGTCTGCCACACCCCGCACGGATCCACCAACGCCAAATTGCTGCTGCGGCCGGTGGTGTTCACCCTGTGCCTGCGATGCCACAACGGCGCGGACAACTTCGGCACGCGCAACAACGGCATTACCGCCCTGTCGGCTACCCATAACATGCTGGACCAGCGCTATCAGCGCTGCACCCTGTGCCACGTGCGCATCCATGGGTCCAACAGCGACAGTTACTTTTTCCGTTAGGAGGCGGCCATGCGGAAATACGGCTACATGGCATGCATCCTTCTGGCGTGGACGGCGCGCGCGCAGCAGCCCGTGGCGCCCACACCCGACCAGGCGGGCTCCCCGCGCGGCGCCAGCACCGGCGACTACAACGTCATGGACTCCTTTGAAACCGGCTACCGCTTCGCGGAGGTGGATGGCAATGTGGGCACCTATCGCGCCGACGTGAACTACGGCAACGGCCTGCGCCTGCTCGGCGGCAGCCTGTTCGTGAACTCGAAGGACGGGCATGGCCGCTGGTTCGACCAGATTGTACTGACCACGTCCGGCCTCGGCAACGATCCCTATCAGTCGGTGACCTTGCGCATCGAAAAGAACAGGCTGTATCGCTACGACATGCAGTGGCGGCTGGACGATTACTACAATCCGGGCCTGCCGGTGGCCGCGGGCCTGCACCTGATGGACACCAGCCGCCGCATGCAGGACCATGACCTGACGTTGCTGCCGCAATCCAGGATACAGTTTCATCTGGGCTTCAGCCGCAGCCTGCAGGACGGCCCGGCGCTTTCCACCGTGCAACTCTTCAGCCAGCCGCCCGCGGTGAGCGAGTTTCCCGTGTTTGAGAACGTGCGCCGCGAACAGGACGAATACCGCATGGGCGCCGACCTGCAACTCGCCGGCTTCAAGCTCACCCTGCTGCGCACCTGGGTCTTCTTCAAGGAGGACAGCGGCTACCAGGAAAGCGGCGCGATCCCCGGCGACAATCCCACGGCGGGTGTCACCCTCAACCAGTTCCAGCGTTCCGAGCCCTATCACGGCGCCAGCCCGTACTGGCTCGGAAATCTCAACCGCGGCGGCAAACTGCTGGCGGTGAATGGCCGCATCGTCTACGTTGAGGGGGTCCGCAACTTCATCCTGGACGAGAGCGCCTATGGCGTGACGCCCCTGGGAGCGCAGAATCAGCAGATCCTGGTGGGCGGCGATGCTTCCCGGCCTTCCCTGACGGGCGATCTCTCGATCAGCCTCTTTCCCACCACGCGCCTGACCCTGGTCAATAACACGGCCGTCGACAGCACCCGCATCGACGGCACTTCGGACTACGCGCAATTCAACCTGGCAACCCAGACGTCCGCCTTTGTCGCGTTCCGTTACCTGGGGCTGCGCACCATCGCCAACGCCACCGATCTGCACTACCGCCTGAGGAACTGGTTCTCCGTCTACGGCGGCTATCATTATTCGGACCGGCGCATACGGGACATCGAGGAGTACGCGTTTGGATCGCCGCTCGCCGGCCCGGCGTACTCCCAGGTGAATCTGCTGCAGGAAGGGCTGCTGGGCCTGCGGCTGAAGCCCCTGAAGGCCATGACCATCAACCTGGAAAGCGAGATCGGCCGCGCCAACCAGCCGTTTACCCCGGTGAGCGACCGTAATTACCACGCCCTGGGCGGGCGCTTCGAGTACCGCGTCAGGAAACTGACCTTCGACGCGGCTTACAAGGAGAATTACAACAATAACTCCGTCACCCTGAGCAGCTACAGCTCCCACGCCCGCAGTTACACCGCCAACGCGGCATGGACGCCCCGCGATTGGTTCGCCCTGGACGCCACTTACTCGAAGCTGCACCTGGACTCCCTCTCCGGAATCGCCTTCTTCGCCGGCCCCACCCAGTTCAACAGCAACCAGATCTACGTCAGTAACATTCACGCGGCCAACCTGGACGCGCGCTTCGCTCTCGCCAGGCGGGTGGATCTCTATCTTGGCTACAGCATCACCCGGGACACCGGCGACGGACGCAACACCGCCGCGCCGGCCGGCCTCCTCGATCCGGTCACCCAGGTGTTCGCGCCGGTGCAGACCTTTCCCCTCAGCTATCAATCGCCCATGGCGCGCCTCTCCATCCGGCTCCGCGAGAAACTGCGCTGGAACGCGGGCTGGCAGTTTTACAATTACCACGAGGATTTCGGACTGTTTTCGCTCTACCAGGGCTACCACGCCAACACCGGGTATACCAGCCTGACCTGGGCGTTTTAGACGCGCCCCGGCCCGCGAATCGGAATTGACTACTCCGAATCCGCCGTGGTACTCCTCGGAACAACCATTCGTCCTCATTTTTGGCCGAGGGGTGCTGTAACAAAATATGGGCAGGCTGAGGGGGCCTGCCCTTCTGGGTTTCGCGTGAGATGATTTCGGCATGGGATCGTTCCTCGAAGACCTGCGTTACGGCCTGCGCATGCTTGCCAAGACCCCGGGCTTCACGGCCGTAGCCGTGGTCACCCTGGCGCTGGGCATCGGCGCGAATACCGCCATCTTCAGCGTGGTGCGCGCGGTTTTGCTGCCGCCTCTTCCGTTCGCCAATCCCGGCCGGCTGGTGCAGATCCAGGCCTGGAACGGCAGGACCGGCGAGCCATCGAACTGGGTGGCCTATCGCGACGTGGCCGACTGGCGCGCCCAAAGCCGCAGCTTCCAGGCTATTGGGGCGCACGGCTTCGCCCTGCTGAATCTCACCGGCGCGGACCATCCGGATGCCCTGTACGGCGCGCGGGTTTCAGCGGACCTGCTGCCGCTGCTCGGCGTGCGGCCCGCGCTGGGGCGCTTCTTTTCGCCCGCCGAGGATCAGCCCGGCCATGACCAGGTCATCATCCTCAGCTACGATTTGTGGCAGCGCCATTTCGGCGCCGACCCGGCCATTGTCGGCCGCCCCATCCGGCGGACCGGGCAACGCACAGAGGACTACACCGTCATCGGCGTCATGCCGCGCGGCTTCAATTTTCCGCTGAACGTGCCCAGCGCGGTCAGCCTGCCGGCGCGGCAGATGGCTTACTGGATCCCGTTCGGAGTCGATCCCTGGCGGGAGAGCCGCGACGGCATCCGGGCCCTGGTGGTGGGACGCCTCAAGCCCGGCATTTCCCTGGCGCGGGCCCAAGGCGACCTGGATGCCGTGGCGGCCCGCATCGCGCGCGAGTCTCCACAGACCAACGCGGGCGTGGGATTGCGGGTGCTCCCCTTCGCGCATTATGTGCTCGGCCGCGCGCGCCCCGCCATGCTCATCATGTGGGCAGCCGCCGGCCTGTTGGCCCTGATGGCTTGCGCCAACATCGCCAGCCTGCTGCTGGCCCGCGCCGTGCACCGCCGGCGGGAGACCGGTATCCGCGTGGCCCTGGGCGCCGGCCGCCGCCGCCTGTTGCGGCAATGGATCACCGAAAGCCTGCTCCTGGCATTCCTGGGCGGAGGCGCGGGTTGGTTGCTGGCCGCCGCCAGCCTGCCATCGCTGATCGCTCTCGCGCCGCGGGATGTCCCGGGGCTCGCCGGGGCCCGTCTGGATAGCGCCGTGCTCGCCTTCACCCTGGGAGTCTGCATGGCGAGCGGACTGCTCTGCGGCGTGCTGCCCGCGTGGCTGGCGGCGGGCGCCGATCCGCGGGATGCCCTGGCCGAGGGCGCCAGGCAAGCGGGTTCCGGGCCCCGGCGTGGCCGCGCGCGCGACCTGTTGATCGCCGGAGAGGTCGCCCTGGCCGTGCTGCTGACCATCGGCGCCGGCCTGCTGGTCACCAGCTTCGTCCGCCTGCTGCGCGTGGACCCGGGATTCCGCCCCGGCCGCGTCTTTACCGCCATCATCGTCCTGCCGGGTTCGCGCTACCCCGACCTGCCCTCCAGCATTGCCTTCTATCGCAAACTGCTCGATGGCCTCCGCGAATTGCCCGGCGTGGAGTCGGCCGGAGCGGTCAACGGCGTGCCGTTGTCGGGCAATATCACCGGCGCCTACGTGGATGTCGAGGGGCATCCCTCCGCGTCCGGCGGCGCGGACCGCCCGTCGGCGGAGGTCTTTGCCGCCAGCCCGGATTACCTCCCCACCATGGGCGTCGCGCTGCTGGCGGGCCGCGAGCTTTCGCCGCGGGATCCAACCAGCGGCTTGCATCCGGCGGTGATTAACGATCTGGCCGCGCGGCGCTTCTGGCCCGGCGAAAACCCCCTGGGAAAGCGCATCGGCGTGAACCGCGACAACGGCCGCGAAGTCTGGCGGCAGGTGGTGGGCGTGGTCCAAGCCACGCACGATCAATCCCTCGACCTGCCCGCTGAACCGGCCGTCTATCTGCCGCTCGAGCAGGCCCTCGAACCTCCCCAGTTCCTGGCCGTGCGCACCAGTCTGCCGGCCTCCGAAACCGGCGCCTTGCTGCGGCGGGCGGTGGCCGCCGTCGATAAGGATCAACCCGTGTTTGTGATCAACGCCATGCGGGAACTGCTGGATAATTCCGTGGCTCCGCGCCGCTTCGCCGCGGTCCTGCTGGCCCTGTTCGGCGTGCTGGCGCTGGCCTTGGCGGCGGCGGGAATCTACGGCGTGGCATCCTATGCGGTCAGCCGGCGGACGCGGGAAATCGGGCTGCGGTTGGCGCTGGGAGCGCAGCGCCGCGACGTCTTGCGGCTGATCGCCGGGCAAGGTCTGCGCCTTACCGCGATAGGCACTGCCGCCGGGTTGGCAGGCGCGCTCGTCCTGACGCGATCGCTCGCCAGCCTGCTATACGGCGTAGCCGCCCTCGATCCGGCCACGTTTGCGGGCGCGCCCCTGGTGCTGGCCGCCGTCGGACTGGCGGCCTGCTACCTCCCCGCCCGCCGGGCCGCCCGGACCGATCCCATGGCCGCGCTGCGGCGCGAGTAACGCTATGCCAGGCCGTTGCCTTTAACTCGCCGCTCTTCGCCACGGCGATGGGCGAGCTTGTGCCGATCAATCCGATGTGGGCGTTGCGGTGGGAGTGAGGCGCGGTATCATTTCTCTTGTGATCCGCCGCTTTTACGTCCATAATTTCCGCTGCCTGGAGAACTTCGAGCTGCCGGTTTCCGGGCAGCCGTCCGTCCTACTCATCGGCAGAAACGGAGCGGGCAAGACAACCGTCGGGATGGCGCTCTGGATCCTGCGGAAAATTGCGCGCCGTATGAACCGCGTCGGGGACTTGGTCAAACCAGGGGATCTGGCTCGCGGGCGCACCGACGTACCTGTGAGATTCGAAATCGAGGTCGAGCTGGATGGCAGGATCTATGCGTATGTTATCGCTTTCGAGCTTCCGCCGAGTTTTAAGGAGTTGCGTGTCCTGGAGGAAAAGCTCATCGTTGACGGTACCCCCGTTTACACCCGTGAAGTGGCACAAGTCCATTTGGCCAAGGCAGGCCGCGAAAAGGAGGCTAAGTTCCTCATCGACTGGCACTTGGCGGCTCTGCCGATCGTTCAGGAACAGTCGCAGGAGGACCCTTTATTCATTTTCAAGCGGTGGCTCGCTCGCATGCTGATACTGCGGCCAATACCCAGCGAGACACTAGTGCCGAAGCCTTCCGTATGGAATAACGTACCTAGACTGTGGGGATGCCGTTCAGAACCATGCGCCACGCTCCTCAGTGGTGTTCTGGTGTTCACTACCTGCCCGTAGTTGGGCCCAAGGCTAAAATCATGCGGCGCCAACTATTGCTGGCATCTTTGCTTGTCCAGACTGCCCTCGCTCAAAGCACGGGTGGTCCCGTCTACAAAATGCTCTACTCGCCGCCAATCACAGCGCCAGGCGGTGGCCCCAACGTCATGTTTGAGGGCGAGCCCGGACTGTTTTATGTGTTGACTATCAACACGACACCCACCTGGGGACCTGCCATTCTTACGGTCACCAGCGCCGGAGCGTCAAACCTGATTTACACCTTCGCCCCGCCCACGTCACACGGGTTGTCCCTTCTTCAGGCTACAAACCATTTAATCTATGGCGCCGCCGGCTTCCCAAACTTCTACTATTCCATAACGCCCTCGGGCAAGAATCTAATGGAATGTCCCTTGCCAGGCGCCCCCCCGAAGCAGTGGGGATCGGACGGCGAGACCATCGCCGCGCCAACCGGAAATCTCTACGATATCGTCGGTCTGACTGTTGGCAATTACCTGTATTTTGGATTTGCGCGGATTACCGAGAGCGGCGAGATTACGATCCTATACCACTTCCCAAGCACCGGTTTCTATCCATCCGGCGCCAACCTCGTGTACGGCCCCGACGGCAATATCTATGGCATCGGCACCGAGGGGGCGAACCAACCGCCAGGGTACGTTTTTCGTTTTACTCCGAGCGGGTCGTATTCGAAGCTCCTGACCTTCCCCTCCTTTCCGACCAGGTTTGCAAGCGCTCCGCCGCTGGTGGCGGCAGCCGACGGCAATCTGTACGGTACCCTCCGCTATGGTGGAACGAACAAGACAGGAGAGATTTTCAAGGTGACACTATCCGGGCAGTATCAAACGGTGGCCAGTTTCCCGGCCACCGGCCTGAACGAACCGACAACGCTGATGCAGGCAGCGGATGACAACTTCTACGGCAGCGCCGCATACGGTAGCTCCAGCGACATTTACCGGTACGACCCCACCACGGGTCAAGTCTCGTCCGTGTATCGCCTTGACCCGACTGGCTCGCAAGGGGAATGCGGATGCAAGCTGATGGAGGGCATGGACGGCAAGATCTATGCTGTGACGCCGATCGGAGGCAACTCCGGTGGCGTCGGCGCGGTGTTCAGTCTGAACATCGGATTGCCCAAGCCGGCGCCGGTGATCTCCGGGCTGTACCCATTGTCGGGGCCGGTGGGACAAAGAGTGGTTCTGTGGGGGAACTACTTACTGGGAGCCACGCTGGTGACCTTCAACGGCCTGCCTGCCGGAAGCGTTACGCTGGGTTCGGCCCAGTCTGTCACGGTCACGGTCCCGACGGGCGCCACTACCGGGCCCGTAACCATCACAACAGCCAACGGCTCATTTACCACCGCGCAAAACTTTACGGTGCAGTAGCCACAGATATGGACCGCGGTTAGTCAATTCCGCAAAGCGGCTAGAGACGAGCGCGTCAGTAACGGGCACGCAAATAGGAGCTTAACAAATGAACTGGATAACACCTGACTTCCAAGAGATCTCAGTCAATTGTGAAATCAATTCTTACGCAGCGGCTGAAAATATGGGCAGGCCGGGGGGGCCTGCCCATCTGGTTTTCGCGTATGGTGATTTCGGCCGCCTGGCGGATCACTGGCTCAGGATGGCCGCCACAACTCCGATTCGGCCTGAGGGCTTGACTTAATTAATCGCCGAAGGAGCCCACTTCCTCGCGCTCTTCCACCGCCTGCGGCGCGGCGGGCTTAATGGCGTCCAGCGATACCAGTTCCGGCGTGGGCTGTTCCTTCAATACGTGCTGGCGGTAGAGCTTCGCCATGCGCGCGTTCTCTTCGTCCTGCTGGGTCTTGGCGGCGCGGGCGCGCAACTTCTCTTCGCGGGAATTCTTGGCGATGCCCAGCTTGTCCAGATCGTGCTGCTCCTCGCGCGTGATGATGTCTTCGCGCAGCACCATGGAATGTTCCGCGCTCGCCAGCGCCACCTTCTTCCCGCCGGCGAAGATCTCGTGCCGGCCGTGCTCCTCGTACCACTTGGTCAGCGTGGCGGTCATGTGCATCTTCTCGATAATGTTGCGCCAGCCGACCCCGGTGTTGTAAGCGCAGAACGAGATTTCGCCTTCCTGCGTGGCATACGGGATGATGCACTGCTCGGTGCGGCGGAAATCGTAGTTGAACAGATCCTGGAACCACATGCCCGCGATCAGCAGGAAGTTCCAGCGGTCCTGGCGGCGCTTTTCAATGTCGGCCATGGTGCGCTCCGCGCCCACTTTGCCGTAGCTCTTGCCCGTAGCGCCGAAGGTCTTGTCGAACTTCTTCAGCATGTCGGTCAGTTTGAAGTGGGTGGGCGACCGGAAGGGATCGTAGTTGCGGGCGATGGAGAGGCCCATGCCGATGATCGAGAGCCACTTGCCCCGAGCGGCATCGTTGACCCGCGCCACGTCCTTGGCCAGACGGTCCGCGTTCAGAAACGCGGTGACGGCCGCCGATTCCCCGGTCTGCTTGTCCACCATCACGGCCATGCCCACGCCGCAGTTCGGATGGCATCCGCAGCTCAACTGGCCCCATTGGTAGTCCGGGCCGTGCACCAGGTCCGACCAGTCCGAGAAGGTGCTGATGAAGGAGAGCGGGAACCAGTCGCGGGCGGGTTCGCCCAGCCCGGTCTGATTCTTGACGTCGTGCGCCAGGTGCGCCAGGGTGTAGCGCTGCGCCATCCGGCGCTCGTCGGTCACGGCTTCGTCGCGCCCCGTGAAGGAAACCGGCTGGAACGAAAGGAACGGAATCCGCTTGGGATTGTCCAGCGCGAACTGGACGATGCGGCCCACCTGCTCGTTGTTGATCCCATTGATCAGGGTGATCACGGGCACGATGTCGACGCCGTTGGTGTACAGGTTTTCGATGGCCCGCAGTTTCACGTCGAACAGGTTCCCCACCTTGCGGTGGGAGTTGGCGGCGTTGCCGATGCCGTCGAATTGCAGGTACGCGTACCGCAAGCCGGCCTCCGCGGCCTGGCGGCAGAACTCGGGACTCTTGGCGAACTCGATGCCGTTGGTGGCCGCCTGCACGCTGGTGTAGCCCACCTTCCGCGCGTAGCGCACCGCGTCCAGGAAAAACGGCGAGATGGTGGGCTCGCCGCCGGAAAACTGCACCGACATCTGGCGCTTGGGCTTAATGGTGATGGCGTTGTCGAGCAGCGTGCGAATGTCGTCCCAGGTGAGCTCGTGCACGAAACCGACCTGGTTGGCGTCCATGAAGCACGGATCGCACATCATGTTGCAGCGGTTGGTCAGGTCGATGGTCAGCACGGAGCCGCGCCCGTGGGTGATGGTGCTGGAGCCGTGATGGTGCAGGTGCGCGTCGTTGTGGGCGCGGATGTCGCGGCCCGGAAAGCACTCTTCCAGATGTTTGAAGAAGGCCGTGTCGATGGACATGACATCCTCGAAGTGGCCATGAACCGGGCAATCCTTGACCATCAGGATCTTGCCGTCGCGCTCGATCACGTGGGCCTTGATCTCGCCCATTTTCTGGTCGATGAGCAGCGAGAGCGGCTTCTTGCCGTCCAGGACTTCTTTGCGGATCTCGGGGATGCAGCGCGGGCACAGGGAGTCGGTCTCGCGGGGCCAGCCAAGCGGCGGCTTCGCCTTTTGATAGGACTTGAGCAGCGGCTTTTCAGACCATTTTGGAGTGAACGACGGGTTCTGTTGAATCTGGTTGGCTTTGTCGAAAACGGTCCACGCGGCTTGGGCCGCGTAGGTCAGGGCTTTTTCCACGTACTTGATCGGTTTGTGCATCCGTTTTGAACTCCTGTCTGGTTGGCCGGTTACGATAACCGCGGCCGCGCCACGCGGCAGTCCGCAGGCGCGACAACTCCAGTATAGAAACGCAGGGTGAACCAAGACCACCGGCGCCCATCAAACTGTTGATTTCCTTGGTTGTACGGTAACCTCGGGTGTTGAACGGGGGGGCCCGGACGGAGCCTGGACAGGGCGCCGGGGCGCCCCGGAGACGCGCTGGACCGGCTGCATGATTCGGAGTTTCGGATATGCTGCGTTGAAACCAGCCCCGAATCCGAGTACGCTGTCTGTAGCATGATGAATCGCCGGGGATTTATCGCCGCGGGGCTGGCGGGCACGGTGGGCTGCGGCGGGTCCAGGAGCCCGTGGCGGTCCTTGGGCCTTAAAGAGGCGCGCACGCTGGAGGCGGTTTGCGCGCACCTCATCCCGGAAGACCAGGATCCAGGCGCGGTGCGCGCCGGGGTAGTGGCCTTCATCGACCGGCAACTCGCGGGCTTCTACAAGCCGCTGCGCCGGACCTACCGCCGGGGTCTCGCCGCCATCGGCTACGGCTTCGCGGACCTGCCGCCCGCGGCGCAGCTTGCCCGGCTGCGGCGCATGGAACGGGATCCCGCCACCAGGCCCTTTTTCGATCTGCTGGTGGCGCACAGCTTGCAAGGCTTCTATGGCGATCCGCGCCACGGCGGCAATCGCGAGCGCGCCAGTTGGAAGATGCTCGGGGTGGCCTCGCCGCCCGTGCGGGGCCGGGCATGAAGCGGGTCAACGCGGTGGTGGTGGGCGCCGGCGCGGCCGGCGGCATCGTAGCCAAGGAACTGGCGGCCGCCGGGCTGAGCGTGGTGCTGCTCGAGCGTGGCCCGTGGTACACCGCCTTCGACTGCCGCAAGGACGACCTGCGCAACCAGCGCACCAGCGTGCTCGGCAACGCCTTCGGGCCGGACGACGACCGCAATCCGCGAGTGGCGGTGGACCCGGATGGGCGCGCCAAGGTGGTGCGCGCCAGCGGCCCCGGTTACAGCAACAACGCCGCCTGCGTGGGCGGCGGCACGCTCAGCTACGGCGCCATGGCGTGGCGCTACATGCCGCGCGATTTCCGCATGCGCTCCACCTACGGCCAGGTGCCCGGCAGCACCCTCGAAGACTGGCCCATATCCTACGACGACCTGGAACCCTACTACCAAAAGGCCGAATGGGAGATCGGCGTCTCCGGCGACGACACGGATAACCCCTTCCGCGGGCCGCGCCGCAAGCCCCTCCCCATGCCGCCCCTGGCGCCCAACCTCGAGTTCCAGATCCTGCACCCGGCGGCCCGGCGCCTGGGCCTGCATCCATTCCATATCCCCATGTTGCGCAACACCGTGCCCTACAACGGTCGCGGACCGTGCATGCGCTGCCGCTGGTGCGTGGGGTTCGCCTGCGAAGTCAACGCCAAGAACGGCACGCACAACACCGTCATTCCCGCGGCCCTGGCCACCGGAAATTGCGAACTGCGCACCGGGGCCATGACCCGCCGCATCGTCACGGACCCGCGCGGGCGCGTCACCGGCGTCGAATATTTCGATGCGCGCGGCCGGCTGCAAAGTCAGGATAGCGACGTGGTGGTGGTCTCCAGCGCGGCGGTGGAATCGGCGCGGCTGCTGCTCAACTCCACCAGCGCGCTGTTTCCGGACGGGCTGGGCAACCGCTACGGCTGGGTGGGCCGCAATTTCCAGGGCCACAGCTACACGGGGGCGTTCGGCATCATGCCCGAGGATGTCTACGACGACCTGGGGCCCGGCGCTTCCATCGCCATCTGCGATTTCAATCACGGGAATCCGGGCCTAGTCGGCGGGGCCATGCTGGCCAACGAGTTCATCCGCCTGCCGTACCAGTTCACCGGCATGCTCCCGCCGGATGTGCCCCGGTGGGGACCGGAGCACAAAGACTTCATGCGGCGCTATTACCGGCGCACCATCGCCGTCCAGGGACCCACCCAGGAGATGCCCATGTTCGACGCCCGCGTGGCGGTGGACCCCAGCGTGCGCGATGATTGGGGCATCCCGGTGGCGCGCCTTTCGGGCGGCAAGCATCCCCACACCATCGAGATCGGAGCGTTCACGGCCGCCAGGGCCGAAGCCTGGCTGAAGGAAGCCGGGGCCGTGCGGACCTGGAAGAAACTGGCCGGGCCCGGTCTCACCGGCGGCCAGCACCAGGCCGGCACCTGCCGCATGGGCGACGATCCCAAAACCTCCGTGGTCAACCGCGATTGCCAGGTTCACGACATCGACAACCTGTTCGTGATCGATGGCAGTGTGCACGTCACCAACGGCGGCTTCAATCCGGCGCTCACCATTATGGCCAATGCGTACCGCGCCTCGGATGGCCTGGTGCGGGGCTGGAGAGGAACGCGGTACCGGTGATGCGCACGGGTTGGTGGTACGCCGCGGCCGCCGCCGTGCCCTGTCTGCTCCTGGTCCTGCCGGTATCCAACATCTACTACCGGTCCACGGCGGGCGAAGGGTGCGCCCGCTGCCACGAGATCCGCCCGGAGTGGACCGCCTGGCGCGAATCCACCCATCGCGGCGTGGCCTGCGCCTCCTGTCATGCCGGCTCCGTGGCGGACAACTCCCGGCGTCTGGTCGCCCACATAAAGGGCGATGTTCCGGAGCAGATCCGCATTAAAGGGATGGACAACTACGCCATGCTGGCCCGCTGCCAGGGTTGCCATCGCCAGGAGTTCGCCGGCTGGCAGGCGGGACCCCACGGCGTCACCTTCGCCAAACTCTTCCTGGACCGCAAACAGAACCACGAGCGGCTGCTGATGGACGATTGCCTGCGCTGCCACGGCATGCTCTACGAAGGCAGTATCGGCGACCTGGTCACGCCCATCGACAGGCAGGGGCCGTGGCGCCTGAAGGACGCGCGCTGGAACCATGTGCCGGCCATCCCGTGCCTGGCCTGCCACCAGGTGCACCGGCCGGGCGCGCCGCGAGCCAGAGAGCCGGAACGCATGGCCCGCTCCTCGGCTCTCGAGGCCCTCTACACCCCCTCGCTGGCCCTCTTCGACCGGCGCCAAATGCAGCCCGTGGCCACCGCCAACCTGGCCATTCCGCAAGTCCTGGACGGCGCGCGGCCCGTGCGCATGAGCCCCGATCCCCGGCAGGGATTGTGCTACCAATGCCACGCGCCGCTGTCCACGCGGCAGGCCGGATCGGGCGACGACCGCACCGGCGTGGGCATCCACGAGGGCCTCAGTTGCCTTGCCTGCCACCAGAAGCACGGCCAGCAGACCCGCGCTTCCTGCGCCAATTGCCATCCCCGCCTTTCCAATTGCGGTCTGGACGTAGCCAGGATGGACACCACCTTCCTCTCTCCCAAAAGCGCCCACAATATCCATTCGGCGAAGTGCGTGGATTGCCATCCCAAGGGAGTGCCGCCCCGCCGGATCGCCGCCATGACTCAACAGCCACTCTGACCACGTTGGCGTAAGCCGGCCAAGGAATCGGATTTTCTGTTACCTTTACCTTATATGGGCATCCGTATAAACAGAGCAATTATGAAGGAACTCTCCACGACATTCAAGGCGCTTTCGGATCCGACACGGCTGCGCATCATGAACCTGCTGTTGCGGTCGCCATTTTGCGTCTGCGAAATGGAGAGGATCTTCAAGCTTTCCCAGCCGCTCCTATCCCGCCACCTCGCCTACCTGCGCAACTGCGGCCTCGTCGAGAGCCGGCGGGACGGGATGCGCGTGAACTATAACCTGAACGAGAAACACCCATTTATCAGGCAGATCCGGCCCTTCCTCCTGGATGCCCTGGATGGCGACGCCGTGGGCCGCGCCGATCTGCGCACGCTGAAAACAGCCGTTTAGAAACGAAAGGAATAGAACAGATGACTACCACACAGCAACCAACGGTTGACGAAGTCTTCGGGATGATGCGGAAGATGATGGGGGCGATTCCGTCGTCCATTGAGAAAGCCGCGAAAGTGGACGAGGGGTTGCTCTACGAACATCTCCGGTCGAGGCAGTATGCCATGCCGCCGGAGGGCGCTCTGGATGAAGAAACCCGAACTTTGCTCTACCTGGCCTCCGCTCTTGCCGCCGGCAGCGCCGCCTGCATCCAGGCGATGGCGAACAAGGCCAGGATGCAGGGCATTCCCGCGGCAAAGATGCTGGAGACCATGCACATTGTCCGGTTCGCGCTGGCAACCAAGGTGATCGGCGAAGCCGAACCGGTCTTCGAGGCGTTGCGGGACCTGCCGAAGTAGCGCGCGGCCGTTGGCGGGTGCGTGCGTGCACCATTGCCGGAGAAGAAACCCTATGCCTTCTGAAGATGCGAATGATCATACCTCTACCGTCGAAGCGGTGAAAACGCCGGGGCGCAAGAGGCTCTCCACGCGGCTCCGCGTGGCGCTATCCGTCGCCGCAATTGTCGTCCTCATGCTGTGGATTCTCGGCACATTCCGCCGTGGCGTGATCCAGGCATCCAAGGAGCCTGTGCCGGCGGAGTCGGCGGCGGGCCTGACCACGCAGAAGATCGCGATGCAGACGGTCCCCTCCGTGACCGAGGCCGTGGGAACCGTTCAGGCCGAGCAAGTCGCCGCAGTAACCTCCCGCGTAGTGGCGAACATCGTCGAGATGCACGTCTCAGCCGGGCAGCGCGTGTCCAACGGAGAAACCCTTGTGGCGCTGGACGACCGCGACCTTCGGCGCCGGGTCGAGCAGGCGCAGGATGCCGTGCGCGGCGCGGAGGCGACGCTAGCACAGGCGCAGTCCGACTACAAACGCGACAAGCCGCTCTTCGACCAGCAGGTCATCACGCCCTACGATTTCGAGCACACCCAAACCAACCTCAAAACCGCCGAAGCGAACTGCACCGGCTCCAACAAGCAGAACGGGAAACCGAAGTGAACCTCTCCTACGCGGTCATCCACAGCCCTTTCACCGGAGTGATCGTGGACAAACTGGCGAACCTGGGGGACTTGGCCGCTCCCGGAAAACCGCTTCTGACGATGTACGAGCAGGGCCGGCTGTGGCTCGAGGCGAACGTCCCCGAAGATCTGATGCACTACATCCGCCTCAATGAACTTCTGACGTTTAGGATCGACGCGTTGAGCGCGGAGATGCAGGGGCGAGTGGCGGAAATCGTTCCGTCGTCCGACCCGTCCAGCCGGACCGTTGTGGTGCGCGTGCGCCTGAGTGAAACGAAGGACGTCCTTCCTGGCATGTTTGGGCGATTGCTGCTTCCCATGAAGCCGGAACAGGTTCTGGCAGTGCCCGCATCGGCGCTGATCCGCGCCGGCCAGTTGGCGATGGTCGACGTGGTCCAGGAGGCTCGCCTCGAGCGGCGGACCGTGCAACTGGGCCGCGCGATTGGCAGCCGGTTTGAAGTGCTCAGCGGCCTCGCCGCCGGGGAAACGGTCGTTATCGGGAAGGCCCGATGAGCCAGTTGCACGATTCTCTCACCATCCGAATAGTCCGAAAGTTCCTGGAATCGAACCTGTCGATGGTGTTCATTCTGGTTTCGATCGCCGCGGGCGTGGTAGCCCTGGTGGTCACGCCGCGCGAAGAAGAGCCGCAGATCGTCGTGGCCGCGGCCAACGTGATGGTTTCGTTTCCCGGCCACGCCGCGGAGGACGTCGAACAACTCGTTTCCACGCCGCTCGAAAAGATGGCGCTCCAAATCCCCGGCGTGGAATACGTGTATTCCCGTTCCATGCCGGGGCAGAGCATCGTGACGGTGCGGTTCTACGTGGGGCAACCGCTCGAGCCGAGCTACGTCAAGCTCGTTCGCAAGCTGAATGAAAACGTGGACCGCACCGTACCGGGCGCGGCGGGCTGGGTGGTGAAGCCCATCGATGTGGATGATGTGCCGATTGTTACCTTTACCTTGACCAGCGGCTCCCGCGACGATTATGCGTTGCGGCGCATGGCGGATGAGATCGTCACCCGCCTGCAGGGAGTCAATAACGCCGGTCTCACTTACGTCGTAGGCGGCCGTCCGCGCGAGCTTCTCATCCGGCCATCCGCCGGCCGCATGGCCTCCTACCGTATCTCGGCGCTGGACCTGAGCCGCGCGATTCAGGGATCGAACTCCAGCGTGCTGGCGGGAAGCTTCGACCGGAATGACCGGGATGTACGCGTACAGGCCGGCCAGTTCATCGCGGATGCGCGGGACTTGCAGAACCTGGTCGTAGGCGCATCGAACGGCCGTCCCGTTTACATGCGCGACGTCGCCGAAATTACGGACGGCCCCGGCGAGTTTCTGGACTACGTGCGCTTTCACCGCGGATTGGCCTGGAATCATCCTAAAGAAGAGGGCGCCGCGGGCAGCCTGATTGGCGCGTCAGAAACACCTGCGCCTCCCAAGTACGGCTCACAACCGGCTGTCACGATCGTTATCGCCAAGAAACATGGCACAAACAACGTCTGGGTAGCCGAGGACCTTCTCAAGCGGATGGGCGAACTGAAGAAGGAGATCCTGCCCGCCGACGTGCAGGTGGTCGTGACGCGGAACTATGGAGTCACCGCCAACGACAAGGTCAAGGAACTGCAAGAGGGTTTATTGGTCGCGATCGCGGTGGTGATGGCGCTGCTGGCGATCGGGTTGGGCTACCGGCAGGCGCTGGTAGTAGCCATCGCGGTTCCCTGTGTTTTCGGCCTGACTCTGATCGTCAACTATTTCCTGGGATTCTCCATCAATCGCATTTCGCTGTTCGCCCTCACGGTAGCTCTCGGCCTGCTGGTGGACGATCCCATCGTGGACGTGGAGAACATCCACCGGCACTTCAAGATGCGGGGGAGAGCCACGGCCGATATCGTTCTGGAAGCCGTGAATGAAGTCAGACCTCCGTTGATCGCGGCGACGTTTGCGGTGATTCTTTCCTTCCTCCCCTTGCTCTTCGTCACCGACATGATGGGCCAGTATCTGCGCCCGATGGCCGCCAATATCCCGGTGACCATGATCATGTCGCTGGTGGTCTCATTCACGATTACGCCGTGGCTGGCGTATCACCTGCTGAAAAAGCATGCCGTAGACGAGGCGGAAGCCGCGGCTCCGCCAAATTCCATTTCCGGTCCCCGGCGTTTCTTCAATGCGACTCTTCTGCCGCGCTTGACCTGCACGCGGCGGGGCCGGCTATTCCTGCTCCTGGTCATGCTGCTGTTTATCGGCAGCGTCCTGCTGGTGCTGACCCGCCGCGTGCAGGTCAAGCAGTTGCCTTACGACAACAAGGATGAGATGCTCCTGGTCCTCGATATGCCGGCAGGCACGACCCTGGAACGGACCGACGCCGCCGCTCGCGACTTCGAACATTATCTCGCGTCTGTTCCGGAAATCACGGACTTCGAGGCCTACGTGGGGACCGCATCGCCGGTCGATTTCAACGGCATGATGCGGCAATACTTCCTGCGCCGGGCGCCCAATCGCGGGGACATCCGGATCAACCTCATTCACAAGACAGAGCGCGTCGACGCCAGCCATTCCCTCGCGCTACGGATCCGCGGAGATCTCACGGCCATCGCGCAACGCGACGGAGTCAAGCTCAAGATCGTCGAACTGCCGGCGGGACCACCAGCCATGTCCACGGTGGTTGCGGCCGTCTATGGCAGCTCCACGCAGTCTTATGAGGACATCGTCGGAGCCGCGTCGATCGTCAAGGCCCGCATGCGCCGGGAATTGGGCGTGGTGGACGTGGATGACACCGTGGACGAAGACCAGACGAAATACATCTTCGAAGTGGACAAGCAAAAGGCCGCGCTGAATGGCGTCTCCACGGATGAGATATCCCGCACGATAGGGCTCGCCCTCGGCAGCCAGGCGGCGGGCGCCGCACAAATTCCCTACGAGCGGACACCGGTCAGAATCGTACTCTGGTTCCCCCGGGCTGAACGATCGAGCACCATCGACCTTTCCCGGATCTACGCCAAAGGCACAACGGGAAACCTGGTTCCCTTGTCCGAAGTCGGCGCGTGGCGCACGACTATCGAGGATAAGACCATTTATCACCGCCAGCTTCAGCGCGTGGTGTACGTGCTGGGAGAGATGGCCGGCCGCCCGCCCGTGGAAACCATCCTGGACCTGACCGCCGATCAGGCCCAGGGAGGCCGGCGGAGTTTCGTCGATATGCAGGCGCCGCCCCGTCCCTTGAATCGGCGAACCATGTTTCGCAAGGGCGGAGGCATCCCGTGGGCCGTGCCCAACGGGATTACCGTCCATTGGTGGGACGAAGGCGAAATGTACATCACCATCCACCTGTTCCGCGATCTGGCGTTCGCGATGCTGACCGCTTTGGTCGGCATATACATCATCCTGATGAACCAGACCGGTTCCTTCCGGCTGCCGTTGACCATCATGCGGGCGATCCCGCTGATGGTGATCGGCGTGATGCCCGGGTTCTGGCTGTTGAATCACATCGGCCGGCACAGCCTCGGGGGGTTCCGGAATCCCGTCTTCTTTTCCGGCCCGGCGTTCATCGGGATGATTGCACTGGCCGGCATCGTGACGCGGAATTCGATCATCATCGTGGATTTTATTCAACTGGGGCTGCTGCGCGGTCTTTCACTCGAAGAGGCGATCCTCAACAGTGTTTCCGTCCGTTTGCGGCCGATTCTCCTGACCTCCGGCGCGGCGGTGCTCGGCGCTATCCCCATCACGCTGGATACCGTTTTCGGCGGAATGGCCTGGTCGCTCATCTTCGGCTTGATCGTCTCGACGCTGTTTTCGCTCTTCGTGATTCCCGTGACGTACTACATCGTCTATGCGAACAAGCCGAGCCACGGTCTACCCGACAACATCCGTAAGAAGCTTACTGCCAGCCTGGGCCAGGAGCCCAGCGCATCATGACTATGAAACATTGGATCGAACTCGTAGCGCCGCTTGCTGCGTTCGCCCTCCTGGCCCAAGCCGGGGATCCGGCCCAAAACGCAAACATGAGTCTGAAGGACGCTGTGGAGTACGCGCTGGCGCACTCCCCGGATCTGAAATTTTCCCAGCAGGAGGTTCAACGCCGGCAAGGGCTGGTCACCACCGCCCATTCCTTCCTGATGCCCCAGGCGGACCTCTCCGCGGATGCCTCCCGCACGCGCCTCGAGCATGGCTATCCTTTTGGAACCACGCCGTCTCTGCTGCGGTTCGACACTGCCCTCTATACCGGCAGCGCCGGCCTGAATTTCCTGGCCTGGGATTTTCACAAGACGGAGCGTGAACTTGCCGCCGCACGGGAACGGGTCGAGTCCGCGCGCGCGACAGTGGACCGGCGCCGGCAGGAAATCGTCTTTGAGACCGCTCGGCTGTATTTGCAGACGCTGGCCTACTCCGACCTGATCGGCGCGGCCGAAGCACGCACCAAGAGCTTGCAGTCGCTGCTGGACCTCACTAATCGGCTCGTGCAAGGGGGCCGCGCCGTGCCCGTGGACGCGCTGAAGATCCAAACGCGGCTGGCGCAGGTGGAAAGCGACCTGGCCACGCTCCGGTCGGGCCGGAGATCGTCGCTGAGCGCCCTGGCTGCCGTCATGGGATTCGAAGGCGATCTCCCACGGTTAACCTACACGGCGGCGACTTCCGAACTGCCACCTGCGCCGGGAGCGGACGGTGAGTTACTGCGGCAGGCCTTAGCCGGCAGGCCCGACATCCTCTCTCAGGATCATGAGATCCGCGCCAGCCGGCGGGCTGAGGAAGCCGCCCGCAAATCCGCCTGGCCGAGAATCGACTTGCGCGCCTCGGCCATCCAGTACGGATCCAACAGCCCCGTGGGCTTCCCGCAACTGATCGGCAAGTTGCTGCCCTCGCTCTCTTCCTCCAATGTGCCCTCTCCGGGCAACGCTGCCACCGACTGGGTGCTGGGCGTCCACGTCTCGCTGCCGCTCTTCGATGGAGGCAAGCGGAAGGGGCAGATTCAGGCGGCGCGGGCCCAACTGGAGGAATCGCGTCTTGCCCGCCGGCAGTTGCAGCTTCGCATTGATCGCGACGTCCGGACCGCCGTGGCGGATCTGGAAGGCGCGGAAAGCCGGGTGACCGCTCTTCGTGACTCTGTTGCCGAGAGCGAGAGAGTGCTGCACGACGAGCGGTTGAAGTTTGAAGCCGGACGGAGCGTCATCAATTTCGTGTTGGATGCGGAGTCGGCCCTGCTGACGAATCAGTCGCTGCTGTCGCAGGCCGAGCGCTCGGTCAGCACCGCGGCTTTGGCCCTGGATCTCAGCCTGGGGCGGATCGACATCAACCGGTTGCCCAATCCATAATGAAGTAGCCTGATGCCAGTCCACCTGAAGCAAGGTTCGGCGGGAGCGATTGCCCGGCGATTTCTCCAACGGCGCGAACGGAGACATGCCGCATCACCGTATCGTTGGCTCCCATGCCAAGGTGGCGAGTGTCATTTGCCAGTTGCTGCCTGGATTGCATGAGCGCGCCCATCGGGACCTCTGGATCATCATCTTAATTGAGTCACTCGGTGGCCGCGGCGCATAAGGAAACGACACCAGGCCGTGGCTGGAAAGCTTCCGGTAAAGTTCCAAGACCTGCCCGCGGACGCACGCTCAAGGAGAGCCGTGCCGTAGTTCTGGGATCCGGTGGGTCCATGGGCAACCGGAGAGTGCCAACGCTGGCCTGCTAACCGGCTATCTCGATCTCGATCTTCTTCGCGCCCGCGTCCAGCTTGACGATGCGGAAGCTGCGGATCTGGCCCTAGCCCGACCTTCGCAGCAAAGTTAGGCGAGTCTGGGGTTTAAGGGGGTAAAT
>VFSW01000452.1_pt1 | contig 60458 bp, 42 predicted proteins | sample 5358111 | NCBI WGS metagenome assembly VFSW01 (sample SAMN11554181, study PRJNA540505) | mine drainage metagenome | isolation source: sediment from site ElyBrook_90M | place: USA: Ely Copper Mine, Vershire, VT | collected 2017
CTTTCTCGGCTGGGTGTAGTTACCGCCTCTGTCTCATTTTAGGGGTTCAGTCCACGATTTTCAACCGTTTTCAAAACAGCTCCATCTGGTTGAAAATATTGGTCGGGGCGAGAGGATTTGAACCTCCGACCCCCTGCGCCCAAGGCAGGTGCGCTACCAGGCTGCGCTACGCCCCGACTCTCGATGCTTCCCTGATTCTAACCCACGTCCGTGGACTGCACCACGGCGGTGGCGCGGAATTGTGGCCCCCTGTCCGGTACGACTGGGTCAACCCTGCACTAGAACGGACGAGCACGACCAAAGCTAATTTTTTCAGTTTCAACTTCATGAGAGTTTTCGGCGAACCCCAAGGAGAAAGATTTGCCGCATGAAGCGGAAGTGAGGTCAGGAAGGCTTCACCGCGAACCCTCCTCGGTGTCGTTTTGGGTCGCCCGGCCCAGCCTGGGAATTCTTCCGCTCCCGTCCTTGCGAAATTAGCCGCGCTTAACCCCCATTTGCAGCGCAAGTGCTCTTAATTTGGCCGATGCATTCGATGTCGCGCGGCAGTTACAGCCCCGCCATGCCAAACGCAGGCGTGGCGGGGACCCAGTTTCTCTCTGGCGGTGACCTCCCAGACGGTCTGCGGAAGAAAGGGCTTGGCTGAAGATGAAATGCGTCTTCCTCCGTGGCATCCTGCCGCTTGTGCTGGCGGTGGCAGCCAGTCTTCCGGTTTTAGCCCATGGCCGCGATCCTTTGCCGACATCCGTCAGCGATTCTTTGCCGGCTGCGGCCAGCCATGGTCCCACCACCATCCGATACGACGTGCACCATGACGTCTCCCCGCCCCTGATCGACATGATCCGCAACGCTCGTCCGGTGGCGCACGGGAAGCTGGAAGCCGAGCCGCGGCGCAGCATACCGCTTCCGCAGGGTTTGCGGCCCATGGAAGAAGACCCGGTGCGGCAATACACCACGGGCGGCTACTCGCCGCAGATCGGTCTGAGCTTCGAGGGCATCGGCGACGGCCAGTATGGCTTCACCCCGGAATACGCTCCGGCCGACAGCAATGGCGCTGCAGGAGCCACGCAATATGTCCAGTGGGTGAACACCTACTTTGCGGTTTTTAACAAGACGACCGGCTCGCTGATTGCCGGCCCCACGCCGGGAAACATCTTATGGACGGGATTCGGCGGCGGCTGCGAATCCAACAATGATGGCGACCCGATCGTGCTCTATGACAAGCTGGCCAACCGCTGGGTGATGAGCCAGCTCTCGGTTTCCACCGGGCCTTACCTGCAGTGCATCGCCGTCTCGGAAACCGCGGACGCCACCGGCCCGTGGTATCGCTATTCCTTCCAGTACAACTATTTCGACGACTATCCCAAGATGGGCGTCTGGCCCGACGCTTACTATGAAACCTTCAACATGTTCAACGGCCAAACCTTCATGGGCTCCGATGCCTGCGCCTACGACCGCAACGCCATGCTGAGCGGCCAGTCGTCGGCTACCCAGGTCTGCTTTCAGCAGCAGTTTGCGGTCGGCGGACTGCTCCCCTCCGACCTGGACGGCACCACCCTGCCGCCCTCAGGCGCGCCCAACTACATGCTCGATTTTGGCGACAACACGCTGAATCTGTATAAGTTTCATGTCGACTTCAACACCCCGACGAACTCCACCTTCAGCAGCGTGCCCACGATCATTAGCGTGGCGCCGTTCACTCCGCTGTGCAATGGCGGGTCAAATTGCGTCCCCCAGCCGGGTACGGACAATGGGCTGGACTCGCTCGCCGACCGGCTGATGTATCGCCTGGCCTATCGCAACTTCGGCACCCATGAATCGCTGGTGGTCAACCAGTCGGTGGCGGTGGTGGGCGGCGGAGGAATTCGCTGGTACGAGATTCAGAACCCCAACAGCAGCACGCCGGTGGTGGCCCAGCAAGGGACCTATGCTCCCGATTCCAACTATCGCTGGATGGGAAGCATCGCCATGGACAGAATAGGCGACATCGCCTTGGGCTACAGCCTCTCCAGCGCCGCAGTCTATCCCTCCGTCGCCTTTGCCGCCCGCATGCCCACGGACCCGCCCGGGACGCTGGAAGCCGAGACCCTGGTGTGGAGCGGCAGCGGATCGCAGACCCCTTACCTGACGCGCTGGGGCGACTATAGCGCCATGACCGTCGATCCCACCGACGATTGCACCTTCTGGTATACGCAGCAGTATCTGCAGACCACCGGCACCTGGAACTGGAACACGCGCATCGTTAACTTCAAGTTTCCCGGATGCACGACCGGCAGCTATATCGGCTTTTCCCCGCAGACGCTGAACTTTGGCAACCAACCCATCGATACAACAAGCTCGGCCCAGCAGGTCGTCCTCAGCAACGCCCAGTCAGTCAACCTGCTCATCAGCAGCATCACGGTCAGCGGCGATTATCAGCAGAGCAATAATTGTGGGAGCTCGCTGCCTCCGAACAGCAATTGCACCATCAACGTAAAGTTTCAACCCACCGGGACCGGAGTCCGGCCCGGCACTTTGACGGTGACCGACAGCGGCTATGGCAGCCCGCGCACCACAAACCTGACCGGACTGGGTACGGTGCCGGCGACCTGCGTGCCGGATGCTTTGTCGAATGGCGGATTCGAAAGCGGCGACCTGAGCTGTTGGACCGGGGGCGGAGTTTTGGCTCCTGGCGCCTCGACGGCGCAGGCCCACAGCGGCAGTTTCAGCGCGCAGTTGGGATCGGTAGGCTTGCCGGAGCCCAATGGAGACTCCTGGATTTATCAGGCCATAACCGTTCCCACGACGATGCAGAGCCCCACATTGACTTTCTGGTACTGGCCGGGAACCGACGACACCATCGAGCATGACTGGCAAGAGGCCCAACTGCGGGACAGCGGTGGCAACCTGCTGGCACAGATCTTCAAAGTCGCTTCCAACGCCCAGACGTGGACCCAGGTCGCCTATGACCTCACTGCCTACAAGGGCCAGACCGTTCAGCTCTACTTCAATGCTCATGAGGATGGCTACGGCGACCCGACGTACATGTACCTGGACGACTTCTCCATCTACGACACTTCTCAAGGCCAGCGCTTCGTCCCGGTTACACCCTGCCGCGTGGTCGACACCCGCAACCCGGCAGGCACGTTTGGCGGCCCGGCGATCAACGGCGGAACGGAGCGCGATTTCCCGATCCCACAAGGCAGTTGCAACATTCCGGCCACAGCTACCGCCTATGCGATGAATGTCACCGTAGTTCCACGCGGCCTCCTGGGCTATCTGACTCTCTGGCCGGCGGGATCGCCCCAGCCGACGGTCTCAACCCTGAACTCCTACGACGGGCGGGTCAAAGCCAACGCGGCCATCGTTCCCGCCGGCGACGGACAAGCCATCAGCGTCTACGCCCAAAACACCACAGATGTCATCCTCGACATTAACGGCTACTTCACGACAGGAAACAGCAACGCTCTGGCTTTCTTCCCGCTCACTCCTTGTCGTGTGGCTGACACCCGCAACCCCAACGGCCCATTGGGTGGGCCAAGGCTGCACAATGGCCAGCCGCGCTCGTTCCCCGTGCTGACGTCGGACTGCAATATTCCCAGCAGTGCCCAGGCCTATTCGTTCAATATCACCGCGGCTCCCCGGAACGGCAGCGCCCTCGGCTTCATAACGATTTGGCCGGCGGGACAATCGCAGCCCTACGTTTCTACTCTCAACGCTCCTACCGGCACTGTGGTCGCCAATGCTGCCATTATTCCGGCCGGCACGGCAGGCGATGTCGAGGCCTATGCGTACGGCAACGATACCGACCTGATTATTGACATCAACGGCTATTTCGCGCCGGCCAACTCGGGGCCCAATCCCATGTCGCTGTACAACCTGACGCCGTGTCGCGCGCTGGACACGAGGCAACCCCCTTGGGGACTCCCGTTTGAGGGTGACCTTCCGGTCAATGTCGCCAACAGCCCCTGCGGCCTGCCGGCCAGCGCGACTGGGTATGTGACGAATGCGACGGTGGTGCCTCCGGCTTTGCTCGGGTACCTGACGTTGTGGCCGGATGGGCAACAACAACCGTACGTATCGACCCTCAACGCGTGGGATGCCGCGATTACCTCCAACATGGCCATTGTGCCTACGGACAATGGCTGGATTAACGCCTATGCCATGAATTTAACCCACCTGATCCTGGATCTGTCAGCTTACTTTGCGCCGTAAGGTCCCGAACCGTGCTGGCCAACGGTTTCGCTATTTACGCTTGACAAGCCTGTCGATATTTCTATAAATATAGAAATATAGAAGGAGGGACGGTGCCCGGCAAACCCGAACCCGAACAAATCATTCGCTATGCCGACATGCTCTCGGCCATGGGCACTGAACCCCGTCTGCGCATCATGCGATTGCTGCTCTGCGCCCATCCCGCCGGCATGGTGGTGGGAGATATTGGCAGCGAGCTGGAGATTCCCAGTTCCACCCTCTCGCATCACCTCGACAAGCTGAGGAACGAAGATCTGGTCAAGGTGCGGCGTGAGGGAACATTTCTGTGGTACACAGCCAACACGGCAGCTTTGAGCCAGTTGCTGAAGTTTCTGTTTGACGAGTGCTGCACTCGCAGCAAAGCGGTTCGGCCCGAAGAAGTGATGCGGGCTTCGCGATAGGAGAAATTTGTGACGACACAGAACATCAAGGAAGTGGTGAAAGAGAAATACGGACAGGCGGCGTTGCGCGTGCAGTCGGGAGCGAAATCCTGCTGTTGCGGAAGTTCGCCCGTCACTCTGGAAAGTAGTTGCGATCCCATCACTGTCGATCTATACGACGCGGCGCAGGCGCAAGAGATTCCAGCGGAAGCCTTACTGGCGTCGCTGGGCTGCGGTAACCCGACGGCTCTGGCGCAGCTCGAAGCGGGCGAAATCGTTCTCGACCTAGGCTCCGGAGGAGGAATCGACGTGCTGCTTTCTGCCCGTCGCGTCGGGCCTACCGGCAAGGCTTACGGTCTCGACATGACCGACGAGATGCTCGCTCTGGCGCGCCAAAATCAGCGCAAAGCCGGGGTGGAGAACGTTGAGTTTCTCAAGGGCGAGATCGAAAACATTCCCCTGCCCGACAACTCGGTCGATGTCATCATCTCCAACTGTGTGATCAATCTTTCGGCCGATAAGGACCGCGTGCTGCGCGAGGCGTTTCGCGTACTGAAGCCCGGCGGCCGTCTGGCGGTGTCTGACGTTGTGGTACATGGCGAGGTCCCGCTGGAGGTCCGCAAGAACGTCCTGCTGTGGGTGGGCTGCATCGCCGGCGCGCTGCAGGATGCCGAGTATGCGGCCAAGCTGGCAGCTGCGGGATTTGAAGGCGTCGACATTGAGCCCACACGTGTGCACAAAGCCGAAGATGCCCGCGTCTTTCTCAGCGAAAAGGGCCTCGACGTGGACGCCTTCGCAGCGCAGGTCGATGGCAAATTCTGGAGCGCCTTCATCCGCGCCCGGAAGCCAGCGGCGAAGGGATAGCCATCATGCCGGCGCCCTACAACGTTCTTTTCCTGTGCACCGGCAATTCGGCGCGCTCCATCATGGCGGAGGCGATCCTGAACCTTAAGGGCCGGCCGACGTTCGCCGCCTACAGCGCGGGCAGTCATCCTACGGGCGGCGTTCGTCCCCAAGCGCTTCACCAACTCGAGCTCGCGCATCTTCCAACCGTCGGGCTGCGCTCGAAAAGTTGGGACGAGTTCGCCAAGCCAGATGCGCCGCAGATGGACTTTGTCTTCACCGTCTGCGACAACGCGGCGAAGGAAGTGTGCCCGGTCTGGCCGGGCCAGCCGATGACCGCGCATTGGGGCATCCCTGACCCGGCTGCGGTCGGCGGCACGCAAGATGAAATCGAGCGCGCCTATCGCGATGCCTTTTTCATGCTGGACCGCAGGATTGGACTGTTTCTCTCGTTGCCGCTGGCCAGCCTGGGCCGGCTCGCCATCCAGAAAGAGATCGAGGGCATTGGCAAGCAGCCCTGAGGCCCCTGCCGGAAAACGATATGCAAGAACACGTGACATCCCGCCTCAGCGTTCTGGACCGCTATCTCACGGTATGGATCTTTGCCGCCATGCTGGTGGGCGTGCTTGCCGGATGGGCGCTGCCTGGCATCGTGCCTTTCCTCAATCGATTCAGTGTCGGCACCACGTCAGTCCCCATTGCTGTGGGATTGATCCTGATGATGTATCCGCCGTTGGCCAAGGTGCGTTACGAAGAATTGGGCGAGGTCTTCCACAACAAGAAAATCCTGGGGCTCTCGCTGCTGCAAAACTGGCTGATCGGCCCAGCGCTGATGTTCGCTCTGGCGATCATTTTTCTGCGCGGATATCCGGAATACATGGCAGGGCTGATCCTGATCGGGCTGGCGCGGTGCATCGCCATGGTAATCGTGTGGAATGAACTGGCGAAGGGCGACACGCAATACGCCGCCGGGCTGGTGGCGTTCAATTCCGTCTTCCAGGTGCTCTTCTACTCGGTCTACGCGTGGATTTTCGTCACCAAGCTGCCGTTGTGGTTCGGGCTGCGAGGCATGGCGATCAACGTCTCAATTCGCGATATCGCAGAAAGCGTCTTCATCTATCTTGGCATTCCGTTTCTTGCCGGAATGATCACCCGCTTTTCGCTGGTGGCGGCCAAAGGGCGGGATTGGTATGAGAAAAAATTCATTCCCCGCATCAGCCCGCTCACGCTGGTGGCGCTGCTGTTCACGATTGTGGTGATGTTTTCGCTGAAGGGCGAATACATCGTGCGGCTGCCGCTCGATGTGGTGCGGATTGCCATTCCGCTGCTGATCTACTTTGTGCTGATGTTCCTGGTGTCGTTCTTTCTGGGATACAAACTCGGGGCCGACTACTCCAAGTCGGCAACGCTGTCGTTTACCGCGGCCAGCAACAACTTTGAACTGGCGATCGCCGTTGCAGTCGCGGTGTTCGGCATCAATTCCGGCGAGGCCTTCACCGCGGTAATCGGGCCGTTGGTCGAGGTTCCGGCGATGATCGGTCTGGTCAATGTTGCGCTCTATTTCCAGCGGAGATACTACGGCCAGACCAGAGACGTCCGGCCGATGATTTCTTCGCGCAACTCGGCAGGGGATTGAGCCCGGCTCCCGATAAGCGGATGGCTATGAGGGTGTGCTTTCCTGCGCTTCTTTCTGCGCGGGCTGGCTGGGCGGAGCCGCCAGTTGAAGGGTAGGAGCGGCGGTCGCGGCCTTCGCCTTTTCCTCGACTTCGATCTTGAACAACTCGCTCTCCAGCTGGCGTCTGAGGTCGTCGCGCATCATGCGGAACTGCGCCACCAGTTTGGCCACTTGCCGGGCGATCTCAGGTAGCTTCTTCGGCCCAAAGATCACCAGGGCGAGCACTAGAATGAAAAGAATGTCAGGCATGCGGAAAGGCCGTGGATCGTGGATCGTTTCTCGGGAATCGTGAATCGTGATCCGATCCACGGTTCAGGAGAAACCGTCGACGCATAGGAATCAATCTTCCATTCGCGATTCACGACTCACGAGAAGCGATTCACGAGAAACGATCCACGGCTAGGCCTTCTTTTCTTCGTCCTTTGGCCCGGCGCCCTGGTTACCGTTCATCGACTCGCGGAAACTGCGGATTCCCTCACCCAAGCCCTTGCCCAGTTCAGGCAGCTTCTTAGGGCCGAACACCAGCAGGGCGATAAACAGGATCACCAGCAGGTGCATGGGCTGAAACAGGTTATCAAGCATATGAACTCCTGTCGTAAGGATAGCGCATTTGAAGACGCCTGGGGCAAAATTCAAGGATTTCCTCTACCACCCGGGTGGGAGGCGCAAGTTGACCCGGTGGGAGGCGCAGGCTCGATGACCGGGCGGCCCCCATTGCGTTCCCATGTGGCCTGATACTTCCAGCAAGCGGGAAGCGGGTCCATCCGAGACCACTGCCCCCTAAAGTCGAAATTGCGCTAGCGCTGAGGTGACGGGCGGCGACACTTTGTTGCCTGAGACATTTGAGCCACCTATTGACGATTGAAGTTATAGATGGAAGCACTTTATCGTCGAGACATGACGCGACCGATACGCTGCGCGGTCTGCGAGTCGGAGGAGATCACCCCTTACCCAATCGACCTACCGGATCAATTGGGCGAATTCAAGCTCCTGCTTGCTGACAAGATCTTGTACTGCTGCAGTAATGGGCACCGGTTCATCGTCTTGCCCGATGAGAGCCAGAGAAGCGAAACGCTCCTCTAGCGGATTTTTATTTGGGCGAGCACGACGTCCGGAATGTTATTGAGACCAACCATGAAGTCCTGTTGCTCTCCAGGCCGCCCTTTCGGGCGGCATTGTTGTTCGCGGCCAGCTTTACTCGACGCGCAGCGCCTGCACGGGTTCGATTGACGCCGCGCGCCGCGCGGGGAGCAATCCTGCGATAAAGGCGCAGAATGCCAGGGCAACCACCGCGATGCCCAAAATCACGGGATTGAATGCACCGACGGCGTAGAGCTTACTGGCCATGAGCTTGCTCGCGATGATCGCCAGCGGAATACCGGCAGCCAGGCCTATGCCGACTTGCCAGAAAGCGCCGCGCAGCACCATCACCACTACGTCACTGCGATTGGCGCCCATCGCCATACGAATGCCGATCTCGCTGGTGCGGCGCGCGGTGTTATAGGCCGTCACGCCGTAGAGTCCAATCGAAGCCAGCAGCAGCGCCAGCAAGCTGAACAGCTCGGTCAGGCGCGCGATCAGCCGCTCCTGGTTGAACTGCCGCACCACCTGCTCGCCGAAGCTGTGCATGTCGATGATACTGAGATTGGGATCGATTTCGCCCAGCACGCGCCGCACCTGCGACGCGATCTCCGCCTGCGAGCCCACGTAGTGAATCTCGATCGTGCCGGCGAATTGCGAACGCGCTTCCATAGTGGCGTAGTTTTGGTCTGCCATCGTGGCGTTCCCATAGTGCACCGTCTGGAAGTAAGCCACAAAGAACATGGGGTGCTGCTGAATCTCCGAATCGTCGGGGCTGCGGTATTGGGTGTCCCTCACCACGCCCACGATCTCGTAATCGCCGCTGTGGCCGGGCGAATCGAAGCCGAAGTGCTGCCCAATCGGATCTTTTTTCGGAAAGAATGTGCGGACAAAGTTCTCATCGACCACGGCCACGCGTTGTGAAGTCGCTGTGTCCTGCTGGCCAATAGCGCGGCCGCGAATGACCGGCGTGCCGATGGTCTTAAAGTAGTCGGGGCTAACGCGCACCCAGCCGATAATCGTATGTTTGGGCGGCGCGGCACGGCCCTCGATGTCAATCGCGTCGTTCCAGCTATCGCCGTCTTGCGGGCTATACAGCGAGTAGCTGACGCTGTGGACGCCGGGAATCTGACCCAGCCGATCACGGAACTGCTGATAGAGACCAGGCAAGCGATCCAAGGTATAGCCGGCCGCGAGCGGATTGATCTGCACCATCAGCCGGCCTTCGGTATCGAAGCCAAAGTTGAAATGCTCCAGGTTGCGGAGGCTCTCGGTCACTAGTCCTGCCATCGCCAACAGGACCAGCGATAACGCCGCCTGCGCGATCACCAGCGACTTTTGCGGCATTGCGGAACGGTCACGCGTGGAGCGATTGGCGCCGCGTAGAGCATCGGCGGGATCGGAGTGCGAAGCCATCCACGCCGGCGCTACCCCGAAGATGATGCCCGTCAGCAGTGACAGCCCAAAGGCAAATCCCAGGATCGGCAACGAAGGACTGGCATCGATGGGAACGAAATCTGATCCCCGGAAGGCGACCAGCAGGATCGCGCGCGTTCCCCAATACGCCAGCGCCAGCCCGGCGGCTCCTCCGATGCAAGCCAGCAGCACGCTCTCCGTCAACAGCGCGCGGATGAGCCGCTTGCGAGTTGCTCCCAGAGCCAATTGCACCGCGGTTTGTTGCCGCCGCGCCGTGGCTCGAGCCAGCAGCAGATTGGCGAGATTGCCGCACGCGATCAGCAGCACCAGCACTGAGGCTGCAATCAGCATGTACAGGCCGCTGCTGACTTGATCGCGCAAATCGGTCACGCCGTCGCCGCCGGGGCCGAGTTTCATGTACTGCTTGGGGATCTCCCGGCGCTCCGCCGGATCAAGATTGCCCTGAACCGAGAGTAGCCACTGATGCAGCTCGGTGTTGATCTGCGCCCCTACTTGCGCCGGCTGCGCTCCCGGTTTCATGCGGCCGATCAGATAAAGCCAGTATTGCGTGTCCAGGTGCAGCAGGGAACTGGTGCGGGTGACCTGGGGCTCGAAGGCAACGGGGAGGTAGACTGCGGGCGGATCTTCGTGCAGACGCGCGCCATAGAATCCCGGGGGCGTAATGCCGACCACGGTGAAGGGCTGACCGTCAACCATGAAGCTCGAACCTACGACCGAGGGATCACCACCGTAACGCTTTTGCCATGCGCGGTAGCTCATGACGACGGTGGGAGCGGCGCCGGGATGATCATCGTCGGCAGTGAAGAAGCGGCCCACGAAGGGCTGAATGCCCAGCGTGGAGAAAAAGTTTCCGGAAACGAACTCTCCCGGGAGGCTTTCTGCCGGGCCCGGCGAGCCGCTCCGACGAATGCTCAGGTCCGGCCGGTTGGACTGGAAGGCGGCGATCTGCTCGAACTGCGGCGTGTTTGCCTGAATGTACTGATACAACGAGTAGGAAACGAGGCCCCAGCCGCCGTCTCCCTGGCCCATGCCGCCATAGACACAGCAAACGTTGTTGTCGCCGATGCGGTAGAGGTGCGATGGATCGGCCACCGGCAGCGACTTCAGCATGACGGCGTGGACCAGAGTAAAGATCGCCGTGTTGGCGCCAATGCCCAAGGCGAGCGTGACAATCGCCGTAATGGTAAATCCCGGCGACTTGCGCAGTTGCCGCAGCGCATAGCGAAGGTCGTGCAGAATCGCTGTCATCCCAATATGTCTCCGGTTGCAGTGAATGCAAGCCACATGCCACCTCCCATCATCGTAAATCACTGTGACGAAAGGGGATTCCTGCTATGGCGGTCGAGCGTGAAGCGCCATCATGTCCAGCTTTGTCAGCCGCTGTCCGAAATCGAACGGGGTCCACGGGCCTGCGTCCAAAACGATTTTGCATTATTGCAAAAAGCCCGAAACATTAGTCTTTAGCGATTAGCGGCAAACCTGACAGCTAAATGCTGACGCCAAATGCCAGATACCGCTCTTTACGGCCGCACCACACTAGCCGGATAGGGATCGGGCTCGTGCTGGATCTTCCTCCACAGGAGGGGCACGAACTCGCTAAAGGCATTGGAGACCGCGCGGGATGCGAAGCCCTCGCCGGAACGCAGCAGGGCGTGCTGCCAATCGGCTTCGCTCGGGGCACGCCAAGTGTTGGAAAGAAAGTTGTTGCCAAACGTGCCGATAAATCGAGCCCAAGCCAGGTGGCGTTCGCCATCGGGCCGGTAGGCGCGAAACGTCAGATCGACGACGTTCTTCACCCGATCCCCGAAAGGCGCGTGCACAGTATGGAAATAGCGCGGATCTTCGCCCCAGAACTCGCCCAGGCCGGCTTCCATTGCATTGCCCGTGGAAAGGCCGGTCAAGCGCATGCCGTAGCGCTTTCCAAAGCCCTCCCAATGAGTGCCGTACTCGTGAGGCCTGTTCAACACGGTTCCCATCCCAGAGGGAAACAGGCCGCCCACCAGGCTCTTGGGACCGACTGTCGCACGAGTGAACCATTCCAATTGGCCGAGCGGGGTAATGGGCTTGTAATCGGCGGGAGTTTTGGGGACGGCGTGAATATAGCGGTGCAAACTTTGCTGCTTCTGCCGGCCGGCAGGAACGGGCTTGGGCGATGTCGTTTGCGCGGCTGCCAGCGCCGGCAACAGCAGCACAGCGGCCGAACACCACGCGGTTTGCCGCAAAATTACGGCGCGAAATTTCCGGCTCATCTCCACGGCTCGCTGTGCGGCAATGGTTATCGTCCTCCTGTGTGCAGCTTGTCTGACTAGAGATGCAATTCCCCACGGCGAGGCACCTATGATACCGAAAACGTCGTCATCGGTAGGGATAGAAGATGAAGAACAGCAGCGACAGCGCAGTGAGGACCCACAGGCCAGGCTTCAACTGACTGAGCTTGCCGGCGACCAGCTTGCAGATTGGGTACAGCACAAACCCGGCGCAAATGCCGACGGCAATGTTGTAAGTGAAGGCCATCAGTGATACCACGGCAAAGGCGGGAATCGATTCGCTGTAGTCGCTGAAGTCGATGTGGGTGATCGGCGCCAGCATGAACAGGCCCACGATTATCAGAGCCGGCCCGTAAGCTACGGCGGGAATGGCGGCCACGAAGGGCGCAAAGAAGAGCGTCAGCAGGAAGCAGCTTCCGGTGACCAGGGCGGTAAGGCCGGTCCTCCCGCCCGCCTCAATTCCAGTGGCGGACTCGGCGAAAGCGCCCGAAGTTGTGGTGCCCAGCGCCGGAGCCACGCAAGTGGAGATCGCGTCCACCAGCATCGGCCGTTCGATCTGCGGCAGCTGTCCGTGCTGGTCGAGAAAGCCGGCGCGCGCCGAGAGGCCGATTAACGTTCCCATGGTGTCGACGAAGGCCATGATGAAAATCGTGAGCACCACGGGGAAAGCCTCCCAGGTGAGGGCGCCGCGAAAATCGAGCTGCCATAGGATCGGGGTGACGCTTGGCGGCATGCTGATAATCCCATGCGGCGCCGCGGCGACCCGTGTGACGAACGCCGCGATGGCGGTGATCACAATGCCCAGCAGGATCGCTCCCGGAACTTTGCGAATGACGAGGATCGACAGCAGCACAACGCCAAACATCGCCACCAGCGCCGGCGGCGAGGTCAGATGACCGGCCTGCACCGGCGCGCCGGGCATGCCCAGCCTCACCAGGCCGGTTTGATTCAGCCCGATGAACGTCAGGAAGAAACCCATGCCGACGGCGAAGCTGAAGCGCAGGGAAGTGGGCACGCCCTCGACAATCCAGCGCCGCAGATGCAGCACCGTCATCAGGACAAACAGCACGCCGGCGATGAAGATGGCCGCCAGCGCCGCCTGCCAGCGGATGCCGAGCGCCTTACACACGGTGAAAGCGATGAAGGCATTTTCTCCCATGTAGGGCGCCACCGCGAAGGGCCGATTGGCATACAGCGCCATGAAGTAGCAGCCGAACGCCGCCACCAGCGCGGTCGCCACAAACGACGGGCCTTCAGGAATTCCCGCGGCGGAGAGTATTGCGGGATTCACTACCACGATGTAGGACATCGTGGTGAAAGTGGTAAGTCCGGCGATCAGCTCGCGGCTGAAGGTCGTTCCGTGGCTATCGAAGCCGAACCAATCCTTGCCCCGCATTTCTCCTCAACCCCGGGATATTCCGCCCGGCAACTTCGCCACGCCCCGATGTTGGTGTGGCTCTCAAGCGGAAACTTGGCTGCCGCAATATTAGCCGAGGGCCACGCCTGCAGGTGTTGTTTTCGACAAGCGATCACCACGTGAGCCGCCAAAATTGCGCAATGGGGTCAGTTTTGGAATTGCTGGCTGCTGGCATCTTAGTGCCAAACCACAGCTTCAATATCTAACACGTTGGCTAAAACCTTCAGGCAGTCTGATCACCAAGAATCCCGCTCTTATTGGCCAATTCCTTCCCAAAGATTGCAACACTCTGCGCTTCCGCCGAGAGCCTCGCAGCTAAGTCTATGAAAACACGTATGCGTGGTGGCACGAAAAGTGCGGAATAGGGAATAGTCCACAGATTTTTCGGAGGAGCCATGCGATTGAAAACCCTGTTGGTCATCGCCGCGTTTGCAGTTTTCGTTGCCAGCGCGCCGACGACCTTTGCTCAAAACTTGCTCACCAACGGCAGCTTTGAAACTGGTGACTTCACTGGCTGGATGGTAAACGGCTCGGAGAGCGTGGTAACCGGCCCATTTTATCAGTACAGTGGTGCCGAGAATGGCTCCTACTACGCCGTTTTTGGCAATGTGGGCAGCGATGGAACCCTTAGCCAGTCGTTCACAGATGTCGCTGGTCAGGCGTACACCTTAAGCTTCTGGTTTGCGTCGGTGGGCGACAACCCCAGTGACTTTAGCATCTACTGGGACAGCACGCAGTTGTTTATCATGAACAACCCCAACACCGGGAGCGCTTGGCTTAACTTCACCATCAGCGGCTTGGTGGGAACTGGGAGTGATACCATTACCTTCAGTGGCAGGGATGATCCCGGCTGGATGGCTTTGGACAACGTTTCTGTGGCTCCCTTCAGCACCGTTCCTGAGCCGAGCAGCTTCATCCTTCTGGGAAGCGGCGTGCTGGGCTTGGGCGGAGTGATTCGCCGCAAGCTGTATCGCTAAGCCGAAGCCAACGAGCGGGGTTTGACCAGTTCAGATCCCGGGCCAAAAGTCACTTTTCTCGGGCACCCACCCTTGGGTGCCCGGATTTTTGTTTTTTGCTGGCTCGAAGACTGACCCTACCGGCAAAGCTTCTCCGTGCATTGCAGAGGATCGCCCGTCGGGCCTGCCTGCAGGTTCCTTGCCTGGGATTCCCCGCCGCCGCTACCCTAAAGCCGCTCGCTGCCGAAAATGCCGCGCTGGTTGGCCGGTTCCTTCCCAAAGATTGCAAGACTCTGCGCTTTCGCCGAAAGCCTCGCAGCTAAGTCTATGAAAACAAGCGGAACAGTATGGCACGAAAAGTGCCAAATTGGTAGTAGATCACAGATTCTCCGGAGGAACTATGCGACTGAAAACCCTGCTGGTCATCGCCGCCTTCGCTCTTTTTGTCAGTTTGACGCCGATGACCTTCGCCCAGAATCTACTCACCAACGGCAGCTTCGAAACTGGTGACTTTACTGGCTGGACTGTAAATGGCTTGGAGGAAGTGGTCACTGGTCCATTTGCCTACTACAACGGCGCCCAGAATGGCTCCTGGTACACCGTTTGGGGCAACATCGGTAACGATGGAAGCATTAGCCAGACGTTCACGGATACTCCTGGTCAGAGCTACACTTTCAGCTTTTGGTTTGCGGCCAACGGTGACAACCCCAGCGACTTCAGCGCCTACTGGAACGGCACGCAGTTGCTCAGTCTGAGCAACCCCAACACCGGGGCAGTCTGGACGGAGTACACCTTCACGGGCTTGGTGGGAACTGGCAGCGACACCATCACCTTTAACGGCCGGGATGATCCATCCTGGATGGCCTTGGACAACGTTTCGGTGACCGCGCAGACCGGCGGGACCGTTCCTGAGCCGAGCAGCCTCATCCTTCTGGGAAGTGGCGTGCTGGGCTTGGGCGGAGTGATTCGCCGCAAGCTGTATCGCTAAGTCGAACCCAAGGAGCGGGGCTGACCACCCGGGTCAAAAGTCACTTTTCTCGGGCACCCACTTCGGGTGCCCGTTTTTTTCTGACAACCAAATCTAAGGTCCTAAGTTGGCACTTTGTCCCGCCCTCATCTTCAGCACGCCAGAGCCGCCGCCAGCTTATTCGAACGGGTTTCAGCCAAGGCCATCGCAGGTTCTCGGGCGACATTTCTCGTTCCGGGGAAAACATCGGCGCGCGATTATAGAATTCCTGGGTAGTGACGGAACTCGAACATCCCGCACCGGAGGGTCTGCCGGAGCTTCATTTTCGCGACGCCGAGGCGGCCACGCGCAATCTCGCCGCCCTCCGCCCCCTTGTTCCGGCGAAAGTCTACGAGTCACTTTTGGCGCTCCTGCCGGCTGCACCTGATCCTGACGCAGTGGTCAATCAGTTTGAGCGGCTGGCGGAAGCCACCTGGGGCAATCCACCTACCGCAGCTTTCGAAGCCTCTACCGCAGCGGCTACAGGCCGGAAGAACCTCGCCCCAACCATGGCGGCGATTGGGGCCGCGATGCCGGAACTACTGCGCCTGCTGGAGAAGCATCTCTCGCTGGTGCACTATGCCGTGGTGGTCTCCGGTTATAGTCCCTGGCTTGGCGAAACGCTGATCCACAATCCCGATCTCTTCTACAGCTTCGTGCGCGAGCGGCGGCTGGACCGCACCCATTCCCGCGAGGAGCTGCAGGAAGACTTCGCGCGCATGCGAAGCCGCTCGTTTGAAACCGACACCGCGGCGCTGCTGGCGCGCTTCAAGCGGCGCGAGTACATCCGCATCATGCTGCGGGACGTGCTGGGTATCGCAACCTTTGCGGAGACCACCGCGGAGATATCCGCGCTCGCCGACGTGATCATCGAGGAGGCGCTACGCGAAGCGAACTCACTTCTTCAGCACCGTTTTGGCGCTCCCCGCCGGCTGGACGCCGAAGGCCGGGTCGTCGATTCGCGCTTCGCCGTTTTGTCGCTGGGCAAGCTGGGAGGCAATGAGCTGAACTACAGCTCGGACGTTGACCTGCTGTATCTCTACGAGGGCGGCGTGGAACCGGAAGGCGCCGAGACCTCCAACCGCGAATATTTCATTCGCCTGGCCCAGCACACGACGGAGTTGCTGTCACGGCACACGCGTGAAGGACCGGTGTTTCGCATTGATCTGCGCTTACGGCCGCAGGGCGGCGAAGGCGAGCCGGCGGTGCCGCTGGCCCACGCTATCGATTACTACTCGCAGGTGGCGCACGATTGGGAGCTGCAGGCCATGATCAAGGCGCGACACTCAGCCGGAGATCTCGGGCTGGCGCGCGAGTTTGTGCGCGCGGTGCAGCCCTACGTATACCGGCCGGAAGTGAATTTCGTTGCCATTAAGACGGCGCTGGAGACGCGGGAGAAGATCGGCAGCCATCGTCGCCGGAGCCTGCTGCAGCAAGCTGCGCCTAACCCGAGACTCTCAACCAGCGCCGTCGGAGCCTTACCGGAGCCTAGTCGAGGCGCGGTTGTGGGGGTGGATACAGGGATCGATGTGAAGCTGGACCGCGGCGGCATTCGGGACATCGAGTTTCTGGTGCAGTGCCTGCAGCGGGTGTACGGCGGCAGCGAGGCCTGGCTGCGCTCGCGCGGCACGCTCTTCGCCTTGCAGAAGCTGCACGACAAGGAACACATCAGCGGCAAGGACTTTCAGAACCTGACCACCGCCTATGAGTTCCTGCGCAACCTGGAGCATCGCCTGCAACTGCAGCACGGGCAGCAGACGCACCGCCTGCCGCAGTCGAACCCCGAGCTGCAGGCGCTGGCTCGCAGCCTGACGCGCGAAGGAACGGTGGCGCTCACGGCGGAAGAGTTTCTCCAGCAGGTGCAGCGGCGCATGGCGGCGGTGGCTGAGATCTATCGGCGCGTGATCTATCGCGAGCAGAGCCAGGACCAGGGGGCGCTGAAATTCGAGTTGCAACCGGAGGTGGCGGCTACGCCGGAGAACTCCTACAGCCAGATGATGCAGCGCTTAGCGGTGGATTCGCCGCGCTTGCACGAAATCGCCGGCCGTGATGACCTTTCGCAGCACGCGCGCCGCAATCTGGATCGCTTTCTCAGCTCTGCCGGAACCGCCTCAGAGCGCTATGGCGCCGTGCTGCGTTCGCCCGAAGCGGTCGAGCGGGCACTTACCATCTTCGAGCTCAGCGAGTTTCTCACCGAGATTCTGGTGCGCCATCCCGAGGAGGTTCTGTTGCTGGACCGTATCGGCGAGGGATCTTATGCCGGCGAGCAGGGCTTGTTCGCCGCAGAGGGGCAGGGGAAGGGCACACTGGATGATTCGGTCTTTGCCTACCTCTCGCGGGAACCGGTCGATCGCAGCGAGGCCATGTCGATTCTGCGCCGGCACTCCCGCAGGCGCATGTTTTTGTCGGGTGCGCAGGACTTATTCCAACCACGCGATGTGTTCGACGCATTCGACGACAACACCTCCGCCGCGGACTCTGCCGTTCAGGCAGCGCTGGGGATTGCCGGCTTCCACGAAGGCCTCGCTGTCATGGGGTTGGGCCGGCTGGGTGCGCGCGAGTTCGATCTGCTTTCCGATGCCGACGTGCTATTTGTCGCCGAGGACGAGAGCGACCGCCAGGAGATGCGCCGCGCCGCCGAGCGCCTGATGGAAACTCTCACCGCCTACACCCGTGACGGGACAGTGTTTCCGGTCGATGCTCGCCTGCGTCCGCATGGCCGGGAAGGTGAGCTGGTCGTCACCCCGGCGCAACTGGCCGCCTACTTCCGCGACGAGGCCAAACCGTGGGAGGCGCTGACCTATCTGAAGCTGCGCTATGTGGCCGGAGATCGCGCGGTGGCCGAGGGCGCGCTGCAGGTGGTGCAGGATGCAATCTGGGGGATGGCGCGGCAGCCGAACTTTCACCTGCGATTGGCCGAAGTTCGCGACCGCCTGGAACGTAGCGAAATCGCGCCGAATTTTAAAACGGGAGTGGGCGGCGTTTACGACGTGGATTATGTGGCGGGCTCGCTGCAAGCGCGGCATCAGCTCTGGCTGGCAGGAAATCTGCGCGACCGCTTGCAGTTGCTGCGCGACCACGGCCTGTTGGAGGAAGAGGAGCACCAGCGCCTGGCGGCAACGGCTCACTTCCTACGCAGTGTGGAGCACGCGGTCCGGTTGGTGACCGGACGCCCGCGCAAATGGCTGCCGGTGGCTGAACATCCGCGGCGCGCCGTGCAGACGCTGCTGTGGAGGGTCATGGGACCCGACGACAGCTTCGATCCTGAAATGCGGCTGGAGGAAGTGCTGCGGCAGACAAGAGAAATCTATCGGAAGCATCAAGCCGATTGAAGTGGCGCTGCCTTGCTCATGGACTGCGTCGCTGCGCGCAAGAGGAGCGCCGTAAGCAAGATCATGCGGTGGCGTGCCTCACACCTATGTGTGACGCCTGAACGCGGCTTTCCATTGAACCTCACCTCCGGCTGGTGCTAACTTTGATAGGTTCGGGATGCCGCAGCAGGCGCTTCTGATCCGGACGCGGCAGATCATCGGCCGCCGTCGCCATAATGATGCAGGGTTCCTGGCGTTGCGCTTCTTCTCCGCCTGCTTCTCCTCTCGACACAGGGCTGTAAACAGCCTGGGTTCCTTTTCTACACATACTTTGCGAGGTGCCTAGTGGCAGCGTCTTATAACGGAATTCCTTTGCCCTCCAGCGGGAGCAAGATCACGTTCGACGGTAAGTTTGTCATTCCCGACAATCCCATCATTCCCTTCATCGAAGGCGACGGCACGGGCCGGGACATCTGGAAGGCCTCAGTGCGGGTCTTCGACGCGGCGGTCGAGATAGCCTACGGCGGTAAGCGGCGCGTTTCCTGGTACGAGGTTTTTGCAGGCGAAAAGGCCATGGACCGCTTCAAAACCTGGCTGCCGGACGATACGGTAGCGGCCTTTCGCGAACTGCGCATCGGCATCAAAGGCCCGCTCACCACGCCTGTCGGCGGCGGCATCCGCTCGCTGAACGTCGCGCTGCGGCAGATTCTCGATCTCTATGCCTGCGTCCGTCCGGTGAAGTACTACCAGGGCATCCCCTCGCCGGTGAAGCATCCCGAGCGCATGAACATCATGATCTACCGCGAGAACACGGAAGACGTGTACGCCGGCATCGAGTGGCGGCAGGGTACGCCGCAGGTAAAGGAGTTGATCGATTTCCTCAACAACAAAATGTTGGCGGGCACGGGAAAGCGCATCCGCGAGGACTCCGGCATCGGCATCAAGCCCATGTCCATCACGGGCACGAAGCGCCTGGTGCGCATGGCCATCCAGTACGCGCTTACCAACAAGCGCAAGAGCGTGACCCTGGTGCACAAGGGCAACATCCAGAAGTTCACTGAGGGCGCATTCCGCGAGTGGGGATATGAGCTGGCGAAAGAGGAGTTCCGCGGCCAGGTGATCACCGAACGTGAGAGCTGGATCGTCGATAACCTGGACAAGAACCCCGGCCTGTCGATTGAAGACAACGCCAAGATGGTGGAGCCGGGCCTTGAATTTGCTACCCAGGACTTCAAGGACGCGCTGTACAAAGAAGTGAAGGGCGTGATCGACAGCATCTACGCGACCCACGGCCACGGCGCGTGGAAGCAGAAGCTGATGATCAACGACCGCATTGCCGACAGCATCTTCCAGCAGATTGTCACCCGCGCTGACGAGTATGCGGTGCTGGCGACGCCCAACCTGAACGGCGATTACATCTCGGATGCGGCGGCGGCGCAGGTCGGCGGGCTGGGCATCGCGCCCGGCGGCAACATCGGCGATGAGCATGCCATCTTCGAAGCCACCCACGGCACCGCGCCGAAATATGCCGACAAGGACGTCATCAATCCTGGCTCGGTGATGCTTTCGGGCGTGATGATGTTCCACTTCATGGGCTGGAATGAGGCAGCAAAGCTCATCGAGGATTCTCTGGAGCAGACCATCCAGCAGAAGAAGGTGACTTACGACTTCGAGCGCATGCTGGAGGGCGCAACCAAGCTGAAGACCAGCGAGTTCGCCTCGGAGATGATTCACAACATGCAGCCCGTGGCCGCGGCCGCGAGGTAGGCAGCGTTTTTTTGATGGAACCTGAGATTCTTTGAAGGGGCGCGGCTTCAGCCGCGCCGTTCAAGGCAAGACTGAACCGGGCTTTAGCCCCTGAGGGAATTCGCAGTTCGTCGCGAGAGCGAAGTCCCTCGGAGGCTAAAGCCAAGCCAAATCGGGCCATCTACGGCACGGCTGAAGCCGTGCCCCTTCAAGTCTTGCCGACCGGATGGATCTGGAAACCGCAGCGGCATGAAAGTTTTGTATCAGGGCACGACATTGATCGTGACGCAAGGCGAACCTCATTACGGAAACACATCTTCACCATCATTTGGAGGATCCGGTATTTATGCGTAAAAAAGTAACGGTGGTTGGTTCGGGTAATGTGGGCGCGACGACCGCTCACTGGCTGGCGTCGAAGGAACTGGGCGACGTCGTATTGATCGATATCCTCGATGGCATTCCGCAGGGCAAGGCGCTCGACCTGCTGGAAGCAATGCCTATCGAGAAACGCGATTGCTACGTTATCGGCACCAACGATTATGCCGATACCGCGAACTCTGACATCGTGGTCATCACCGCGGGCGTGCCGCGCAAGCCGGGCATGAGCCGCGACGACCTGCTCAACATCAACTACAAGATCATGAGCGAAGTGGTGGGCAAGGCGGTGCAGTACTCGCCCAATTGCATTCTGATCATCGTCGCCAACCCGCTGGACGTAATGGCACAGACGGCCTACAAGCTGAGCAAATTCTCGCGCAACCGCGTCATCGGCATGGCCGGCATTTTGGATTCCGCGCGCTTCCGCGCCTTCATCGCCATGGAGCTCGGCGTCTCGGTGGAGAACGTTACCGCCTTCGTGCTCGGCGGCCACGGCGACACCATGGTCCCTCTGCCGCGCTATTCTACGGTAGCGGGCATTCCTATCACCGAGTTGCTGGACGCGGCCACCATCGACCGCCTGGTGAAGCGCACTCGCGACGGCGGCGCTGAGATCGTGAAGTATTTGAAGGCCGGCAGCGCCTACTACGCGCCAGGCGCCGCGACCGTCGAAATGGTGGAAGCCATCCTGAAGGACAAGAAGAAGATCGTGCCCTGCGCCGCCTATCTGGAAGGTGAGTACGGCATCAACGGTCTGTTTGTCGGCGTGCCGTGCAAGCTGGGCGCCAACGGCATCGAGAAGATCATCGAGATCAAGCTGACGCCGGAAGAAAGCACCGCCCTGCAGAAGAGCGCCGGCGCAGTGAAGGAACTGACGGCCGTAGTCGGGGTGTAAGCGGCTATACCCTTTCCATGTGACTGTATCCGACCGGGTAGAGCGGCGCTTCAGTGCCGCGTCAACGGGCGTAAATAAGAGCCGGGCTTCAGCCCGGCGACACGATCTGTCGTCGGCTGAGCCGACTCTGGGTAAGAATGGGCGGCTGGACGCGGGCCTGAAGGCCCGCTCTACCCGGATACATCCACTCGGAAATGGCTCTATCTGTGCGGTGCTGAATGTTAAGGCGCCGGCATATCGAGAATGACAATGCGCTACACCGTGATTTTGGAGAAGGAACCGGACGGCGGTTACGTGGTGAGCGTCCCTGCGTTGCCTGGATGCGTGAGTCAGGGCGATAGCCGGGAGGAAGCGTTAGCCAACATTCGCGAGGCGATTCAGCTTTACGTCGATGATTGCCGCGCCGCCGGCGATCCGGTTCCTACCGAAGCCGGCAGGGAAATCGTCGAAATCGAGGCTGCGTAAGCGCAGCGACGTCTAAAGATAACGATATAATCGGGCCATGGCATCGGTAATCCACATCTCGGAGAGCGATGCGGTCCGCGACTTCGCCGGGCTGCTGGCTCGTGTACGCGCGGGCGCGGAAGTCGTGATTGAGAGCGAGAGCGGCAATTTGCCCGTAGCCGTCATTCATCCCCCAGCCCCGCCCCGTCGCACAGTTTCTGAGTGCATCGCGTTGCTTCCTGAGGGCTCCACAGCGGTCATGGATGCCGATTTCGCCAGGGACGTGGAAGCGGCTATCGAGAGCCACCGCGAACCGCTCGAACCACCTGCATGGGACTGATCCTCGATTCCAGCGTGTTGATTACCGCCGAGCGCCAGGGGCAGAACGCCCGACAGATGCTTACTGCCATCTCCAGCGCAGTGGGAGAGAGCGAAATCGCCATCTCGGTGGTCACGCTGATCGAACTGGCCCACGGCGCCGCTCGCGCCGACACACCAGAGCGACGAGCCAGACGCAATCAGTTTATCCAGGAACTACTCACCGCCCTGCCTGTCCATCTCGTGACCGTGCCGGTTGCCCTTCGCGCTGGCCAGATCGATGGTGAAAACCAAGCCCGAGGCGTCCGCCTTCCGCTCTCCGACTTGTTGATCGGGGTGACCGCGCTGGAACTGGGTTACAGCGTGGCTACTGCTAACCTTCGCCACTTCCAGATGATCCCCGGCCTGGAAATTGTGTCTCTTTAGGCTGGTTCCAGCGTCCCGCTAGCCCCTCCGCCGGGTGCCGGGGCCCCACCTCATTCGCGGGTTTCGAAGGAGTGGGAGCGCCAAAGGAGTGGCCTCCGGGCGGGTGATGTTCCCCCACATTCCCAAAAGATGGGAATGTGGGGGGGTACCCATACTCGCCGAAACTCGAAATCAGAAACTGGAAACTCGAAACTGCCTTCTTACTTCGTTCCAATCATCAGATTCGCCGGGCCTGGCATGCGGACGCGTTTGGTCTCGGCGAAGCCGGCTTGCTTCAGCCAGGCGTCATATTCCGGCTCGCTGTAACTGGAACCGGCGCGCGTGTTCACCAGCATATTCAAGGCGAAAAGCGCTCCGAAGCGGGGAGCGGTTTTCTCCGGATCCAGAATGAAGTCGGAGATCAGCACCCGGCCTTTCGGCGCCAGCGCCTTATAGGCGCGCTCGATCAACTGCTGGTTCTCCTCGGGCGAAAACATGTGGCAGATCGCCGAAAGCAGAACCAGATCGTACTTGCCGGCGTCGAGCGGGATGGTGAGCATGTCGCCCGGACGCGTGGTGATGCGATCGGCCAGACCGGCCTTGCGAATGTGTTCCTGCGTGATCGGTAGCACGTCGGCCAGATCCACGATCTCTGACTTCAGATCGGGCACGGCTTTGGCAAACGCGATGGAATAAGCGCCGGAGCCTCCGCCGAGATCGAGCATGCGCTTGGCGCCGTCGGTTCCCGCGGCCTGCACCACGGCACGTGCCCGGCCGCGGGAGTTGTGGTCCATGGCGGCGATAAAGGGCTTCACTCGCTCCTGGTCGTTGCTGCGGGTAACGACGGTGGTGCCGGCTTGTACGGCCTGCGTCAGGGTTGACCAGTTCTTCCAAAGGTTGGCGATGTGCAGTTGCGCCATGCGCGCGCTGTCCGGCGTTCCCTCCACGAAGAAGCGCGCGGCCAGCGGCGTGTTGGTGTAGCGGTCGCCGGACTTCTGCAGCAGCTTCAGGCTGGCCAGGGCGTTCAGCAGCATCTCGGTGGAGCGCGGTGCGCATTGGATTTTGGCGGCGATCTGCTTGGCTGTGCCGCCGTCGCCGATGGCGGTGAACAGGTCCAGCTCAAGCGCGGTGAGAACGGCGCGGCTGGGCATGAAGCCGCGAATCATCTCGCTGACGTCGTCCGGCAGAACGCCGGCGGCGTCTTTGGCCTTCAGCATTGCCAGATATTTGTTGCGGTGGTCGAGGATCTCGGCCTTCATGGCGTCGGCGTCGCTGCGCTCCAACCGTGCGACCTTCTTGCCGGCTTTGAAATGCGACGACACGATCTCGGGTACGTCGGCGGGCGTGAGCTTGGTGTACCAGACGCCTTCAGGGTAGACGATCATCACCGGGCCGCTATCGCAGACGCCGAGGCAGCCGCAACTGGAAATTTGGATGTCGTCCGCCAGACCTTGCGCGCCCAGCTCGCGATGCAGCGCGTCCAGGACGCGCAACGAGCCTGCCGCCGAGCAGCAGGGAACACCTTCAGCTTTTTCCTGCGTACATACGAATGCGTGATAATGAAATGGTTCCACGAAATGCCTCCAAAAGCAGTTGTCGGTTGTCCGTTATGTTGTAACTAACTCTCCAATGATTACACTCCATCGTGGCAGGGCACAACCGGGCAGAGGTGCGGCAGAGGTGCGGCTTATCGCGGACGTGACCGGAAAGCAGTTGTCAGTTGCCGGGTTGGTTTTTCGGACAACTGACAACTGACAACCGTTTTCAAACCCAGGTAAATTATTCCGATGTTCATCTCTGCCGGTGCCGCCGGGGTTAATAATTGAAAGCTTGACAGCGCACGCAAGTGCACTATGATGTTTGAAACATTTCCTGCTGGATTTGTTTTGGGCGGCAAAGGATGCAGCAAACGTTCACATCCGGGGAAGTGGTGGCGCTGACGGGCATCAGCCCGCGCCAGCTTCAGTGGTGGGATGAGCAGGGCATCGTCATTCCCGCCCGCGCTGGACACAAGCGCGTTTACTCGCTCGACGATGTGGCTGAAGTTGCAGTGCTGCGCGAGCTGCGCCGGCGCGGCTTTTCGCTGCAGAAGATACGCAGCGTAATTCGTTTCCTGCAGCGAGAGCTGGGCAAGCGGCTGGTGGAAACGGTCAGGGCCGCCTCGGAATATCACTTGCTGACCGACGGGAAACACATTTACCTGGAGGATTCCGCTCGCGGGGTGGTTGACCTGCTGAAAAATGCTCGCCAGCCGATGTTATCGGTGTGCCTCAGTGACACGATCCAGCGCCTGCTGGCCCCAATGGAGCGCAATGGCAGCAGGGCGGCAACTATGATCTCGGAGCGGAGGGAGCGCAGGGAGGCTTTATTGCGGCGGAGGCCAGGTCGCGCCGAACTGCAGCAAGCGGGCCAGCGTAATGGTTCGATTCGTCATCTCAGCGAGGGACGGGGCAAGGCTTCTTGAGGCTGGCCTGCCGCGCCGCCCGTCGCAGAAGAGGGTGCTTATTGCAGGGGTTGAAACCGCTTGAAGGAGGGCACATGATCGGAGAACTCAGCATATTGAATCAGTGGATCCCCGAACAGATGGAGCCTGGAACCATTTTTGTGCTGGAGAATGCCGGCGAGGTGGGCGAGCGCGACGATCCGTATTGGGCGGTGCTCTCCTGCCCGACTTGCGGGCAACTGGGACTGATCACGCGCAAGCAGGTGGGTGGACTGCTTCCCGTCATCTGCGGCTCGGAGCGCTGCTCGGCCCAGTTCTTCATCCGCGACGAGCAAATCATGCCTCGCAAACCGAGCTAGCCGACGATCCATTTCAGGCGGCTGCCGCTTGAGCGTCGTGAGCCGGCGGGCATTGTTATGGCCGCCATCGCGCTCGCTTACTCCCACACCGATGTTCCACTGCATATTCCCTACCAGAGACACGAGCCGTAATATGATATCGATTGTGGGAGTTCTCTCCTGAGTTTGCTTCGCGGCGATGTGGCGTTTCAGGAATCGGAACGGAGAGTCGGAGTGTTTTCCCGGTGGCACCGCGAAGGCCTGATTACTGCACGGCGATCTCCCCTCTCGGCTTTTGCTCAGCCTTTGGCAGGCGGCTTCGACCCAGAAAGGCATCAACGCCTTCAGGGGTCAAGGATGTGGCAAGGCAAGTCAGAGGGATACCGAGTAAGCAAACTCGGCGGTGGGCGATCACAATGCCGTGTGCGGCTACTCACAGTTTGTGAGCGGTGCCCGGGAGAATAATGACCAGTAACTCTATCTGCTGCAAAATGGAGCAAGCCAAATGCCCGAAACCCTAGTGAATGAGCCGATCCCGGCTGCGACTGGCAGCGCCCAGGTAACGCCAGCGCAGTCCAGAAAATCGAAGACCTTTAATTCATTCCAGATCGCACAGACACAGTTTGACAAGGTCGCCGAGTACCTTGGTCTGGATCCTGCCACGCGCGACCTGTTGCGCTATCCCATGCGTGAGTATCAATTTGCCGTTCCGGTGCGAATGGACGACGGAACCATGAAGGTCTTCCGCGGCTTTCGTGTACAGCACAATGACGCCCGCGGGCCTGGCAAGGGAGGAATCCGCTTCCACCCGCAGGAGACGATTGATACCGTCCGCGCCCTGTCCATGTGGATGACATGGAAGTGCGCGGTGGTTGATATACCGCTGGGCGGTGCGAAAGGCGGAGTCATATGCGATCCCCACAATCTCAGCGCTCGCGAGCAAGAGCAAATCTGCCGTGGGTGGGTTCGCCAGATTGCCAAGAATGTTGGGCCGCTTTCTGACGTTCCGGCGCCCGATGTGATGACCAACGGCCAACACATGATCTGGATTCTTGATGAATTCGAGCATATCCACGGCGGCCACCATCCCGGATTCATCACCGGCAAGCCGGTGGGCCTGGGCGGTTCGCTGGGCCGAACTGAGGCCACCGGATACGGACTCGTGTTTACCATGCGCGAAGCGCTGAAGGAATTGGGAATCCTCCCAGAGAGCACGACCGCCAGCGTGCAGGGCTTCGGTAATGTTGCCGAATACGCGATCGACCTGTATACCCGCTTAGGCGGAAAAGTGATTGCGGTGGCCTGCTGGGACCAGGCCGATCAGTGTTCTTACACCTATCGCAGGCGCGCCGGCGTCAATCTGCAGGAGCTGCAGGCAATCACCGACCGCTTCGGCGGTATTAACAAGGCGAAAGCCGTGGAGTTGGGGTACGAGCTTTTGCCGGGCGACGCCTGGATCGAGCAGAAGGTGGAAATTCTGATCCCTGCGGCAATCGAAAACCAGATCACCGGAGACAACGTGGGAAAGATTGCCCCTACGGTGCGTATCATTGCGGAAGGCGCGAACGGTCCTACCACGCCAGAGGCCGATGCCGAGATTCAGAAGCGCGGCATACTGCTTATCCCAGACTTCCTGGCCAACGCGGGTGGGGTCACCTGCAGCTACTTTGAGCAGGTGCAAAGCAACATGAACTACTACTGGGAGAAGGATGAGGTGTTGGGCAAACTCGACCTCAAGATGACGTCGGCTTACCTGGCAGTATCCGAACTCGCGCGTCGGGACCAGCTCTACATGCGCGACGCTGCTTATGCCATCGCGATTGGACGCGTGGCCAGAGCGTGCCATGAGCGCGGCTGGGTGTAAACCTCCGTCCGGGTTAGGGAAGCTCTGATTAGGTCGAAATGGAGTCCCTTAACGACTGAAGCCGCAGTTGTTTTATGGCAGTTACGGACAAACCCCAACGGGCACGAGAAACGAGCGCGTTGGGGTTTCCAGTAAAGGCCGTCCCCTTCAAGGCACCGAGTTGATCGGAGTTTCCTTGGCAGGCTATGCCAACCCTATCGGCGGCTGGGGGCAGACATGATCGAGAGCAAGCCCGCATTTGCCGACCTCCCGGCGTTCGATCGCAAGTTTTGGGACGGCACCTTTCATTTCACTCGCCTCGGGAAAGGCGCCTTAGGCGGCAAAGCCAGCGGGCTTGCGTTCATCAAGGACCTGCTGGCACAGGCCATCGATCCTGCACGGTATCCTGATATCCAGGTCAACGTTCCCACGATGGCGGTCATCGCGACGGACTGCTTCGACGAGTTTGTGAAGCAAAATCGACTCGCGGAGTTACGGCTTGAGGAACTGCCCGATGACCGGATTGGACATGCGTTTCAGCAGACAGAGCTTCCCGTCGAACTGCTGGGCGACCTCCGCGCCCTGAGCCAACAAGTTAAGACGCCGCTGGCGATTCGCTCTTCGAGCTTGCTTGAGGATGCCCTGGATCGTCCTTTCGCCGGTGTCTACGCCACCAAAATGATCCCCAATAATCAGCTCAATGGGGACACGCGGTTCCGCCGACTGGCGGAAGCGATCAAGTTTGTTTATGCCTCGACCTACTTCCGGGAAGCGCGCGACTACATCCGTACCACCGGTTGCCAACCCTCCGAAGAGAAGATGGCGGTCATCATTCAGGAAGTGGTGGGACTGCGGCACGGCGACCGGTTTTATCCTGATCTCTCCGGCGTGGGACGCTCCTACAACTTCTACCCGACGCCGCCGGCGCGGCCCGAGGACGGCGTGGTCAATCTCGCCCTTGGATTGGGAAAGACGATTGTCGATGGCGATATAAGCTGGACGTACTCGCCGGCCTATCCCCAGAAGCCGCCGCCGTTTGGTTCCGTGGACGAACTGATCCGAGGTACGCAAACCGAATTCTGGGCGGTGAACATGGGCCACGTCCCGGTCTATGATCCAGTCAGCGAAGTCGAACATCTGGTTCGTGGCACTCTCCGGGACGCTGAATCGGATGAGGTTCTGCGCTTTGTCGCTTCCACCTACGATCCCTCGCGTGACCGGGTGATTCCGGGCGTAAGCTCGCCTGGGGCACGGATTGTGAACTTCTCGCCACTGCTTGTGCTGGAGCAGTTCCCGCTGAACTCGGTCCTGCGAACCCTGCTGGATGCGGCCGAGCGGGCGCTGGAGACGAAGGTGGAGATTGAATTTGCCGTCACCATCGAGGCGACGCGAGGTGGGCCATCGTGCCTGCGGTTGGGATTCTTGCAGGTACGGCCGATGGTTGTCTCAGCGGACGAGGTGAATGTGTCGCCAGCCGATCTTTCCGGGCCGAATGTGGTCGTCGCATCGGACATGGTAATGGGCAACGGTGTTCGGCAGGACATTCGGGATGTCGTATTCGTGCGGCCGGAGAATTTTTCTCCCATGCAGACGGCAGCAATTGCCCAGGACCTTGAACGGATGAATCGGGAGTTGAACGATGACGGCCGGGTTTACCTGCTGATTGGATTTGGCCGGTGGGGTAGTTCCCATCCCTCACTGGGAATTCCGGTCGACTGGAGCCAGATTTCCGGCGCGCGCACGATTGTGGAGGCGACGCTGCCGGAAATGAATGTCGAACTCAGCCAGGCCTCGCATTTCTTCCATAACCTTTCGGCCTTCCGTGCCAGCTATTTCATGGTGCGGCACGACGGCCGCTTCCCGATAAACTGGGAGTGGCTTCGCCGTCAGCCCGTGGTAAGCGAGACCGAGCGGGTGCGGCATGTACGCCTGAATAGCCCCTTGTCTGTTCGGGTCGATGGGCGAAGCTCGCGGGGCGTGGTTTCGGCGGCGAGCGCGGAGTCGCACAGTGAGAGGCAGCTATGAATCGAGATGAGCCCCAAGTGGCCACGATTCTGCATGAGTTGCAGGAGCGGGCCAAGGAACTGAACTGTCTCTATCGCGTCGACGAACTACTCAGTCAATCGGAGTTACCGCTGGAGTGGATCATGCGCGGCATCGTCGAGATCCTTCCTCCAGGATGGCAGTACCCGCAAGTATGCCAGGCGAGGATTATCTTCGAAGGCAAGGTAGTCGAATCCACGAATTTCATTCCCAGCGAGTGGGTGCTGAGCGCGAATCTTGTCATTCAGGGTGAGATCGTGGGCAGTGTCGCGGTATCGTATCGCGAGCACATGCCGCGTTGCGACGAGGGCCCTTTTCTCAAAGAAGAGCGCAAGCTTATCCAAACCATTGCCGACCGTGTCGCTGAGCACATCATGCAGCGGAGGCTCAAAGCCGCCTTTGTTGGACTGACGGCGGTAACCAATGGCCGGATACCGAAAAAAAATGGGGAATGGCGGGTGGTGCTTGAATTTTTGCGAGACACCGATCCCGTGCTGCTGCAGCGGATTTCGCGAAAGCTTGTGAACCACATGAGCTGGAGCGGGATCAGCGAAGCCAAAGAACTCCTGCAGCGGGGCGCAGTGGAGACAGCCATCGGGGTGGCAATCTCGGGGGGCGAGAATCGCCCGATAAGCGGTGACTCGCCCGGCCGCTACACGGACGCGGCGGAGGAAGCTTTTCGTATTGCCGGCGAACACCTGAGCGAGAATGAAATTCTCGCCTGTATTACTACATGGATCAAGGAGGAAAAATCCAGTTTTCTGCTGCGTGCGCTGGAACAACTGGACACGCCGCTGGGCGAGATTATCGAAGCGATTGAGCGTTATCGCCACTCCGATATTAACGAGGCCGAACTCTCGCCCGCGACGCAAAAGAGCCTGCGCGTCTCGCTCATACGCCGCTTCTTCTCCGAGAGCCGGGATTTCATCAACGTCGCCAAGAATTCCGTCACCGTGAGGGACTTCTATGAACTGCTGGGTAAGATCATCTACCCGCCGCGCTGTCACGGGAAATTGGGCGGCAAAAGCGCCGGCCTGTTCCTGGCGAAGAAGACCATCGACAAGCACGCGCCGCCAGACAGCGTACTACGACAGGTCAAGATTCCTAAGACCTGGTATATCACTTCGGATTGGATCCTCCATTTTGTCCACTACAACGAGTTGGAAGACGTACTGAACTGGAAGTACATGGAAATTGATCAGGTGCGCCAGGAGTATCCGCATCTGGTGGCACTGTTCAAGAGCTCGTCTTGCCCGCCCGACCTGGAGAAAGGGCTGTCGCTGGCATTGGACGATTTGGGCGATCGTCCCCTCATCGTGCGCAGTTCAAGCCTGCTGGAGGACCGCGCCGGCTCCGCTTTCTCCGGCAAGTACAAGAGTCTCTTTCTGGGGAATCGCGGTTCGAAGGAGGAACGTCTGGCGGCGCTGTTGGATGCGATTGCCGAAGTCTATGCCTCCGTCTTTGGCCCTGATCCAACGGAATATCGCGCCGAGCGGGGCCTGCTTGATGTCCATGAAGAAATGGGCATCATGATTCAGGAAGTGGTGGGACAGGCAGCGGGCAAGTACTTCCTGCCGGCCTGCTCCGGGGTGGCGTTCAGCAATAATGAATTTCGCTGGTCAGCGCGAATCAGCCGCAGCGACGGCCTTATCCGTATGGTGCCCGGCCTCGGCACCCGCGCCGTCGATCGCGTCGCCGACGACTATCCCGTGCTCATCGCCCCCGGCCAACCGAGCTTGCGTGCTAACGTCACGGTCGATGAGATTTTGCGGTACTCGCCGCGGCGAGTTGATGTCATCAACCTGGAGCAGAACTCGTTCGAGACCGTCGAGGCCAAGGAACTGCTTTGCGCTTGTGGCGCCAGCTATCCGCAGATACGCAATATGATATCTCTGGTCGACCACGACCGGGTCGCGCCACCCATCGGGCTCCTGCCGGATTTTGCGACGCAGGATGTCGTTTTCACCTTTGAGGGGCTGATTCGCCAGACGCCCTTTGTAAGCTATGTGCGGGAGTTGCTGCTGCTGTTGCAGGCCAAACTCGCCGGGCCCATCGATATCGAATTCGCTTACGATGGTGTCGATTTCTACCTGCTGCAGTGCCGTCCACAGAGCTATAGTGGCGACGCGGTGCCGGCTCCCATTCCGCAGGACCTCCCGGCTGATCGAGTGATCTTTTCCGCCAACCGCTATGTCTCCAACGGTAGAGTTCCGGAGATCACGCACATTGTCTATGTCGATCCGGAAGGGTATAGCCAACTGCCGGACCAAAGGGCGATGCAGGACGTGGGGCACGCCGTCAGCCGTTTGAACAAGCTGTTGCCCAAGCGGCAGTTCATCCTGATCGGCCCGGGCCGCTGGGGCAGCCGCGGCGACATCAAGCTGGGGGTTCCCGTCAGCTACTCTGATATCAACAACTGCGCCATGTTGGTGGAAGTGGCGCGGCAAAAGAGGAACTATCTGCCCGACCTCTCCTTCGGAACCCACTTTTTCCAGGACCTGGTGGAGGCGTCGATCCGCTATCTGCCGTTGTATCCCGATGATCCAGAGAACGTATTTCGGGAACTATTCTTGCAACGTTCGCGCAGCGTGCTTGCGGAGCTTCTGCCTGAGTTCGCGAACCTGTCGGATACCCTGCGAGTCATCGATGTGCCACAAGAGACAAATGGCCAGATTCTGCGCGTGCTGATGAACGCCGAACTCGACCAGGCAATCGCATTCCTCTCGCCTCCGCAAAAAGAAGCCGAGCAACAGGAGACGCAATTCGCTCCTGCGGATCGGCCAGGAGAGGAGCACTGGCGCTGGCGATATCGCATGGCCCGGCGCATTGCCGCACAACTAGCTCCGCAGCAATTTGGCGTGATAGCGTTTTACCTGATCGGCAGCACCAAGAACGCGACCGCCGGGCCGGGAAGTGATATCGATCTGCTGCTCCATTTCGCGGGCACGGAAGGCCAACGAAAGGAATTGACCCTGTGGCTGGAAGGTTGGAGCCGTTGCCTGGCGGAGATGAACTTCCTGCGCACCGGGTACCGCTGCGAAGGGCTGCTGGATGTTCACCTCATTACCGACGCGGACATCGCCGAGCGATCAAGTTATGCGGTTAAAATCGGTGCAATTACCGATGCCGCCCGCGAACTGCCGATGAAGGAGAAGGAATAAGCTCAGATCAACTCCCGGGACGCCTCCTCAGGCGATGCCGGATCGAAGCGAACGAGAGCCAGTTCGGGTCCGTCATGTGCGCCATTGATGCAGATGGTCCGGCCGATCTTGATTTTCCATTCCCCGGTGAGTCGCGCAGATTCATGCACGTGGCCATGCAGCGTCAGCAATGGCTGGCGTCTCTCGATAAACCGCCTTACCGCGATGCTGCCAATGTGCACGTCCAGCGGGACATGTTCCTGTTGCTGGCCGTCCAGGGCAGCGCGGTCAAGCGGCGTGTCATAAGGCGGAGTGTGCAGCAGAAAGAGGGCGCGCTCCAAAGCGTCGTCTTTCACCAGCGCGGCGAGGTCGCGCTCGATTGTGCCCCACTTCACCGCATCTGGATCAGCCGGCACGCTGCGGCGTCCTTCTTCCGGTGAGATACAACCGGGATCCACATAGCGGGAAACATCGTAGCGGTCCCAGTCTTTCAGCGAAAATGGAGTGGGCGGGACGCAGGCATAGCCATAGACGTGAAACTTTCCCAGCGCGCTCTTGCGGCCATGAACGTATTGCCACAGTCCTCTGCTCGCGCCATTTAGGACAGAGATTTCGTCAGCCTTGGGATCATCATTACCAAAAATCAGAAAAACAGTGGGGTAAGATCGCCCCAAGCTCTGCTGCAATTGCTCGAAGCTGGGCGCCAGGTAGCCGAGGATGAAATCGTCCTGCCCCGGCTTATTCCTGGCATAGTAAGAGGCCCGCGGCAGGAGGTCGCCCCCGAGAAGAACTGCCTCCGGACGCTCCGCCGCAATCGATGCCAGCAGTGTTTCGTAGCGCTCGATACGTCCGTGGAGGTCGGTAGCAAAGAACCACGGCGGCAATTTTGTCCCTCCGGGGAGGCAGTCGTGTCCTATGGTATAACGCCAGCCGCAGAGCGACCACGGCACCTGCTTCGGCGACCGACGCTTGCCCAGGCCCGGCCCGGCTAAGTCACCTTCGCGGCGAACGCCTGTTGCCGGCTGAATTCGACTCGATCCCCCAGAGCTTCCCTAAGCCCTTCTTCAACACCTTCCAGGCGAAAAGCTGTAGCGGGCTACCTGCGAACGCTTGAGCAATCGCCGACACGTCGCCGACTTGGAAATGGCTGTGATTGATCACGGCATAGACGGGCTCAAAACGATCAGGTCGAAATTTGTGCTTGTAGTACTCAAGCCCTTTGAAGTTGTACAGGGGATTGGCAGTCCAGCGCATAAACTGCAGAAGAAGCCGCAGCCACAGGGGGCCAGGTTCCCCAGGAATCACGCCGGCAAGACTCGACAGCGGGATTAGGCCCATTGTCACCGTCGCACAACCTTCGCTGGCCAAAGTGGACATCGCAGAGTGTACCAGGAACTCACTCGTGCCTAGCGGCGCATGGTTGGTATGCGCCCATTGTTCGAACAGCCATCCGTTGCAGTCCGGAATCGGCGTGCACAACAGATAGCCTATTTTGTGCCGATCGCGTTGAGCAACGAAAAGCCGGCGGTCGGCAAGCTCCCCAAAAATCTCGGGCTCGATCAAAAAATGCAGGGGAGGCAGGTGCTTCCGCCGGAGCCACTCTTCCCGAATGCGGCGCAGCTCCGCGTCGTTGGCAGCCTTGCTCGGGAGCATTTCATGTACAGCTATCTGTTTGTTCCGGGCTCGCGCGATCTGATAGAGCAGTGAAGCGTGAGCCTTCAAAATGGAGTGCCACTCCCGTGGATGCCAGCAAGCTAAGGAGCCAATGCAAGCGAACGAATAATGGCGCAACTCCCGAATGGCGGTCACGAAGCGGGGCCCGACGTGGAAATAGCAGACGCGCTGGTGTGTGCGTTCGGCATCACTCTCAAACTCGGTCACGACCTCCCGCAGTATCCCCGGATCACAAATTGGAGCTCCGGCAACCACTCGGATAGGACCGCACTGAACATAGCCCATAAGGGCGTCTTGCTTTTTGCTGAACCAGTGCTGAATTCCGGGATTGAGGACCTGATAGGCGATCGAGTTCCAGCCATGGGCGAAAACGAGCTCCCGCGCAAGTGAAAATTCGATGGCTGGTTGTGAGCTCACAGCTATTAGAGTGCTTCGAGCTTCTACGAGTTGACAACCGAGAGTGCCGAGCCGGACTGGGCAAGGCTGATCGGCATTTACAATCGATTGTTGGTTTACAATGCTGCTTCCGTCGGAGGCCAGTACATGCGCGCATTCCATTTAATCTTGGCGTTCCTGATGACAGCTTCCTTGGCTGCCAGTGCACAAAACGCCAGCCAACAGCAATCACAAAAAGACAGCCAACCCAACTGGATTCTTCCCAAACTTAATCACTTGGATCTCGGCTTGGTCGATAAGTCTCGCAACCCCTGCGACAACTTCTATGAGTATGTCTGCTCAAAGTGGACGGCAGCAAATCCCATCCCGCCCGACCAGGCCGGGTGGGGCACGGTTTCCAATCTGCAACTCTACAACGAGACCATCCTGCGCAACACCATGGCGGAGGCTGCTATGGCCAAAGGGCGCGACGCCGTACACCAGAAGGTTGGCGATTATTGGACCGCCTGCATGAACGTCACCGATATCGATAAAAGGGGCGACAAGCCGATCCAGCCTATGCTCGACCGTATCGCGGGCATCAAGACTGTGCAGGACCTGGCCGCAGTTGTAGCCGCAATGCACCAGAGTGTGCCGGGCGCGTGGGAGGAGGGCGACAACCAGACGGCCGCACCTGTCTTCGGCTTCGGTCCCCAGGTGGACTACAACGACGCCACTCTAATGGTGGCCAGCTTCGATCAAGGCGGGATGAGCCTGCCGGCGCGCGATTACTATCTCTCGAACGACCAGAAGATGGTCGGCATCCGCGACAAATTTGTGGCTCACGTTCAGCAGATGCTGGAACTGATCGGCGAGAAGCCGGAGCAGGCTAAGGCGGATGCCGCCACCGTGCTGCGCATGGAAACTGCGATGGCAAAGATGGCGATGGACAATGTACGCCGCCGCGATCCTGCCGCGGTGAACCATCCGATGTCGCTGCAGCAGTTTGCTGCCATCGCGCCGTCGTTCGATTGGACGGTATACCTCCAAGATGTGGATGCGCCCACTCCCAAGCACTACATCATCACTTCGCCCGATTTCTTCGGCGGGCTGGAGCAGATGCTCAAGAGCGAACCGGTCGAAAATTGGAAGACGTATTTGCGCTGGTGGACGGTTCACCAGAATGCGCCCTACTTGTCCGAACCCTTCGTGGACGCCAGCTTTGATTTCTATGGCAAGACCTTGTCTGGCGCGCAGAAGAACCGGCCACGCTGGCGCCGGTGTGTTGCTTATGCGAACCGCGATCTCGGTTACGGACCGCTCGGGGAGGCATACGTAGAGAAAGCGTTTCCGCCCTCCAGCAAGCAGCAAACTCAGCTTCTCGTGAATGCCGTCGAGACAGCGATGGGGCAAGACATTCACACGCTCACCTGGATGAGTCCCGAAACCAAAGACAAGGCTGAGGAGAAGCTTCACGCCATTTACGACAAGATCGGCTATCCCGACCACTGGCGCGATTACTCGACGGTGAAGATTGTGCCGGACGAACTGGTGGTAAATGTCAAACAGGCTAGCGGGTTCGAGTCCCACCGCCAGAACTCGAAGATCGGGAAACCGGTGGATCGCGAGGAATGGCTCATGACGCCGCCGACGGTCGACGCCTACTACGATCCGCAGATGAACACCATCAACTTCCCTGCCGGCATCCTGCAAGCGCCTATGTTCGACCCCAGCGAGTCGGAAGAAGAGAATTACGGGGCGATCGGGATGGTGATCGGGCACGAGATTAGCCATGGCTTCGATGACCAGGGCCGCAAGTTCGACGCTCACGGCAACCTGCGCGACTGGTGGACACCAGAGGATGCCAAGCGCTACGACGAGAAAGTCTCCTGCATCGAAAAGGAATACACCCACGAGGTGCCTTCCCTGGGCATCAACACCAACGGCAAACTCACGCTGGGTGAAGATTCGGCCGATAATGCGGGCCAGCGTATCGCAATGATCGCTTTGGAGGACACGTTCAAGAAGCAGGGCAAGTCGCTGGACGAGAAGGATCCCGACGGCTGGACGCCTATGCAGAAGTTCTTTCTGGCGCACGCGTTCTCATGGTGCTCAACCCTGCGCCCGGAAATCGAGCGGGTGATGATCAACACCAACCCGCACTCGCTGCCGGAATATCGCGTCAACTTCGTGGACAAGAACTCGCCGGAATTCTGGAAGGCTTTCGGTTGCCAGAAAGGCCAACCAATGGTCAGCGACAATGCCTGCCGGGTCTGGTGAACCTTTTTTCTGAACAAACAAGCGCGGGCGGGTGGCCGCGCTTTTTCTCTGCCCGCTCGGCAGGGCGCGCTTACTTGGAAATGAAAGCCCTCTGGGCGTCCGGAGGGCGAACTTTTAGCCGAAGGGCAAGGTTGGCCTTATATGCTTCATAAACCACCTGCTGGCCGTAGATGCCGCCTGACGTAATTCCGGTTTCGCATCCCCGGCGAGGCCATTGCCGTCTGTTATTCTTTCGATTTGCCTCTCACGGCGTAGAGGCCATTCTTTGTTACGAAAGGCGGGGAATTGGCGGTCGATCCGGTGATTCTGGTCCACGGCGGGGCGTGGGCTATTCCTGAAGATATGGTGGACGCGCATCTGCGCGGGGTGAAAGCCGCGGCAGAGGCGGGCTGGCGCGTATTGCAGGGCGGCGGCAACTCGCTGGACGCGGTCGAGGCCGCCGTGATGGCGATGGAGGAGGATGAGACCTTCGACGCCGGCCGTGGCTCGTTTCTCAACATGGATGGGCGGGTGCAACTGGATGCGCTCATCATGGACGGCGCCACGCTGCGCGCCGGTGGCGTGGGTTGCGTTGAGCACATTCGCAATCCCATCCGCGCGGCCAAGAAAATCCTAACCGAAAGCCCGCACGTATACTTCGTTGGCAGCGGCGCGGAACGTTTCGCACAGGAGCATGGCATCGAGTTGTGCTCGAACGACAAACTGGTGATTGAGCGCGAAGTGGAACGCCTGCGCGAGGCCAAGAAGCAAACCTACCTGCAGATGCCGGACGAGTTTGGCCCTGCGCGCTCGCACGATACCGTGGGCGCAGTGGCGCTCGACGCCGGCGGCAACATCGCCGCTGGAACCTCCACCGGCGGCACGCTGAACAAAGCTCCGGGACGGGTGGGTGATTCGTCGCTCATCGGCTGCGGCTGCTATGCCGACAATGGCAGCGCCGCGGTCTCCACCACCGGCTGGGGTGAGCCGATGATGAAGCTGGTGCTTGCCAAGTGGACCGCTGACCGGGTGGAACAAGGGCAGGCCCCGCAGGAGGCCGCGCAACAGGCGCTGTACTACCTGAAAACGCGGCTCAATGGCCATGGCGGGATCATTGTGATTGACAGCCGCGGGCGAGTGGGCCTGGCGCATAACACCCCGCGCATGGCCTGGGCCCGCTGCACGAAACAGGAGACGAAGGCGGGGATTGTGATTGAAAGCTGAGTCGAAGCTGCATCCCGTGCGCACGTCCAAAAGCAACGAGACCCAGCCCAGGCACGCGTTGCGTTCAGCCGGACGAGCCCGTCTGAAGACGCCCACACATTCGCAACCGCTGCAGATGTGTGGGCACGCGCCATCTCTGCCTATTGCCCGCAAACTTCAGAACAGGCTGGGCGGCACGTAGCCGGAAGCCGCGGCAATCTGCGGCTGCACAGGATCGGTGCCATTGCCGAACAGACTCAGCGGATAGTCGGCGCTGTCGGGATCGGCAACCACGTTCTCATCACAGCTAATCCCTGTTAAGATCCGGCCGCATTGCAATCACCGTTGTCTCGCCGGCCTTCACTCTAATCCGCGAAGCTTTTTCATCTTGCTGTAGGCTGCCACCGACTGCGGTATCTCGCCGGCGTCACGATAGGCTATCGCCATGTTCTGGTAGACCTTGGCTTGCTCCAGAGGGTCATTCATCTCAACTAAGGCAAGCTTGTAGTGTCGAATCGCTTCCTGCAGGTTACCGTGGCCTTGTTCGTAAAGGGCAATCGCCAGATTGCTGCCGGAGTCCTTCGGGTTGATGGTGGCGGCAGCGCGATAGTAGGGCATGGCTTGCTCCGTGTGGCCGGAGTTCAACAAAAGGCCTCCCACCATGGCATCGGCTACCCAGTTGTTCTTGGTAACCGCCAAGGTGTGGGACCACAGCGTCAGGTTGTCGCGCCAGTAGCCGATCTGGCGATGGGTGAGACCGGCCAGCACAAGCAAGACCGCTAGGCTCACCGTGGGCAGGATCGCTTTGGGCAGACGCTTGCGACTGGCCCAGTCGGCCACTCCCCAGCACACCAGAATGAACAGCCCAAGAAACGACTGGTAGGCGTAACGGTCGGCCAGCGCCTGTCTGCCGACTTGGATGAAGCCTATGGTGGGCACCAGCGTCCCCAGGAACCAGAACCAGCCCACCGGCAGGTAGCGATAACGCCAGCCCTTGGCGAGAACCATCGCCGTGATCGCGAGCAGCACCAGGGCCGCGGCGATCACGTGCCAAGTTTTCAGCGCATTGCCGGGATGAAGATAAAGAATGCCCAGGTGCGACGGCCAGAAGGCCTTTCCGAGATAGCGAACGTACGCGACGATCGAGTTCCCCGTCCGAATCCAGAGAGAATAAGGCCAATGCTGCGGACGCCCAACGGCTTGCGCCACCATGGTGATGAGGGCGCTGGCCATGCAAATAAAGAAGAGCGGAATCTTCTCTTTGATCAGCCAGAAGAGACTTTTGGGCTCAAATGGCGGGGCTGAGGTTTCCCAGTCGCCTCGGCCCTGTACGACTTGGGACGAATCCCCTGTGGCAGAGGATCTGCCGGCAAACATGCGTCCGAGCGGCCAGTAGTCCCAGAGCAACAGCACGCAGGGCAGGGTAATGATCTGCGGCTTCGACATCAGCCCCAAGACGAAGATCGCCGCCACCACGGTGTAGCGAAGATGATCGGGGCGGCGGGCATACCAGCGATAAGCCCCCAGAGCAAGCAGGAAGAAAAATGTGCTCAACAGCGTCTTGCGCTCCGCCATCCAGGCGACCGATTCGACGTTAATGGGATGGAAGGCGAACAGCGCGGCGACCATGAAACTGCGGCCCACATAGCCGGTGGCCAGCAGTAGGACCCAGAACAACACCACTGCGTCCAGCGAGTGCCACAGGTCGTTCATCAGGTGGTGGCCCGCGGGGTCGATGCCGAAGAGCGTGCAGTCCAGCGTATGCGAGTACCAGGTGAGGGGATGCCAGTTGTTGTCGTCAAACGTCAGCATCGCCCATTTGATGGTCGGCCAGGTGAAGCCCGCCTGCACATGCAGATTCTCGTAGACATAGCCCTGGTCATCCATGTTGAGAAAAGGATCATGAACCACTGGCTGATACAGGGCGAAAGTCGCGGCGAATAGGAGAAGGCTGATGCCCAATGCCTGTTTGCGCGTTGCGAAAAACTTGCGCACGCGCGAAGGTGGGCGAGACGTTTTCTGCGATTCAACTGTCGCTGGACCTACACCGGCGGAATTCATTGAGCGTGATTATATATGCGAGGGCGCCGCCGGGAGCGTGTAACTTGTTCCCCCAATGCACCGAAGGCAGTGGGGCTCACTGCGCCAGCAGCTTGTCCGCGTAGCCTTGTGCGCCCTGGATGTTGTTGGACAGCATGAGCGCTTTTTGCCGGGCTTCGTTAGCCTGTTGGCGGTTACCGCTCTGCTCCAACGCGGCGGCCAGCAGCAAGTATCCGTAGTCGGTGGGACGTATCCGGAGCGATCGAGAATAGGATGTGGCCGCCTGGCCGGCCTCTCCCATTCGCTGCTCGATCAGGCCCAGGCTGATCCAGCCGGCCGCGAAATTGGGATCAACTTCGACGGCGCGCTCAAGATTGGCCTTTGCCGCCGCGAGGTCGCCGAGGTCCTTGTATGCGTAGGCGAGATTGTTGTACGCCAGGGACTTGGTTCGCATATTGCGGGCTAAGTCTGTCGCTTTCGTATACTCGGCAACCGCTGCGCGAAGGTGGCCGTGCATCTGCTCGTAGATGCCGATGTTCAGAATGCTGTTGGGGTCGGTGGGATCCAATGCCGCGGCTGCGCGGAAATGTGAGATGGCTTCTTCGGGCCGCCCTAGTTTCAGCAGCGCGGTTCCTAGATTGTTTTCGGCGGTCCAATTGTTATTGGTAACCGCTAAGGTGTGGGTCCACAGCGTGATGTGATCATTCCAGAATCCAACCTGGCGATGGCTGACGAGCCCCAGCGCCACAAGTACGGCAATGCTGGCCGCGCCAAGGAGCTTATTGCAAGAGCGCGACTGCGCCATTAAGCCGTGGCCTGCCGCGAGCTCCGGGCCGGCCACCCTTTGCCCGGAGAACAGCTCCCCTGCCAGCCAGCAGACCATGATGAACAGTCCGACAAATGGAAGATATGCGTAGCGATCGGCTATGGCCTGGGTGCCCACTTGTACCACGCCGATCATGGGCACCAGAGTTCCCAGGAACCACAGCCAGCCCACGGTGAGATAGCGCCGCTGACGAGCGAACACTACGCCCACGGTAATCGCGAGCAGGACCAGCACCGCCAAGCTGACCTGCCACAGCGAATACGGTTTGAGCGGATAGGGATAGAAGAGCGCGAGATGCGAGGGCCAGAAAGCTTTCCCTACATACCGCGCATAGGAGATCAGCGCGTTCTCCAGCCGCAAGCTGGGCGCATAGGTGCTGGTAGCGCCGCCGGCGGCCTGCGCCCGCAATGTAAGCCACGCGCTCGCCCCGCACAAGCTTAAGAGCGGGACCTTCTCCCAAATCAAAACGCGCAGTTCGCTCTTTGCTATTCGCTTTTCGCCAGAAGGCAGCTCTTGTCTGTTCGTCCTTACCTGTTCGCCAGAAATCTCACTCGAGAGATTCTGGCGAAGAGCGAACGGCGAAGAGCGAAAAGCGATCCGCTCGAGCGGCCAGTAATCCCAAAGCAAGAGCACGAAGGGAAGGGTAATCACCTGCGGCTTCGACATCAGCCCGCAGGCGAACAGGAGGGCCACAACCAGGTAGCGAGCGCCTCTCGGCCTTTGGGCATACCAGCGATAAGCAGCCAGCGTCAGGAGAAAAAAGAACATGCTGAGCAAATTCTTGCGCTCGGCAATCCACGCCACCGATTCGACATTGATGGGATGTAGGGCAAAGAGCGCGGCCACCATCCAACTGCGGCCGACAAAGCCGGTCGCGCGCTGGAGCACCCAGAACAGCAGCAGGGCGTTCACAATCTGGAAAAGCACGTTGACGTCGTGCGGGCCGGCTGGATTCAATCCGAACAGTTGGGTATCGAGCGCGTGCGAGATCCAGGTGAGAGGAAACCAATTGGCCGCCGCCTGTGTGGTCAGCGCCCAGCGGACCGTTGCCCAGTGCAGGCCGGCTTCGACGTGGACGTTTTCGAAGACGTAGTCGGCATCGTCGTAATTGGCGAATGGCTGCCGGTGGACGGGGTAGTAGACAGCGACGACCGCGATCGCCAGAATGCAGGCGAGAAGGATTTTCTGCGTAAGAAGAGACCCGTGAAGCCCTGGGCCCCGAGCAACACCCTGCTGCGCCGGCTTCACATCAACCGATGACATAACACCCTCTGCCGCGACCCCCGTTCGGACCTGTCACCGTCGTTTTTGTGAGAGCAACGGTCCATGGCAATGATCTCGCCATCATACCGCTTGCTGCAGTGCCGTTCTTGGTTTTATGGAAACTGCAACCGGGTTACAGGCGCGGCCGTCGTTTTCCCCTGCGCGACTTTGCCAGGCCGCCGTACGCCCGTATTTTGCATCTGATTCGCAGTGGCTCGGGGAGAAGATGAGGCGCGGGGAACGTCGGCGAATTAGTGCCCGTTGCGGGTTTTCGCCGATGAACTGTGCGCTGGTGCTGGCCATCACGCTGCTTGGTTCCCGCGTGACTCTGGCCCAGCAATTCCCCAGTCTGGGAGTCTCGGCTTACGCCGGCCAGAAGGTCTCCTTTGTCGGCATCGCGGGTCAGCCGGACCTGAGCTTCGCCAGCGTTCAGCACCTGATCGCGGTAACCCAGGGCAAGCCGCTTACCCAGAAGGAGGCCGACGACAGCATGGCTGCGCTCAAGCAGCGGGCGGGCATTCAGGACGTGAGCCTCGATCTTGAGCCTTCCGCCACCGGCGTGCGCGTCATATTCATTCTGCACCCGGCGATTTACATGGGGATGTACGAATTCCCCGGGGCGCTCGCGCCGTTCACCTATACTCGCCTGCTACAGGTCGCAAACTATAACGCGCAGATGCCGTATTCGGCCTCGGATGTACAGGATGCCGCGGATGCACTGGTGCAGTTTTACCGTCAGAACGGCTACTTTCAGGCAGAGGTGCGGCCAGAGTTGGTGCCAGTGGACCATCACAAGCTGGTCAACGTTGTGTTTCACACCAATCTCGGCGTCCGCGCGCGTTTTGGCCAGATCAATCTCACCGGCGCGAACCCAACCGAGACCAGTTATCTGCACTCGAAACTGCGCTCCACCATTGCCCGCATACGCCTGGCGGCTTTGAAGCCAGGGATGAAGTACTCATACTCCCGCCTGCAACGTGCCACCCGCTATTTGCAGTCGGCCCTTGCCGGCCAGGGACACATTGCCGGGCAGGTGAAATTGATTGGAGCCGAGTACGACCCTAAGGACAACCGCGCCGACATCACCTTCCACGTCCACACCGGTCCCGTTATCAAGGTCAACACGGCGGGAGCGCACATGTGGCGTCGTACCGTTCACAACTTGGTACCAATGTACCAAGTTAACCAGATCAATGAGGAGCTGATCAAAGAAGGCCAGAACAACATCCGCTCCAATTTCCAGTCCAAGGGCTACTTCGATGCGAAGGTCGATGTGAAAGTAAACCACGCGCCATCAGGAGTGACGGTGACCTATGACATCCACAAGGACGGCCGCTTCAAGGTCAAGGAAGTCGCCATCAGGGGTAATAGGCACATCAGCAGCAAGAAGCTCCAAAGCCACGTCAGCGTGCAGGAGGCGCACTGGTTTAGCCATGGAAAGTACAGTGAGGAACTGGTCCGCAGCAGCGCCAGCAATCTGCGGGACACCTATCGAGCAGCGGGCTACAGCCAGGCCAATGTGGTGCCCGATGTCGTTCGCAAGAATGGCAATGTGGACATCACGTTTCAGGTGACGGAAGGGCCGTTAAATGTGGTGCACAAGCTCACCGTTGAGGGCGATAACACCCTCCCGCAGTCGCAATTTGCGCCGCACGGCCTCAACCTCGGAGCGGGCAAGCCTTATTCCGAGCCGCTGGTGCTGAAGGACCGCAGCCTGATCCTGGCCAATTATCTGACCCAGGGATACCTGAATGCCGCCTTTCACGCTACCGCCGCGCCTGTCGCTGGCCATCCTCACCAGATGGACGTCACCTACCACATCAGCGAAGGGCCGCGGGTGATAACCGCAACCGTCATCACCGACGGCAGGCAGCACACCAGGCAGGAGCTGATCAACCGGCAGTTGCAGGTCGCTTCGGGTGAGCCGCTGAGCGCCAACAAAATGCTCAGCTCGGGAACCCATCTCTACAACCTTGGTGTCTTCGATTGGGCCGAAGTCGATCCCAAGCGAGCCATCACCGACCAGAGCAATGAAGATGTGGTCGTCAAGGTGCATGAAGCCAAGCGAAATTCCATCACCTACGGCTTCGGCTTCCAGTTCCTGAACCGCGGCGGCGCCATTCCCAGCGGCACGGTCGCCGTGCCTGGACTTCCGCCGGTCGGCCTGCCGGGCAACTTCGTCACCAGCCAGAAGACTTTTTGGGGACCGGAAGGGACCTTCGAGTACACGCGAAACAACCTGCGCGGAAAGGCTGAAACCCTTACCTTCAGCTCGTATGCCGGACGGCTCGACCAGCGAGGAAGTATCGCCTACACCCAGCCGTTCCTGGCGGGCACCAAGTGGGAGGGGAGCAGCATCCTGTCCAGCGAGCACGACGCCGAGAATCCCATCTTTTCCGATGTGCTCGGCACAGTTGGATATCAACTCAAGCGGCCCATGAACCCCAAAAAGACTACCAATATCTTCCTCAGGTATAACTTTCAGCTAACCGAAATCAGCAATCTGCTCATCCCGCAACTGATCCCGGCCAATCAGTTGCGGCTCCGCCTCTCGACGCTGACTGCAAGCTGGGTGCACGACACGCGCGACAACGTCCTGGACGCCCATCGCGGCTGGTATGACAACTACTCGCTCGGCCTAACTCCCTATTGGCTGGGATCGGACTTCAGCTTCGCCCAATTCGTCGGCCAGACGGCGCACTACCACAACATCGGCGGCGGAATTATCTGGGCCAACAGCATTCGCGTTGGCCTGGAGCAGCCCTTCAACGGAAGCCAGGTGCCGATCAGCCAGGCATTTTTTGCCGGCGGCGCCAGTACCTTGCGCGGATTTCCTCTCGATGGCGCTGGTCCGCAGCGCCCGATTCAGGTTTGCGGCATCCCCGGTGATCAGGCCACCTGCTCCAAGATCACCGTGCCCGAGGGCGGCAACGAGTTGCTGATCCTCAACACCGAGCTGAGATTCCCGCTCGACATGATCAAGAAGAATCTCGGTATCGTAACCTTCTATGACGGCGGCAACGTTTTTCCGATCATCGGCTTTCACGATTTCACTTCGCTCTACAGCAACAACGTGGGCGTCGGCCTTCGCTATTCCACTCCGGTTGGGCCCATCCGGTTTGACGTAGGACGCAACTTGAATCCGATTCCGGGAATCAATCCTACACAGTACGTCGTCACCCTGGGGCAGGCATTTTAGTCATGGCTATTCGGGATTTTGGACTGCCACCGCGCGAGCCGCGAAAGCCGCTTGTGGTCCCGCCGCGCAAAAGAAGCCGGGCGGGGAAAGTCATTGCCTGGATCGTTGGCATTCTGGCAGCGATTCTCCTCGTGATCGCGGCCGGGATTTATGCCTTGCTGTACACCAACTACGGCCACAGCGATCTTCTCGGCCTGGCAGAAAAGAAGGCCGGCGACTCCCTGAACACGCGCGTCGAGCTCCAGAATTTCGCGCTACATCTTTCGCCGCTAAGGCTTGATCTGTATGGGCTGACTGTCTACGGCGCCGGTCCCGGAGCCAACGCGCCGCTGCTGCAGGTAAACCACATCGGGCTGGGCGTGCGAATCATCTCCATTCTTCATCACCAGTGGAACCTGCGCAGCGTGGTGGTCGATCATCCCGTCGCCAACTTGATCGTCAACTCCGCCGGCCAGAACAATCTGCCGGCGATGCATTCCAGCGGCTCTTCCAACACCAACATCTTTGATCTGGCGATCCGGCATATCCGCCTGGATCGCGGCGCCGTCTACTACAACAATCGCAAGAGCGTGCTGGATGCCGACCTGCACGATCTGAGCTTCCAGTCCAGCTACGACGCCACCGCCGGGGGGCGCTACTTCGGGACCGTGTCGTACCACAACGGCTACTTGCAGTACAATGCTTACGCACCGCTTTCCCACGATCTGCAGGCGCAGTTTGATGCTCGGCGCACCGGTTTGACGCTCAGCCAAGTCACTTTGAAGAGCGGTCAGTCGCAAATTCTGCTCGATGCTTCGCTCCAGAACTACTCGAATCCGAGGCTGCAGGCGAAATACGTCATCATTCTCTCGACCGGAGAGTTCCGCCGCATTTTGCGGAAGCCGTCGCTGCCGGTTGGCCTGGTGCTGGTGAAAGGGACGGCGAGTTATGCCAGCGTTCCCGGACGCGCGCTGCTGGACACAGCTTCGCTGGAAGGCACCGTCCGCAGTGCCGTGCTGCGCCTGGAGACGCCGACTCTGCGCACCGACGTTCGCGACCTTGCCGCCAGCTACAAACTGGCGAACGGCAATGCTGAGCTGCAGGGCCTCAGCGCGCGGCTGCTGGGCGGAGAACTCAAGGGTAGTGCGATGGTCCGCAACCTCTCCGGCAAGCAGCAGGGGCAGGTGAGTCTCGCGCTGCACAATATTTCTCTGGCTCAGGTGAAGACCATTGCCAACGCGGCCTCGCTGAAGCCAGTAGCAATTTCCGGTCGCGCCAGCGCCAACACCCAAGGCCGTTGGACCGGCTCCGTTAGCGATCTCGTGCTCCGCTCCGACCTCACCGCTGCGGCAAATATCGCGTCCGCACAGCCGAACGGTAATCCGGCCAGCTTGCCTGTGAATGCCACCCTTCACGTCCTGTACAACGGCCTCGGCAAAGCAATCACTCTGAATCAGAGCTCCGTGCGAATGCCGCAGACTTCCATTCAACTTAACGGCACGGTAAGCCGTCGCTCTGCGTTGCAGGTGCGGATGCACTCCAACGACCTGCATGAGTTTGAAACTTTGGCTGACGTTTTCCGTCCAGCCTCGGCTCAACCGCTGGACCTCTACGGCACAGCTTCGCTTGACGCCACAGTGCGAGGCACGACCAGCGCGCCCCAAATCAAAGGACAACTGAGCGCCCACAATTTGCAGGTTCACGGCAGCACCTTCCGCCTGTTGCGCACCGGACTTCAGGCCAGCCCTTCGCAGGTTACTCTGCAGAATGGCGATCTGGAGCTGGGGAAACACGGACGACTCACATTCGACGTGCAGTCAGCCCTCGATCACTGGGCACACACTCCTGAGAACCCATTTTCGGTAAACCTGACGGCGACGCAGTTGCCGATAGCAGATCTGGCGCATGCCGCCAACCTGACCATCCCCGTCAGCGGAACGTTGAATGCCAACGTCGCGGCCCACGGAACTGAGCGCAATCCCGTGGGACAAGGCCAGCTCAATCTGCGCAATGCCAGCATCTCCGGCCAACCGATCCCGCTCGCCCAAGTGCGCTTCCAGGGAAACGGCGACAGCGTTCATGCCGACTTGCTGGCGCACGTCAGCTCCGGAACAACGCAAGGTCAGATCACTTACTATCCGAAGCAGCAAGGTTACGACGCGCAGTTGCAGGCCACCGGCATCGACTTGCAGCAACTGCAAATGCTGCAGCAGCACAACCTGCAGGCAAGCGGAATCGTAAGCTTGACTGCCTCGGGCCGCGGCACGTTCACCAATCCGCAAGGTACGGCCTCCCTCACCATTCCGCAGCTCGATATCCAGAAGCAACAAATCCGCAACGTCAGCTTCCAGGCGGCGGTGGCAAATTATGAAGCCACGTTTACGCTGGGCTCGCAGGTGCTGAACGCGCCGCTCAAAGCGCAAGGCAAAGTTGCCCTCACCGGCGACTACTACGCGGAAGCCACTCTGGACACGCCGGTGATCCAGTTGCAGCCGCTCATTGCGGCTTATTCTCCGGCGCAAGCTGAGCGCATCAACGGCCAAACCCAGATTCATGCCAGCCTTCGCGGTCCGCTGAAGAACAAGAAATTGCTCGAAGCCCACCTGGATATTCCCACGTTGGCTGTGAGCTATCAGGCAGGTACTGCCGTTGGCGCGCAGGCGGTCAACCTGCAGATCGCAGCAGTCAAGCCAATTCGCGCGGATTATGCCAACCAGGTGCTGTCTCTGCAGCCGGGAGAGATCAAAGGCACTGATACCGACGTGCGCTTCCAGGGCCAGTTGCCGCTGGCCGGCAACGCTGCTTCAACCCTGAGCGTGCAGGGCAACATCGATCTTCGCCTGGCGCAGACATTCAATCCTGACCTAACGGCCGGCGGGCAACTGCAATTCGATATCAACGCGGCCGGACACCGGCCCGGCGAAAACGTCGAAGGCACGATGCGAATCGTGAACGCCAGCTTCGCCACGGCCAGTGCTCCCATTGGCCTCACCCGCGGCAACGGCGTGCTGACACTGCGCCGCGACCGGCTGGACATCACGCAGTTCACTGGAAATCTCGGCGGAGGCACGGTAACAGCTTCTGGGGGCGTGACCTATCGCCCGGCTGTTCAGTTCAACCTTGGACTGAAGGGCAATGACCTTCGCCTGCTCTACCCAGCCGGCGTGCGCACTGACTTGGGCCTGAATCTGGGCATGACCGGCACTATGAAGTCCGCGCTGATCGCAGGGCAGGTCAACATCAACAGCATCTCCTTCACCCCGGCTTTCGACGTAACCAGTTTCGTGACCCAGTTCGGGGGGGTCTCCTCTCCGCCGCCTACGCAAAGCTTCAGTGACAATGTCAAGCTGAATGTGGCCGTCCGTTCTACCTCCGAGTTGAATGCCGTGACTCCGACGCTAAGCATTCGCGGCGACGCCAATCTGCGGGTGATCGGTACGGCCGCTAACCCGGTGGTGGTCGGGCGGGCCGATCTCACCGGCGGGGACCTGATCTTCATGGGGAACCGCTACGTGGTCCGCCCCAGCACCGTCGCCTTTGTGAACAGCATCCAGACCGAGCCGGTAGTAAATCTGCAAGTGGACACCACCATCCAGCAATACAAGATCGCCCTTCACTTCCGCGGTCCGCTCGACCGCCTGCGCACCAACTACACCTCCGATCCCGCTCTGGCGCAGGCCGACATCATTCACCTGCTCGCCTTTGGCAACACCGAGGAGGCGGCCAATGCGGCGCCCTCGCAGTCCGCGACACTCGGAGCCGAAGCGCTGGTTGCCTCTCAAGTCAGCAGCCAGGTGACCAGCCGCTTACAGAAGGCCCTAGGGATCTCGCAGATTTCGCTCGACCCGCAGTTGGGCGCGACCACTGCCAACGAGCAGCAAGGCGCCCGCCTCACGGTGCGGCAGCGGGTCACCGGCAAGCTGTACGTGACCTTCTCCACCGACGTGACCGCAGCGCAATTCTCCGCCGTCCAGGTACAGTACAAGCTCAGCCATAAGTGGTCGCTAAGCGGAGTGCGCGATGAAAACGGCGGCTTCGGCCTCGACGGAAGGTATCACAAGAATTTCTAGGAGTCTTGACCGGGGCTTCGCAATCAGGCGAACGGATTCTCAATCGTCAGCTCGCCGAATCGCTGGCCGTGTTGCAGGTCTTCGCTGTACAGGACCCCGCAGCGGGCTTCGAGGGCCGCCGCCACAATCACCGCGTCATACCAGGCGAGGCGATGCCTGCCCATCAGGCGCAAAGCTTCGGAGTACAGCGCCGGTGAAGATTGAACTGCCAGCAGCGGCCGGAAAACGGCGCTGAGATACTGGTCGGCCTCGGCAGCCGTCATGGGCGTGGCAAATTTCCGCAGCGCCACATTGAAGAATTCCTGCACAACCTGGTAACTCACCACACCCTTGCCGCTGGCTACCGCTTCCTGAATCAGTTGCGTCGCGCGTCGCCTTTTGGCTGGCGAACTGCGGTCGAAGGAATAGACGAAGATGCTCGTATCCAGGAAGAACCTAACGCTCATTCATTTCATCCCGGCTGAAGCGGCCTCCGGCGCTCACGTGGCGTAGCCGCCGCATCAGCGCTTCCACTTCCTGTCGACTGCCGGCCTGCGCGGTGAACTGCAGCAACCACTCGCGAAAAGCGGCATTCAGGGTTTTCCGCTGCGCCCGCGCCACCAGCCGGGCCTGCTCAATCAAGTCCTCATCGGCACTGAGGGTCACATTTCTCATACATAAACAGTGTACACTGTCCCCGTGTAAATTTCGCGGGGAACCCACCCGTGTCGCCGCTCGATATGGGCCGGCCTGCTTTTATGAGATAGTTCCCAGTAGCGCCTCATGAGATCCCGCCACCCTAGCGATCCCGCCCCTGCTCCCGAACGCCTTTTCGAAGGCTTCGAGGACCTGATGCCGTTCCGCGTGAACGACATCCTGCTGGTCTCCAGCCTGTACGATTCCTTCATCCTGCGCGAAGACGGGCGGCTCAACGAGCTGCTGATCGGTGAATCGCTGGAGCTGAATCTCCATCAGGTGCCCGGCATCACCCACGTCTCCAGCGGCGAGGAGGCGATCGCGATGGCGCGCTCGCAGCCGCGCTTCAACCTGATCGTCACCAACCTGCAAGTGGGCGACATGGACGCCGCACAACTGGCGCGCAAGATCAAAGACGCCGGCCTTGACGTGCCGGTGCTCGTCCTGGCCTACGACTGCCGCGAGATCCAAAACTTCATCGCGCGCAACCCGGCCACCGAGATCGACCGCATCTTCCTGTGGCAGGGCAACGCCCGCATCCTGATCTCGATGGTCAACTACATCGAAGACAAGCGTAACGTCCTGCACGACACGCGAGAGATGAGCGTGCCCGTCCTGCTCATGGTCGAGGACGACATCACCTACTACTCGCTGTTCCTGCCGGTGATTTACACGGAGATCATCAGCCAGTCGCGGCGCCTGCTGAGCGACGCGCTCAACCTGGCTCACAAGCTGGTGCGCATGCGGGCGCGCCCCAAGATCCTGCTCTGTTCCAACTACGAGGAAGCCGAGCGCGAGGTCATGAACTATCGCGAATACCTGCTGGGAGTAATCTCCGACGTGCAGTTTCCGCGCGGCGGCGATCTCATGCCCGAGGCGGGATTCGACTTGGCGCACATGATTCGCTCGACGGTTCCCGATGTTCCCATTGCCCTGCAGTCCAGCCGCACCGGATCGATGGATCGCGCCTATCGCGAGGGCTTTTCCTTTCTGCAGAAGCGCTCGCCTACCCTGATGGGAGATTTGCGACGCATCTTGATCGAGGAAATGGGCTTCGGCGATTTTGTCTTTCGCCTGCCCGATCGACAAACCGAAGTTGCCCGCGCCGCCGACCTGAATGCGCTGGAGACGTTGCTGCACACCGTCCCTGAAGAGAGCCTGGCTTATCACGCCGAGCGCAATCACTTCTCGCATTGGCTGATGGCGCGTACCGAATTCGCCTTGGCGCAGAAGTTACGGCCGCGCAAGGTCAGCGACTTCGGCACCCTGGAAAATCTCCGCCACGACTTGATTGAATCGATTGCCGAGTATCGCCGCGAACAGAGCCACGCGTTGGTCGGCGAGTTCAATCCCGCGACTTTTCAGCCCACCGAATCTTTCTTCCTGCAGATTGGCGGCGGCTCGCTGGGTGGAAAAGCGCGCGGGCTGGCTTTCATCCGCCACATCCTGCGCCAGCGCGGCATCGCGCGCAGTTTTCCTGGTATTCGCATTGCCGTGCCGCCGACGCTGGTGCTGACGACAGAAATTTTCGATCGCTTCCTCGCCGACAGCAATCTGCTGGACTTCGCAATTCACAGCCAGGACGACGCGGAGATCGCCCGCCGCTTTTTGGCCGCCTCCTTTCCCATCTCGCTGTTGGACAACCTGCTGGCTTTTTTGGAGGCGGTGCATTATCCCCTGGCGGTGCGCTCCTCCAGCCTGCTTGAGGATTCGCAATACCAGCCTTTCTCCGGCGTCTATGAGACTTTCATGCTGGCCAACTGCCATGCCGATATTCAAATGCGCCTGGAGCAACTGCTGGAGGCCATCAAGCTGGTCTACGCCTCCACCTTCAGCCAACATGCCAAGGCCTACGTGCGGGCCACTCCCTATCGGCTGGAAGAAGAGAAGATGGCGGTGGTTGTGCAGCAGGTCGTCGGCGCTGCTCACGGCCGTCGCTTCTATCCCGACTTCTCCGGCGTGGTGCGCTCGCGCAACTTTTATCCGGTGGGAAATGTAAAGGTGGCCGATGGCTTTGCGGCCGTGGCGCTGGGCTTGGGACACGCCGTGGTCAGCGGCGGCAAGTGCCTGAGCTTCAGCCCGCGTTATCCCCGGCACCTGGTGCAGTTTTCCTCCGTGGAAGACATGCTGGCCAATTCGCAAACCGAATTTTGGGCGCTGGAGCTGAATCATCCGCTGCCCTCCGACGCACCCGGGGGCGATCTGCGCGAGGTGGCGTTCGGCCTGGATCTGGCGGAAGCAGACGGCACATTGCAGGCGGTGGCGTCTACTTATTCCGCGGACAATCATGCGGTATACGACGGGCTCAGCCGCAGCGGGTTGCGCATTGTGAGCTTCGCACCCATCCTCAAGCACGGCATGTTTCCCCTGCCGCAGATTCTGGACCGGTTGATGACCACCGGCGAACAAGCTCTGGGGAGGCCGGTGGAGATCGAATTCGCCGTGCGTCTGCCTCATTCCGGCGATGGGCCCGCGGATTTCGCCTTTCTTCAGCTACGGCCGCTGGTGCTTTCGCGTCAGGGCGAAGAGGTCCAGATGGAAGACGTCGCTCCGGAACGTCTCGTCTGCCAGAGCTCGATGGTGCTGGGACATGGACGCATCCAGGACTTGCGCGACATCATCGTCGTCGATTCGCACCGTTTTGAGCGGGCCCGCAGCCGCGAGGTGGCGCAGAGCGTTGCTCACTTCAACAGCAAGTTGAGCGAAACCGGCACGCCCTACCTGCTAATCGGCGTCGGCCGCTGGGGCTCTACCGATCCTTGGCTGGGAATTCCTGCCGCCTGGGACCAGATCGCCGGCGCGCGCGTCATCGTGGAATCGGGATTTCACGATTTCCGGGTCGCGCCCTCGCAGGGCACTCACTTCTTTCAGAACCTCACCGCCTTCCAGATCGGCTACTTCACCGTCAATCCCGATGCCGGCGAAGGCTTCCTCGATTGGCAATGGCTGGCGGAGCAGCCCGCGCTGGAAGAGCACGGCTGCGTGCGGCATCTGAGCTTCGCAGCGCCGCTGGTGGTCGCGATGAATGGCAAGACCAGCCAGGGCATGATCTTCAAGCCCGCCATGGCCGAGTAGGCGCTAGCCGCTTCCGTTCATCATCTTCCATTCCAATCCTCACCCCTCCTTTGCGGCCGGGGCCTTCCTGGCGCTCTTGTACATATTCGTAGTTATACGTATATAATTCTCGATTCAATGCGACTTTAAACGTCCTGTGATGAGGAATTTCCAGCCCATGAAAGCTGCTCGGCTGACAGTGTTGACATCACTGCTGTTTATGTCCGCCTCGCCTTTGTTCGCCCAGAACTGGATCAATGATTACTTCGACCGGGTGGCCACCAATCAGGCGGAGCAGCCGCACTGGATGACGCCCATCGCCACCATTACGCCGCGCCTGGAGCAGGAAATTCGTTACGACATTTTCTGGCAGCAGCAAGCCGCGGGTTATTACGCGGAAAACTACGATGGCGGCAAGGGACTGGAACTTATTCCTGCCAACAACATCGAGGTACTGGTTAACCTTCCGCCCTACCTGGTGCACAACAATCCGAAGCAGGTAAATGGCTGGGGCGATGAATCCTTCCTCGTCAAGTACCGCATGTTGTCGAAGAACGAGGAACAAGGCAACTATATTCTGACCGCATTCCTGGGGTGGTCCCTGCCGACGGGAACCTACAGGAACGGATTGCCACATGCTGCGCTGACCCCTACCTTGGCAGGCGGCAAAGGTTGGGGCAACTTCGATATCCAAGCCACTGCAGGCATCGCGCTGCCCACCGGCGAAAGCTGGCTCATCGGCCAGCCGGTGACATGGAACGTGACCGGGCAATATCACTTGCTGCAAATACTCTGGCCGGAGGTAGAAATGAACTATACCTATTTTCATCAAGGCCCTTTCGACGGGAAGACGCAGGTGTTCATGACGCCCGGCATCCTCTTCGGCAGAGTTCCGATCTGGAAGCGGATCAAATTCGTTATCGGCGGAGGAGCGCAGATTGCCGTGACCCACTTTCACACCTACAATCACGGCTGGATTCTCTCCACCAGGATGCCGTTCTGAAACAGACGACAGACCAGTAGGGATAGCGAATCCCCCCTGCCAACAAACGATTGGGCAAGGCTTCCGTCTGGACAGGGCGCTGAGCTTCACGTAAGGTGAGTTCCGTTGCCGGGGCTCACGAGGCGTGCGGCAACTCTGGAGGGACATATGTTTAAAGGCTTTCGCGATTTCATTCTGCGCGGCAACGTAGTCGACCTGGCGGTTGGCGTGGTGATAGGCGTTGCCTTTGGCACGGTTATCAGCGCATTCGTCAAAGACCTGCTCACTCCCGTCATTGCGGCCATCGTCAAAAAGCCGGACTTCTCTGGATTTGCTTTCGAGGTGCATGGAGCCAAGTTTCTCTATGGCGACTTCATCAATGCGGTGATTTCGTTTTTGCTGGTCGCAGCGGCCGTTTACTATTTCGTGGTCCTGCCGGTGAACGCGCTGATGAAGCGCTTCGAAAAAAAGGCCCTGCCGGACAAGAAGAAGTGTCCCGAGTGCCAGAGCGATATTCCGGTGGCGGCGCGGCGGTGCCCGTTTTGCACGCAACAACTGGCGTGAACTGTGATCGCTACCGCATTTTTTCATGCGGAAGCCGCCATCTGGCAACAGAGTCGCCAACCAGTATCCGTAGCTGTTGCCATAGGATCTGCGGTTGCTCCAGGTAGGCGTTTTCAAATCCGATTTTGTCCGCGTGGAGTTAACCGAAATATAACTAAGTGATTCGCGATTCCGCGGGCTCCGAAGCAGGTTGTGCGACCGCGGCTGTGGATATCCCTGTCCTATCCGTAGCCTGTTGAAAATAAGCCGCTTACCGTCCACGTCTAAGGTCGAATTCAGATCGGCGCTATGGTATAATAGATGCAGGTCGTTGTGCGGCTAACTCACTGAAATATATAGTAGATACTGGTTGTACGCGAAGGCAACTCTGGCTCGCTTCGACCCCGAGACGCGGCAACTGCTGAGCTATGCGGTTGTCGACGAAATGGAGCAGGATGGCCGAGAAAGATTCCCAAATCGCCGCAGCGGCGGCTTCTGAAAACAAACCCCTCGTAATTGACGACGAAACGCCTACCACCAAAAACGGAGGGAACGGCAATGGTCATGCCGAGGGAGACTACACTGCCGACTCCATCAAAGTTCTCGGCGGCATGGAAGCGGTGCGCAAGCGGCCGGCAATGTACATCGGGTCAACCGGCGAGATGGGACTGCATCACCTGGTCTATGAAGTCGTCGACAATTCGGTGGACGAGGCGCTGGCCGGCTTTGCCGACCGCATCGACGCGACCATTCACATCGACAACTCCATTACCGTGGTCGACAATGGCCGCGGCATTCCCGTGGACGAAATGGATGTCGATGGCGAGCGCCTGCCGGCAGCGCAGGTCGTGATGACCATGCTGCATGCGGGCGGCAAATTTGATTCCTCGACATATAAAGTGTCCGGCGGACTGCACGGCGTGGGCGTCTCCTGCGTCAACGCTCTCAGTCACCTGCTGGAGTTGGAGATTTGGCGCGACGGCACCGTGTGGGAGCAGAGCTACTCGAAGGGCGAGCCCACCTCCAAACTCGAGAGGACGGGCAAGACGAAGAAGCGCGGTACTAAAGTGCACTTCATTCCCGACAAGGAAATTTTCACCGTCACAGAATATAACTTTGATACACTCGCGCAGCGCCTCCGCGAACTGGCTTTTCTGAACAAAGGCCTGCTGATCACGCTGACCGACGAGCGCACCACCGACCCCAAGACAGGCGAGCCCAAGCACGCCGAGTTCAAGTACAACGGCGGCATCGCCGAGTTCATCAAGCACCTGAATCGCGGCAAAAGCGTGCTGCACGATAAGCCCATTTACATGGAAGCCGAGCGTGACGGCGTGGCCATGGAGATTGGGCTGCAGTACAACGACGGCTATTCGGAAACCGTCTTCAGCTTCGCCAACAATATCAATACCGTAGACGGCGGCACGCACCTGACCGGCTTTCGCCAGTCGCTGACGCGCACCATCAACTACGTAGGGCAGCAACTGGGCTTGTTCAAAGACGTCAAGGAAGGTCTGACGGGCGACGACGTGCGCGAAGGACTGGTTGCCGTGGTCAGCGTGAAGCTGTCGCAGCCGCAGTTCGAAGGCCAGACAAAGGGCAAGCTGAATTCCGATATCGCCGGAACGGTGCAGGCCTTCATCAACGAACGACTGGGAGGATTTTTCGACCAGAATCCGGCGGTCGCGAAGAAGATCATCAACAAGGCGATTGAAGCCGCGCGGGCCCGCGAAGCGGCGCGTAAGGCGCGCGATCTGACGCGTCGCAAGGGCGCGCTCGACGGCGGTGGCCTGCCGGGCAAGCTGGCGGATTGCTCTGAGCGCCAGCCTGAGCGCTGCGAAGTTTATCTCGTGGAGGGCGAGAGCGCCGGCGGCACTGCCAAGCAGGGCCGCGACCGCCGCTTCCAAGCGATTCTGCCGCTGAAGGGAAAGATCCTCAACGTGGAAAAGGCGCGCTACGACAAAATGCTGGGCCACGAAGAAATTCGCGCCATGATTACCGCGCTGGGCACGGGCATCGGCAAAGAAGATTTCGATATTGCGAAGCTGCGCTACGGCAAGATCATCCTGATGACCGATGCCGACGTGGACGGCTCGCACATCCGCACACTGTTGCTGACGTTTTTCTTCCGCCACATGGAAGAGTTGATCAAGCGCGGGCACGTGTACATTGCGCAGCCGCCGTTGTACCGCATCAAGAAGGGCAAGTTCGAGCAGTACATCAAGAACGACGCCGAGTTCGTGAAGGTGATGGTGAAGCGCGCGGCCGATGGCATTGTGGTGCGCTACGGCGAAGGCGCGGCGGCGCTGGAGGGCTCGCCGCTCACCAAGTTCATGACCACGCTGAATGATTATTTGGGCTTCTTCGACAAAGTTAACCAGCGCATTCGCGACGAGAAGATCACCGACGTGCTGCCCCGGGCCGACCTGGTGAAGCGTGTCGACTTCGAGGGTGAGAGTTCGAGTCCGGCGAAGAAGATCGCCGCGCTGGAAAAGGCGCTGAAGGCGGTCCAGAAAGAGCGCAGCATCAAATCCATCGAGGCGCATTTCGAGGAAGAGCACAGCCTGTGGGAGCTGAAGTTCGTCAACGCGCAGGGCGCCGAGCACGTCGTCAACTGGGAGCTGGCTTCCACGCCGGAGTACCGGCAGATGATGGCGAAGTACAAGCAGATTGAGCAGTACATGCAGCCGCCCTACGTGATCGAGGCGGTGAAGAAGGAGAACGGCAACGGGAAAGAAGAGCTGAGCGACGCCGAGCGCGCTGATCTGGAGAAGGCCGAGCAGAAGAGTCCGAAAGTCTCCAAGAAGAAAACCGAGGCGGTTACGGTGGAGAAGACCTCGCCGCGCGAACTGTTCGACTATGTGCTGAACGAAGGCCGCAAGGACTACACCGTGCAGCGCTACAAAGGCCTGGGCGAGATGAGCTCGCAGCAGCTCTGGGAAACCACCATGGACCCCGAGCGCCGCACCCTGCTCTCCGTGAGGCTGGAAGACATCACCGAAACCGAGACCATCTTCACCACGCTGATGGGCGAGAACGTCGAGGCCCGCAGGAAGTTCATCGAGGACAATGCGCTGGACGTGAAGAATTTGGATATCTAGGGAGACTCTGATTAAGTCCGGTTTTTGAAGGGGACGGCCTTGAGGCCGTCCGTAGACACTGCAAAATCAATGCGGCTTTAGCCGCTGAGGGGACGACCTCAGCTTCTACGTCATCAGAGTTTCCCTAGGTTGGTCAGGATACGTTTGACCGACAACGGAAATCCCTTCACGGTTAGTAGGAAACAGAAGATCTCTCAGTCGCGCTCGGTCGCGCGGAGCGGAATGATGCGTTCGGGAAGCGACGGGACGGGGTTTCGCCCATAGACCAGATTCCAGTAGCTCCAGGAGCGAGGATCAAAGACTCCGGCGGGCGGATCGTTGAGCACGGCCTCAAAATCGGAACGCGAGTAGTATTTTCTCGCCACCAGGATCTCTTCTAGGGTTCCATACGTCATGAGATAGGCGAGGAAGCGCTTGGGATCGCGCAGCGTCTCTTCAGCGGGGGCAAACCACACCACGCGTTGGGCAACGGTGACAAGATCGGGGGAGGGGTTCAACTGTTTTTCCCCGACGCCCGAATCCCAGGCTTAGAGGAGACTTGAGGTAGAGCATCGAGGTTGACCGTCGACGCCGCCGCTTGCAAGCGATGTTGCAAACCAATAGGCAAGGTACCCAAATTGCCATCCGCGAAGTACGTTAGAGCTTTCAGCGCTGCAAGTGGATTAAACTTGTTGCCGAAAACAGCGCGCCCGGCGGAGAGGCTTTCTTCTAAGCTAGTGCCCGCCTCCAGCGCCGCCGCGAGATCCCGATAGTCCTTAGCTTCAGCTCGCTGTTGGATGGTATTCAACTTGGTGGCGGTCAGGTCAACCAGCGAGGCTAGCTTCACTTTATTGTCGGCAATGTCCGGGTCGTAAACCCGATTCATGCCAAGTCCACCGAAGAAAGAAAGCTTCACCGGCCCAGCCTTATCGATAACGAGTGAGAGAGTGTTGTTTCCGCGTTGATCCACCCGCCCATTCCGCAATGGGCCCATGGTAGCGAACAGCCGCTCGGGCTCAAAGGTCTCGTTGCAGAAGAAATCAAAATCGATCGACTGTCGATGTCCCAGGCGCAGCGCCAGGGCGGTGCCGCCGTAGAGAACAAAGTTGGCGGGAATGACCTCGAGATCCGGCCATAGCTGCCGCTGCGAGGGCGGCAAGATATCCAGCTTAGGACGGAACACAACTTCCTCCGGCAGGCTCGATGGGGCGGAGACGCACGCTGCAACTTTATTGTAGCGCTTGAAGACGATCGTGAGCCGTGTCTTCGGTGTGCGCCATTAACGGCGCCCTGCTTTTTCCCTTCTGCCGTGGTACAACAATCCTTCATGTCCATTACCTCGCTGTACGAGCGCGTGGGTGCGCCGCAACTGATTGCCCTTGCCTTGCTGCTGCTCTTTGCTTTGCAATGCGTGTGGTTTGGCGCTCACCAGCGGCTGTCGGCGAGCGAAGGGGTTTACATTGAGTCCGGGCTGCTGCATCTGGAGGGCTACGCCAACGCCAGCAATAGCCAGCACAGCGCGCTGGTACCGCTGATGGCCGGACTTGCCGCACGAGCCGCCGGCGCGGAAAAGCACGTTGAGGAGTTCAACCGATATCGCATGGCGATGCGGCTGCCATTTTTGATCGCAGGTCTGCTGCTGGGGGCGTCGCTTTGGTATGTCGCGCGCAGGCTCTACGGAAACATCGGCGGCTACGTGGCGTTGGGGCTGTATTGCTTTTCGCCGCTGGCGATTGGCGCGGCCAGCGAGGTGAGCCCGGCGGTGGTCGGGGCGTGGGGAGGATTTGGGCTTATCTTCACCAGCATTGCGGTGGCGCATACGCTTTATGCGCCGCGCGAAGTCGTGCTGTGGAATTGGCGGCGAATTCTGCTGATGGGGCTCGCGATCGCGATCTGCGTGGGAGCGCAGTTTTCCTTCTGGATCTTGTTGCTGCCGGCGCTGCTCTTCATGCTCTGGGTGGGACACGTGCGGCGCGGGGCAGCGCTGGTGATTTTCGCCGCGGCTTGCGTCACGGCGCTCATCCTGCTTTGGGCACTCTATGGGTTTCATCCGCTGGAGTTCTCTGCCGCGCTGCGCCGGGCCGACTGGTTGGAGGTCGCATCCCGCGACTATTTTGCGCCCGGTATCTCATGGCTGCTCTCGGGCTATTTTCTGGAAAACGGTCTGGGGCTGCTGATCCTGAGCGCGGTCACGCTGGTGACGTTCCTCGTCTGGAAGAGGACGCGGTTCTTCGGGACCGCGGCGCCGCTGATCGTCAGCCTGCTGTTGTTCAGCCTGGGTCTGCGAATGCATTTTTCCGCATTCACGTTTTTTCTGCTGGCACTGCCGTTTCTGATTTTGTTCATGGCCGGCGTTTCCGCCGATTTGCTGGAAAGCCGCTACGCGCTGGCCGCCAATGCGGTGATCGTAGGGGTGCTGGTCGCCAATGCCATGATCGACGTCTACGGGCTGATGAACCTCGGTTCGAGAAGCCGATGAAAACTTTGTGACATCAAAAGGGTTGGAATCAGTGAGGGGTTGAGCGACGGGAGGCCGTCCATGAGATCGAGGTTGAGTAGAAGGTGGTTGGAGTTTGTAGTGGCCGGGGTGGTGATCGCTCTAACATCCTTGCCGGCGTGTGCGCAGCAATGTGGTGGGGGC
>VFSW01000453.1_pt1 | contig 60456 bp, 71 predicted proteins | sample 5358111 | NCBI WGS metagenome assembly VFSW01 (sample SAMN11554181, study PRJNA540505) | mine drainage metagenome | isolation source: sediment from site ElyBrook_90M | place: USA: Ely Copper Mine, Vershire, VT | collected 2017
GAATGGGATAATTATAAAATTGATGCTAGATTTAAGTTTAATTTAGCCAGTTATCCCAATGAATTTGATTTTTCATTAATCGAGTTACATGGGTGGTATAAACCTAAGAATAGGGGAGATAATCCGAGTGGTATAAGTAGAGACCACATGGTTAGTATAAGATATGGGTTTGATAATAATATACCTGCAGAACATATAGCTCATCCGGCTAACTGTAGATTGGTTTTACAGAAAGACAACGCATCTAAACATTCATCTTGTTCTATTACGTATAATGAATTATTGGATAGGATCTGTGAATGGGATAAGAGATATATTTAAGTATTTGTCGTATAATAGGGTTTACGACAGAGCAGTAACATACACCCTATCTAATTTGAAGTTTGTTTTGAAGTTAAGGGCAGCATAATGTCCTGGGGCAACCCAAAGATAAGAGTAGCGATACTCCCAAAGCAAGGAAGCTTACATACTTGCGCTCTCACGAGTCTGTTTATGCATGCCTGTCCTCCACGGCGACGTGGCGATCACTGATAAGACCGGTGGTTGTAAAGATGACATAGGTGATGTGGAAAGAACAATAGCTTACAAGCCTGCTTTGCAGGGAACTTGGGTTATTGGAGAGAAACGGGTGGTGCCGTCCTCACATCAGTACTAACCTACTAATCTGTATGGAAAAGGGTAGTGTAATTGTCCGAACCTCGCAAGTAAGGGCTTTTATGCAGTATGAATGGTTGATGGCTTAACGACATTGATCGTGAAATACGGTTTAGTATCCGGCAGGAGAAAAGCATTAGGTGTGCTGTATTCGGTATCTAACAAGATATTGAGCAGTTGTGGTAGCACATCTAGGTAAGTTCGATAAAGCTCTATGGTTGAGCGATTCCATTTAAAGGAATAGGCTGTGGGTTCAAATCCTACTATCTATATAAAAGCAAAAGTCTACCACGACATAACATGAAAGGCATCTAATGCTTGGGTCCTAACGGATAATCAAGCCCATCAAAGCTCGCAAGGTGATGGTGGTTCATGTACAGAAGTTCTTAGTCCCCGAAGGATGAATTGCCCGCAAGGCAAGAGGGTGGATGAACATGGAGTAATGTTATGTGACAAGTCTACAGCCGGACTTTCAAAAGGGCGATGCTGCCAGAATACTATATGACCCCTGCAATGCAAGCATATAGTGGAAGTCGGAAGAAAAGTACTCGCAAGGTACCAAATAATATCCGAGGTTCTGGTGTTAATGATGTATTCTCAGTCATTAAAATCTAAAGTTTTCATTGTAGGCTACTTGACCGAGTGGTTAGGTGATCGTCTGCAAAACGATTTATGAGAGTTCGATTCTCTCAGTAGCCTCCAATGAAAATTTATGAGTGTAATCTGTTCCGCCGAATCCGAGCATGGTGCATGGACTTGACATAAAAACATATGTATAGGGGGTAATTATGCATATATGTAAATTTTGTGGCAAGTCTTATTCATCGTTGAAAGGGGTTAACGCACATCAACCTCTCTGTAAACAAAACCCCAATGGAAAATCTCCATCATCGTGGGCTACTGGAAATAGGAAAGGTGTACAGAGTTGGAACGCTGGACTAATTGGAGATGAACGATGTAAACATTCAGAGTCTACAAAAGAGAAGTTGTCCATTGCAACGTCTAGTAGAACAAAAGAATTTAATAAAAATATTGGTAATATAATATCAAAAACCATCAAGAAAAGGGTAGCAGAAGGAACATGGCATACATCATTAGCAAAACATATGCACATTGATTATAATGGAGCTGATTTACATGGTTCCTGGGAAGTAGCATATGCTAAATATTTAGCCTCTAACCTTATAAAATGGGTTAGGAACAAAGACTCATTTTCATATGAGTTTGAAGGTAAAATGAGAAAGTACACACCAGATTTCTATTTAATAGAAAGTGATGAGTACATTGAGATAAAGGGGTATAAGACTGAGAAGGATTCTGCTAAATGGTCTCAATTTCCTTCTCATAGAAAATTAAAAGTTTTAATGAAGGATGACCTTAAGAAATTAGGGATAATCTGATAATTCCATCTTAATATTCTTGGTGAGTATCTTCGGCTGTTAACCTAATGAGGTTGGTTCGAATCCAACAGATGGAGCCAAATTTGGGGGTATAGTATAATGGCATTATTAGGGTCTCCAAAACCCAGGATGGGAGTTCGATCCTCTCTACCCCCGCCGAGTTTATATAGTAAGTTTTATGCGGGTATGATGTAATGGTAACCTGAGACCTTGCCAAGGTTTATTCGCGAGTTCGATTCTCGCTACCCGCTCCAGTTTTAACATTAGTGTGTTTCGGTGTGACCTTGTTGTAGTGGTAGCAACCTGTCTTGTGACGGCAGTAGTATGAGTTCGATTCTCATAGGTCACCCCAAAACATATTAAAATGCCCGAGTGATGTAATGGAAGCCATGCTAGTCTTAGAAACTAGTGCCTGTAATGGGCGTGTCGGTTCAAGTCCGACCTCGGGTACCAAATTAATGCGTGGTTGACGTGAGAGGTTAACGACCATCCTTACAAGATGGATTATGCTGGTTCGAGTCCAGCACCACGTACCAAATAATATCCCTATCGTATAATGAACAATGCGCTAGTTTCCTAAACTTGAGATGTAGGTTTGATTCCTGCTAGGGATGCCAAAACATAGAGGGTTTAATGGGAGTAAAGAGTCCTTGCACTAAGAATTGTTCATTGTATAGTGATATATGCGTTTCTTGTTTTAGAACAAAACAGGAAATAGGTTTGTGGTCTAGTATGTCAGACAATGAAAAACAGGCAGTATTAGATAGAATTAATGCCGACTTGGCTGAATGGCTGAAGGCACCGGTTTTGTAATCCGGCGGGAGCAATCCCCACTGCAGGTTCGAATCCTGTGGTCGGCACCAATTTGGAGATAATGATGAGTTCGTATAGTGAAGAGTGGTATGATACTGAAATGCAGGATGCAGTAGGTAAAGTATTCGATATAGGTGATACGGTTGTTCGGGCTGTCACATTAGGTAGTGGTAGTGCTGTAAAAGTATCACTTAGTAAAGTAACTGACATCCGAGAAGGTAAAATATACCTAGATGATAGTAAAATTGGTGTTAGGTATCCGTGTAGATTGTTGAATCTTACAAAATACACACCATGAAATTAATGCGTATGCGGCAAAGTTGGAGAGTTGCGGTGGACTGTAAATCCATTCCCTCCGGGTGAGTAGGTTCGATTCCTACCATACGCACCAAAAATCTTTCCGTAGCTCAGTTGGTCAGAGCGACTCTATGTACAGTGACAGCACTCTCCATTAAAGAAGAGCTTTAGTGGTCTTGTGGGCGATGTGACTACATATGTGTATGTCGTGGGTTCGAGTCCCACCGGAAGATATTATAATGGGTCGTTAGCTCAGTTGGTCAGAGCAGAGGACTTCCTGCAAAAAGTATATGAGTCTGCTTGCCCCATGATAGTCGCAAGCTATCAAGGTAATATCTGATAAATTTACCAAAGCAAGAATATGGAGTATAACATGAGCGCAATAGAAAAGAGAAAGATCAAATTGAAGGAACGAATACAAGTTTTGGAACGAGATATCAATACTGCTTTGAAAAAGAAAGCACATGATGGAACCGAAATTAATATTCCTAAGAAAACAGCTGAATTGCAGAAACTAAAGCAGGATTTGGCTAAGTTGAAGTAAATTAATAGGGGAGACACGCGACCGGAAGCGTACTGGACTTTGAATTCAGGTCTTTGTGGGTTCGAATCCCTCCTCCCTCGCCGGGATACAAGCATTAAGGTGATGCACTGGACTTTTAATCCTGTGAACACGGATCGTTACCGTGGTATCCCACCAATTTTATAATTGAGGTCTAACATGAGTGATTATAAACAAGTTATTGTTATTAGAAAAGACCTTAATATGCGTAAGGGTAAGATGGTAGCACAAGGTGCCCATGCCAGCGTAGGTGCCGTCATAAAAAATTTAAATGATGAGCGAATTAAAAATTGGCTTGCAGGCCCCTTCACTAAAATTTGTGTTAGTATTGATTCAGAAAAAGAACTATTAGATTTAAATGATAGGGCTATTAATGAAAAGTTAATTGTGTGTCTTATCAAAGATAATGGGTTAACTGAGTTTAATGGGGTACAGACGTATACCGCACTAGCTATAGGACCCGATAAAAACGAGATCATTGATAGAATTACGGGGCATTTGAAACTACTTTAAAATCAACTATTTAGGTAAATATGTTGTCATTTTATGGTGATTCTGTATAATGAACACATATTGATTGATTTGAGGTTGTTATGAAAATGGAATTTACAGATTTTGATGAGGTCGTTGATTTTATCAATGGGCTATCTAAAGTTCAGAAAGCCATAATTCACAATGAACTAAGTGGGTTGTTTCAAAAAGATATGTCACCAGAATCGGTAAAGGATATGAAACATGCCCGGGCTAATTGGTTATATAACGGAGATTAATAATGAAACAGTGGTCTCTCTATCAGCACAAGATTTTCCAATTCGTTGAATCCGAATCGGGGAACGCAATTATTGAAGCTGTTGCGGGTTCTGGAAAGAGTACAACTATCATTGAATGTCTGTCCCGTATCCCTAAAGACAAGCAAAGCATTTTCCTGGCATTTAACAAGACGATTGCCGACGAGCTGAAAGCAAAAGGTGTAAATGCTCGGACATTCCATTCTCTTACATATATGCCAGTCATCAAAAACAAGCGTGCTACCGCAGTTGACCAAGATAAGCTCCGCAAGATCATCCAGAATGAGTTGCGAGGTAATGAGAGTTATATCTATGGCAGTTTTGTAGCCAAATTGGTTTCCCTTGGCCGCCAAACTGGTATTGGATGCCTGCTTCCTGATACCCAGAACGAATGGTTCAAGATCGTATATCAATACGATTTGCAGCTGGATCATGAAGAGGCAGATTACGATACAGCAGTTGAGTTGGCAAGCAAAGTCTTGAAGCTTTCAAATGCCAGTCAGATGGTTGATTTTGATGACCTGTTGTATCTGTCTGTTAAAGACGGATTAGTGTTGCCCAAATTTGATTTTGTTTTCGTTGATGAAGCGCAAGATACAAATGCTATCCAACGTGCTATTCTTCGCAAGATCATGAAGCCGACGTCTCGTATTGTGGCAGTAGGTGATTCTTCACAAGCAATTTATGGTTTCCGTGGTGCTGATTCTGATTCTATGAATCTGATTGCCACCGAATTTAATTGTATTAAGTTGCCCCTTACGGTAACATATCGGTGTCCTACATCGGTGGTTGATTATGCAAAGCGGTACGTAACCGAGATTGAATCGGCTCCTAATGCTGAATTGGGTAAAGTAACCCATCTGAATAAAGCATGGACACATGAGCATTTTGCCGCACAAGATTTGGTTGTATGCCGTACAACCAAACCTCTTATTAAATTGGCATTTAAACTGATTAGGGAAAAAGTTCCTTGCTATATGTTGGGGAAGGAAATTGGTCAAGGTCTGAAGGTGTTGATTAACTCCAGAAGGGCCAAAACGATTGAACAGTTGGAAAAGAAACTGGATATTTGGGCTGACCGAGAGTGCGAAAAGGCTATTGCAAAGCAACAAGAGGCTACCGCTGAAGCTATCCGAGATAAGGTTGCATCAATTTATGCAATCATCGAGAGTCTTCCTGATAAGGATCGTACAGTTGATGGATTGCTGTCCACGATTGATTTTCTGTTTAGTGATAAGAGCAACGCAACGGTTCTATCCACGATTCATAAGGCGAAGGGTCTGGAGTCAAATCGTGTGTTTTGGTTGAATAGTTCACAGTGCCCCAGTAAGTGGGCTAAACTTGATTGGCAGATCAAACAAGAGTATAATCTGTGTTATGTTGCTATAACACGAGCCAAACAAGAGTTGTTTTTGATTGAGGAATAATTATGAGTGATATTGATATTGAAATTGTATTGGAGTTATTTTCTGCCGAGGACGATTCTTTAGTGATTGTCGAAGCGGGTGAGTGGGTAGATGATGGTAAATACTCAAATAAAGAAACAATCGTTAAATATAACGACAAGTTCTATGCAGTAAATCAGTATCGTAGCGGTTCCTACTTTACAGATTATGATTATGGTGACCCATCGTGTGTAGAAGTAGCACCCAAAGAGATTACTAAAACTGTATGGGTACCTAAATGAACGCAATAGAGTATTACATGGCACTTGATTTGGAGTTGAACAATGCTCCGGATGGCTCAACACCTAACCCAAAAATAATTCAGGTGGGAGTTTCTATTGGGACATTTGACCATTTCATCGACAATTCTTTTATAACAAAGAGTTGGTTGATTGATCCGGAGGAAAACATCTATCCATTTATTACCGGGTTGACCGGAATAACAGATGCAGATATTAAAACAAGTTCGGTTAGTCACGCTTGTTGCGCGAGAGAGCTTAGAGATTTAATCGAAGAGTACAAACCATTTGTAAACCCAGTGACCTGGGGTCAAGGGGATATTGTAGAATTGCAAGCTGAATTTAGTGAGAGGATGATTAAATTCCCCTATTTCGGCCGCAGGATCATTGATGTTAAAACATGGTATGTCCTGCACATGCTAGCTAAATCGAAGAAACCTTCAGGTGGTCTAAAATCTGCAATGGCAGAATTTGGGGTAAAATTTGTAGGAACACCTCATAGGGCCGATGTAGATGCAGAAAATACGCTGCGACTGTTCTTTACGATTTTAGACAGGCAAGATAGGTTGTATAGCTTGATTAATCAGGCTAAAGCAGTATAATAAATAGAAAAGAATCAATGCTCCTCAGCTTTGGTGAGCGGCTGGAACTTATAATTCCGGGAGAGTGGTCAGATGGGCTGCAACGGCACGGATCGTAACCGTGGGGGAGTACCAGTTGGTTAGAGGGTCGGTATAGAGATATACTAATGTATAAGGGATTACACAGGCGCCTAGGCTAAAACGGTTCGACTCCGTGATCCTCTAATTATAAGAAATAGAAATAGAAATAGAAATAGAAATAGATTAATGCCCCGTTGGACAAATTGGTAAAGTCGCCTCCCTCAAAAGGTGGAGTTCTCTCGGTTCGAGTCCGAGGCGGGGGTACCAAACAGTTGCCGAATAGTCTAATGGTAGGACGGTGGGTTCTGACCCCGCAAGTATAGGTTCGATCCCTATTTCGGTCACCATTTAAGGCCCCTATAGTTCAATGACAGAACACTTGTTTCGTAAACAAGATACGCTAGCTCGATTCTAGCTAGGGGCTCCTTACAAGAAGCGGGGTGGTGAATATAGGAATGGAACTGTTAGTTATAAGATAGAAACACAACCTAGAAAATTAGAAGGTGAGTGGAAAGTAGAAATTCAATCAGACAAATCGGTATTTAATGCTTCGTTTATACCTTTGATACGGGAGTACCATAATGAGTAAAGATCAATCGGTGCTGTTGCACCCAAACAACCCAAAGAATCAACCTTTTAATGTAACACCAAGACCTAATAGGACAAAGAAAAACTCTTGGTTCCAAAGGCAGATTCCACAAAACAACATTGTGTCTAATAAGGACACGAGAAATTAATATTGTCCCTGTGGTGAAATGGATATCACAAAACGCTACGAACGTTTAAGTAGAGGTTCGATTCCTCTCGGGGATGCCAGAATTGTTGTATGACGTAGAAGGAAAGATGTTTCGGACGGCGGTTCGATTCCGCCCAGGTCCACCAAAAACATACTCAGCCCGGGTTGCAACCAGGGTCGTTTTTTGATATGTAGTATAAATAATTACATGTAATTCCTGGTTGGTATTGTAACTTCTATATTACGAATTGGGAGTATGTTTCTGATGGGCCTGACAAGGCTTCGACGGGGCAGACAAGTACTAATATTGACAACACAGTAGGCGATGACTGTAAATCACGCAAAACTATAAACGCTAACTCAGACGTTTACGCTTTAGCCGCTTAAGGCTTAGCCGGGGATTTGGGGTGTTCCTTGTTATCAAAACACCCCACTAATTTTATGTGGATATCATGACACGAGTTAATCTTGTTGATCCCTCGATATTGACAGATCAACATTTAGTCGCCGAACGGTTAGAATTGAGTTTTGTTGTATCTTCTGCCATTAGGTCGTTTAATAGTAAAAGTGGGTTAAAAGTCAATCCAGTATTCGTATTAGGTGCAGGTCACGTATCATTCTTTCACGATAAGTTGTCTTACATTAAAGACAGACATAGAGAATTAACGAATGAGATGATCAGGCGAGGTATGAAACCTAAATACCCATTACAGAAGATTGACTATGTGGAAGAAGTTTTACCACAGTTAATGGTAAACAAATATAAGCCGTCCGATAGGGATATTAATATCGTGAAGGTTAGAATTATAGACCGAATATCCATGAAACCATCGTGGTATAAATATTTCGGTCAAAGTATAGGTGATGGTCAGCAGTTTATCAACCTATATAAGTAGATTTTACGGAGGATGATGCAACCGGGGATGTTGCCACTGTCTTGAAAACAGTCGGAGCCGAAAGGCCAGGGTTTCGATTACACCCTTCCTCCGCCACGGTTATTAATGTATCCTGCATTTTGGCAGGAAAATCATAATAGGAGAGCGATCATGAGAGATCATTTACATTTAGTGTTAGATTCTAGTGGAAACCCACACCACTGGGCTAACTATCAGGATGCAATTAGGTTGAAGTACCTAGGTCTTGTTGCGTGGGAATATGGAGATACTCCATCTACCTATCACGGAGGTCTATCTCGCATGACTGGAGAGAGGTCTCAAATTGAGGTTGCACCAATTATCGCCGTGAAGGGTAAGTTCAAGTATGACAAGAGGACACCTCCTCTAACTAACAAGAACTTATTCGCAAGAGATTTATGCATATGCGGATATTGCGGTCATAAGTTCAAGGAAGAGAGGTTGAACCGAGATCATATCATCCCAGTGTCTAAGGGTGGTAAGAATATTTGGACAAATGTTACAACCTCTTGTAAGGATTGCAACCACACAAAGGGTGATAAGTCCTTGAAGGAATTGGGTTGGGAACTGCTGTATGTCCCTTATATACCTTCTCATGTTGAAAAGCTAATTCTTCAAAACAGAAGGATATTAGCAGATCAGATGTTGTTCCTAACAGCTCTATTACCTGAAGGTAGCAGATTGTTGGCAGCATAATTACCTGCATATGCAGTGATCCTGTAGTATAGTACTCGCGAGGGTCGCCTACCGCGATATGGCAGAATGACTATGCACTTCTCTCATAAAGAAGACTACAGTGGTTTGATTCCACTTATCGCGACCAATACGCCCCTGTAGTATAATGGATATTACGTATCTTTGGTAAAGATGAAAAGGCAGTCCGATTCTGCCCTGGGGCTCCATTGATTTAATAAATATATGACAATAACTAGGAGTTTTAGTATGTCATCAGCAAAAGTTAGAACATTTAAGCAAATTTATGGTTATACGGCCACTTCTACTGGTGGCGTAACCACAATAACTACAACCACCACCAACTATCTAGTTGTAGGCGATGTAGTTTCATTCCGATTTGACAACTCCCCTCAAGAAATCAATTCCGTAGCAATTGCCAGTATAGTAACCCCAGGCACAGTATTCACCGTTTCAGACCCTCAAGCGCAAATCCAAAGTGTAGGTTTCGTGGAAGTTGCGTTCTTCTCGACTGGTCAGACAGGTGGTATGCCTTGGTTAGGTAGCTCCAGAACAGGTGCAACTACAGCTATCATTCAATCAACTATCACTGGAACTGGTGGTGCAACATACACTATTGAAGGTTCGTTAGATGGTGTTCATTGGAGTACATTAGCTACAGTTACACATGCCACGACTTCAGGGGATACTCAATACACTCAAAACATCAGCACTATTTGGGCATATGTAAGACTTAACTTCTCCGTGATCGGAGCAGCTTCAGAAGTCCAGGCCAGAATTAGTAGCTAATGTTGTCTTTTAAATTATTTGTGGAGAAACACATGCATAATGGCACGTACGCAGGGTTGCGGTTTGACGAAACCTCGCAGAGTCAACTTGAAAAATTCAATAAGAAACACAAAATCCCTAGTCCCGTCTCACCCGACAAGTTACACGTAACATTGTTGTATAGCAGAAAATACTTACCTGATTACACCGCTGCAGGTGAATTAAAACATGCGTTTTACTGTTCTCCAAAAGAGTTTGTGGTTTGGAACACGAATGGTGAGAATAAAGCAGTTAGTAAATGTCTAATTCTGAAGTTAGATTGCCCAGAATTAGTACAATACCACAATCATCTAATGGAATTACATGGTGCTACCTTCGATTATAAAGAGTATCAACCTCACGTAACCCTATCTTATAATATCGGTGATTTAGATGTAGATTTGTTGCATGTTGCCGATCTTCCGCGTTCACTGACACTATCCTATGAGTATCAAGAAGTTCTAGACCTAGACTGGGCATCCAAGTTATAACGAGGGTTTGTTTGCTGCACCTACCCTTGTCCATATTTAACTATTCCTAGTCAAATTATCAAAATATATCCTTTATAATCAATAGGTTGGAAGTGTCATTTGTATAACCCATTGATTTCTGTATAATATAACTGTACTGATTGTTTGGAGGTAAAAATGAAGGAAATGCTGAATACTGCCATTAAGTTAGCGGTTACCGAGCATGATGGACAATATGACAAAGGGGGAATGCCTTATATCTTACACCCGCTGAAGGTCATGCATTACCTTAAAACAGATGATACCGAGTTGATGTGTATTGCGTTGTTACATGACGTAGTTGAAGATACATTCGTTACCGTTGATACGTTGTATATCGAAGGTATGTCACAAAGAGTTATTGATGGTGTTATAGCGCTGACAAAAACTAAAGATTTATCGCCAAAAGATTATTTGGATAGAGTGTCCAAAAATATTGATGCGGTAAGAGTGAAACTGGCAGAGCAGATATCAGGCATAATAGTGATATTCGACGGCTGAAGGGGTTGACAGAAAAGGATGTTGCCCGGATGCAGAAATATCACTCCATGTTTGTTCACTTAAAAGAGGTTCTAACAAAACATGAATCTTGTACAAAATATTAAGGAATTTGGGGCCCTATCCCTACTAAGCTTGGTTCTTATGTTTGTCGTCATGTTACCTCATACCGATAGTTATAAAGCTAGCCAACGACAAGTAGAACAACAACTCGCAGAAATGAACTCCAAATTGTCACGAAGGCCACTGGCCTTATACCTCATTAACAGGTACGAAGTCCCCGCGGATATGTCAGATTTCATTGTAAAAACAGCTATTAAGTACGAGAACCATATTTTTCCAACGAGATATGATATATTGGCAATAATCGCCATTGAGTCTAGTTTTAATCCGATGGCAAAGTCCAAACTAAAGACAGACCCTGCCGTTGGATTGATGCAAGTTAGACCGAAAGTATGGAATGTCAATAGAGTTGATTTAGAAAGTAGTATTGATAAGCAAATTGAGGTGGGTGCAGAAATATTGCAGCAATACTATGATCTTACTGGTGATAAGGTAGGTGCAATTATGGCCTACAACGTAGGGATAACATCCTACAAATCGGGTAAGAAAAACAGGCATTACTTGAAAAAGTATCAACAGGAAGTGAGAAATTTAATTTTAACAAAGTGAGAGGTAATATCGTGAGTAAATATGTCGTAAATTCATCTGGTGAACCGTTTAATGATTATGATACTGGTGAAGAATATGTAGGTATCCCTAATATTGATGAAACAGCAGTAACCACTGTTTTATTTAAGTCTGGAAAAATTGAAGATATTGGTGAGCCAGTGTCTATTGAAGGTTGGGGTTGGAAGATTGTTTACGAATTACCATGGGCCCCCAAGTGGGAAGAATTGGATAAAGCACTTACATTATGTACCCGCCGAGTCAAAATTGAGTCGTTTCCCGATTTAACTGGTATCATTGTCAGATATGTACGATTCGCACACAAGGATGGCAGTGTTCGTGGTAATGGTGGTATTGCTTTTGGTTTCGTAATAGATCACAAGACTAATAAACTGCATTTCACGACTGCTATCTGTAAAGACGATGAAACGTTCAGTAAGGCAGAAGCACATAAACATATCAAGTCTGCGTGGATGGATGGTAATATTCATTATATCGAATACGACAAGAACATAGGTCTTGTCGACAATGTACAAAGATATTTGATCCGCACCGATAAGTTGCCACCTGATTTGAAAATCATCAAACCAAGGCTCCTTTACAGAGAGACTGCTGCGAGAGTGGACAAGAGTCGCCAGAAGCAAGAGTTCAAAATAACCGATAGAGATTACTGTGGACAACAGAAACCGGTCGGCCCTTTCAAACACAGACCTTGGGAAGATAAGGTTGTATGAAAGACTACTATTATGTAATGGGGTTGAATCATACAGCCGAGCCTGAAGTCATTAAGGCTGCTTATCGGGCATTATGTACATTGTATCACCCAGATAAGAATCCAGGTATAGACGAAAAATTTATGCAGTCTATTAATGAGGCATACGATGTTTTGTCTGATGACCAACGACGCAGGGCATATAATGTAATGTATGATTTGGATCAGAATAGGGTTCCTGACGAGCAGGTTCAACACGAACCCGAACCCGATCTTGAGCATTTATACCCCATTACATTTTGGCAGAAGGAAGTATTAGGTTGGAATAATGTATTTGATACAGCTAGGTTTTTATTAATTCGAGCATTTATAATTTTCACCATAGTGGCAGTCTACAATTACTACCACCCAATAGGAATTTAATCATGGGATTTAGATTGAGAAAAGACGGACAACCCGATCAACGATATACAGAAAAATCGTCGGTACATTCTGTCGAAATAGCGTGGGTTATTTTAACGTGGGTGTTCTCTATAGCCTTCATACCCTTCTTTTTGATTACGTGGTTGTATTTCTATCAATTGAAAAGGCGATATGATGTAGGTAATACCGGAGTTAGGATTAATGATATCTTTAGGGTTCCAGAAGCATACAGAAAATGTTATATAACCTCTGGGTCTTTTGCATTGATTATTGCAGCCTGTATATATTTTCAGTTGGGTTGGATTGCTGTAGCTGCTGCAATTTTCTTATTTACATATGCAACTATAGTAATGGCAAGGTGGTTAAGTGTTGTTTACTTGGGTGTTGTGGTCAATGATAAACAGAATAAGGTAGTATTCAGACAAGATATGCAGAGCTACAATTTCTGGGATTATATCTTTTTAAGATTCTTTAGGAATCTACCTGACCCGATGGTTGTAAAGATCAGCGACATTGATAAGCTATCAAGACAATATGGGACGCATTTGTTCCTGTCAGGTAAGTTTGGGTCTAGGCGCTTGCTGTTTTCCACGAAACAGAAACGAGACGAGACTGTGTACAATATCCAGAACTCGAGTAGATTTACCGGTTCCCTGATGAAAGAAGGTGAGTTTTATCATTAAATCAACCATTTAGGTAAATATGTTGTTATTTTGTGGCAATTCTGTATAATGAATACATATTGATTGATTTGAGGTCTGATAATGACACAAGCGGTACTGATTCGTACGTTGCAAACCTTAGGACCTCGGTTCCCTTATGGGCCCGAACTCAAAAAGCAGTTTGGTATCGTTGTACCCACAGCAATGCCACTGTATCAAGTTGAATATCTGTACAAGTACGCACTGGCAGGCCAACTCAATGGCGTGTCAGACATTCATGGATATGCCAGCAAAAAGGCTTCCGAGTTGTTTAAGGAGTTTCCGTGGTTGTCCATGAAATACGATGAAGTGAAGCTACCCGGAACTCGTACAGACAAGACAGAAGTGGTCTATGTTGACGGGACTATCGTTTTCTCCGACAAGTATAAGATGTACGACGGTTATGTTGGGGGAAAGGTGGTTTCTCGTTGCAAATCAATAGATAAGGTCAAGGTTTCGTTGACCAAATTCCACAAAATCACCGAATTTACAGTTTTAGAGAAAAGTTAATAAAATCAACCAATTACATATTTTCATTGTGTTATTATACCTTCCTTGTATAATGGATACATATTGATTGATTTGAGAGGGTTTAGATGATTCGATTTAATGAACAGTACAACAAGTTTGAGGGCCTGATCAATGGCCGAGTTGTATCCCGCGCATCAACCGCAGAGAAAGTGGCAGCTACCCTTCGTGCCAAATATGGCGTAGAATCTACAGTCGAGTCTGCTGCAGCTCACATCGCGCCCACATCCATTGGCAAGAAGTGCGAGTTTAGTGTGGCCGAACGGTTTGAGTTCATTGAGAAGTTCACTAAGTTGGTTGCCCGAGGTGTTATTCCTAGTCTGGTGATTACTGGGTCTGGTGGTCTCGGTAAGACACACACCGTTATCGAATCATTGAAGTCGATGGGTTTGACAGAGGATACAATCGGGTCTAAGAGTGGCGATTTTCTCAAGATTAGTGGTTATTCAACCGCAAGAAATCTGTACACCACCTTATATCACAACCGTAAAGGTCTTGTCATTTTTGATGACTGTGATTTTGTGTTTAAGGATGTTATCGGTGCCAGCATCTTGAAGGCGGCGTTGGACAGTGGCGAGCGCCGAGTAGTTAGCTGGGGGGCTGAAAGCAAGGATGATGATGTTCCATCACGATTTGAGTTTCTCGGTAAAGTGATTTTTATCAGCAACCTGTCACTGGATAAGTTCCCCCAAGCAGTTGTGAGTCGCTCAATGCTGGCAGATATCACAATGAGTACCGAAGAGAAAATCGAGCGAATCGAGCATGTTTTCATGCAAGAAACACGATTTGACAAAAAGGACAAACAAGAGGTCATCGAGTTCATTCGCCGGAATAGCACGAAGTTCAAGGACTTGAACATTCGCAGTGCATTGAACACAATGAAAATGAAACTGGCAGTAGGTGAGAATTGGGAGCGGATGGCTCTTTATTCTGCAACCCTGAATTAGAGAAAATGGACAAAGATAAAACTATTCTAGTAGAGTTGAATGAATATGAGTTGAGGCAGTTTTATGCCAGCAATGAGTGAAGAAAGAAAATTAGCTACAATCAGACGCATTTCAACCATCGAACCAATCGAAAATGCCGATGCAATTGAGGTTGCAACAGTTGATGGGTGGAAAGTTGTAGTCAAAAAGGGTGAATATAAGGTTGGTGATTTAATCATCTATTTTGAGATCGACTCTTGGATTCCTCATGAGTTGGCCCCATTCTTGACAAAATCGACTGAACCGAGAGAATACCTTGGTATCAAGGGTGAGAGACTTCGCACAGTTAAGTTGAGGGGTCAAATCAGTCAAGGACTGATTCTACCGTTGTCACACCCTAGGGTTAAGGAACTAATCGGTGCCACATTTGGTGAACTGCAAGGATTCGACTTAACTGGTATTTTAGGTATTGAGAAATACGAAAAACCACTATCAGCGGAATTGAGTGGTGTTGCAAAAGGATCATTACCGTTTGGTATCCCGAAGACTGATGAAGCTCGTATTCAGAATTTGAGTCGAGAAGTCAGTAAATGGAATTACAGAGTTTCTTACGGTGAACAACCTCTAATGTTTGAGGTTTCCGAGAAGTTGGATGGTTCTAGTATGACTGTTTACTGGAATGATGGTACTTTTGGAGTGTGTTCTCGCAATTTGGATTTACTTGAAACCGAAGGCAATACATTCTGGAATACAGCGAAGAAATTAGATTTGAAGACTAAGTTGGATTCCCATGGAGTAAATTTGGCTATTCAAGGCGAACTTGTAGGACCTGGAGTCCAGAAGAATTATTATAAGTTGGACGAACATAGATTTTATGTATTCAGAGTCTACTTGATTGCTGAAGGGAGATTCATGACCTCTAAGGAGCGTATGGACTTTGTTAAGGAGCTCAGGTTACATCATGTGCCCATTTTGGGGTATGACACGTTAAGTCAACCCACAAATGAAATCACAATCGAGGGTATTTTGACTATGGCTGAAGGTAGTTCTGCTATTGCCCCTGGTATCCCTAGAGAAGGTCTTGTATTTAAGGAGATTGACGACCCTGATATTCACTTCAAGGCTATTTCAAACTCGTTTCTGTTAAAAGAGAAGGATTAAATATGGGTATTATTATTGAGCTACTAGGATATTTTACTTTCGGGTTCTTAGTAGGATATGCAGTTTCTAGGGTCCTTTACAGAATCATTAGGTTATATTTTGATAACAATTGAACGGAGAGATCCTTATACAGGTGATATCAATAAACTTACACTTGATATCACTGAATTACAACTCTCTTGTTGGGAGAGCGGATCATTATCGGCAAAAGAGGCATTTCCTAACTTGACACATTACGAAAGAGAATTTATAATGTCAGGTATAACCGAAGAATCCTGGAAAAAATACATTGAAGGTACCGATGAGAATTCCAATTAAGATTGATACCCTGTATGGGGAAAAGCAATTCAGTATTTTACAGAGTCAGTACGACTTATATAAGGACAATCCTCAACACTTAGAGGAGTTTAAAAAGAGGTGTAGAGAGGATCATGATTTAGTATCTCACTACTTTAACTTCTTTGTGGAGGATCCTGTTATGAATCGTCAATATAAGATGGATGAATCGGACACTGAAGGATGGAGAATCTTCCGCCATATGGGTGACATGACAGCAAGTTTGAGTTATTTCGGGAGATAAAATGGCTAAGGCATATGAGTTTATTGAATACAAGAACGTTTATGATAACGATATCACGATGTGGGCCCTCAAGAAGGATGGAGTCCAGCAGGTTATCGACGGGGTAAAGTTTATCGAAGTCACTACTGATTTTCAGCGAGCTCAGCTGGTTCGTGCAGATAGCCTGAAGCCAGTGAAAGTTATCGTAAAGTACTATTAATGACTGATATTGATCTAACGGAAGAAAGTACACCATTCTTAACACAAGACAAGTTTTGGAAGTTGGTGGACGAAAAGGTATGGGAGTTGGATATATCATACCTAGAAGCAACCTTACTTGTCTGTACCGAAAAGAATATTGATCCAGAAGACTTGGGTAAATTGAAACTAGTAAACCCGATGTTAAAGGATAGGTTGAAACTTGATGGTATGGCAGAAGGTTATTTAAAGAGAGAGTCTAGACTACCTATATAGGTGACATAATGAATATGTACACAATTAGATATTTTATGGCCCATGCACCAGCAGAACCCCAACCGTGGTTTAAGCCAACAATGAAGGAGTCAAGACCACAACGTTTATTTAGAGATTATATAAGTGGTACGACTTTCGTGTCTCTATCTGCCGCCAGCGCATACGGGTGTGATATGGAGTTGGTTGACTGTAGCAATCGAGATCAAATTGATGATTGGGATCAGGAGTACATAAAACAAAAATACATTCAGTGGCCTTTGGCTTGGGCACTAGAAGTGTCGAAAACTTTAGGACAAAACCATGAATGAGATAATGGCACCATCAAGAGCACCCAGACAACATAAAATCAGTCTATTCCTAGCCGGTAGTATTGAAATGGGTACAGCCGAGGAGTGGCAACGGCGAGTTGTTGAGAAACTAGACCGCTTGAACATTGATATCTTCAACCCTAGACGATTGGATTGGGATCATAGTATAATTCAATCCATCAAAAATCCCTATTTTTATGAACAAGTTATGTGGGAGATGGATAAGTTGGAAGAGGCTGATATCATCTTATACTACTTCGATCCTAAGGCCAAGTCACCCATCACATTAATGGAATTAGGTTTGCACGCTCAAGATAGTCAGGTTGTTGTTGTTTGTCCTGATGGGTTTTGGAGAAAGGGTAATGTTGAAGTTGTCTGTCATCGTAATATGATACCTTTATTCAATAATCTTGATGGTGGGTTAGCTAGTGTAAGACTCTTATATGAGCTGCAATCCCAAAGCATGGACGAGTAATGATCACTACGTACACTTTCTTTAGAGTGTACAGGAGTATTCAGTTACATTTTACCTCATCGTTTGATGTCCTAAAGTATGGCACAAACTCAAAAACTGTATCTATAGACAGGTTTAACAACTGTAGGAATCAATCTAGGTATATGGGTTTTGCACATCACCTAGAAACTGAACAGCAAGCATACGATTTTTGTGTTGCAAATTTTTTCTACCGAGATAAGAACTGGATATATGACTCGTGGCCTCAGGCTAAGAGTGTGTACATCAAGGCAGAGTCGTATTTCAACTCGTTCAAATATAAGGTAGGGGAAGAGGTAAACAGACTTGCAACTGTGAAAAATGATGATAATATGTCTATTGATGATCTAATAAATAGAACAGATAGTGGTAGACCAGCACCATTATTACAACTCTATCTTGCAGATAAGTTTTCTGCCGAATTCATTTGTACCCTAAATGATATGTACAAATTTTTGGAGAAATGGTCAATCGAATATACTGACGACCCTTACCTAAAAGGTAGAATTGATAAGTTATTGAAGTATTCACCATTTGTTAGAAACAGGAGATTTAGGTAGTGACTCACGAAAATCAGAAGAAGTTATTAAACCGACTTCATCAGGAAGAAGAATATAAGCAGGTCAAGGTTTATAAGCACCAAAAGCACCACATAGAACTAGATGAGGTGTTAGATGAGGAAGACTTAGACCCAAATATTTACGAGTTTTGCCGAAAATACCTGAAATAAATCAATAAATATATGACAGAATTTGAGGATTACTGGCCTCAGATACATATTATGAGTTAAGTGATTACTCCAGAAATAGCAAAAACATAGCCGAAATGGCATTAAACAAGCATAAGGAGATTTATATGAGCGCAATGGACAAACTACTAGCCGCAGTAAACAAAGCCAAACAAAGGGGTGGTTCTGAAAGAAACGAAGATACTTTCTACTATCCAGTCAGAGATGCCGCAGGTAACGGGCAAGCAACCATCAGGTTCCTTCCGGGTAAAACAGAAGACGATATTCCATTCGTGAAGATTTATTCTCACGGTTTTCAAGGTCCTACAGGTAAGTGGTTGATCGACGAATGTCCTACAACAATCGACAAACCATGTTATGTATGCGAACAGAATGGTATCCTGTGGAATACAAACATCAAAGCCAACCAAGATATTGTACGTGAACGCAAGCGTAAAGTTAGCTATATCGCAAACATTCTTGTGGTGGAAGATAAGAAAACCCCAGAAAACGAAGGTAAAATCTTCTTGTTCAAATTTGGTTCAAAGATTTTCGATAAGATTTTCAATGCAATCTCACCAGATGACGAAGATGAAACTCCATGTAACGTATTTGACCTTGTTTCTGGTGCGAACTTTAAGTTCAAGATTCGTAAGGTTGAGAAACAGACAAACTACGATAAATCTGAGTTCATGGAACCAAGTGAATGTTCTCTAAGTAAAGATGATCTGGATAAATTGGAAGATTTGAGCAAATTCCTTGCACCAGAGAAATTCAAGTCAGAAGAGGAATTGAAGCGTCGTTTCAATGCAGCAGTTGGTAATACTGATAGGTTGGCAGCGAAGGATCAGGGTGAAGATTCTGAACCAGTTGTTACAGAACCTCGTAAACCAAAGGCAGCACCTAAGGATGAAGAGGAACGAGTAACACCTGCAGATGAAGGTGATGACGATATCGAAGCATTGATGCGTCGATTAGCCGAAGAAGCGTAATACATATTTTGTTGTAATTTATCGAACCCACCTATAGGTGGGTTCTTTTTATGCGAATCGCGCGCGGGAGTCCAAATATCTTTGGAAAGTACTATTTGAGGTTCTAGGTTGTGGCATAATTCCTACCCCACCACCGCTTGAATTGATAATAGTGCTTGACTTAGTTGATGCATCTACCATAGCCTGAGTTCTTTGATCTTCCCTAGACTCTTTAACAGCTTCCTTTTCATTAGAAGCTGCTGCAACTCTAGAGGATGTGTCTCTCGATGTTGCAACTATAGCGGCGGCACCATCTTCTAATTTACTTGCTGTGGTGTTTTCTGGGGTAGTAACATCAGATTTGCTTACCTCTTTACCTTTAATCTTTACATCACTAGGTCTTGTAGGTGATGTTGATTTAGGGTCTTTCTTTCCAAATAAGTAGCTAATACCTTCTTGAAATTCGTTTTGTTGCCCACCTTCTGACACATCTTCTAGAGTTTGTTGTGCATCCTCAAACCTCTTTTCGGCTGCCTTATCTCCATGTCTGCCCGCTTCAAAGTCCTTACCTATAGACTTAGCATGTTCGTATGTTTCGTATACTAGTGCTCCAGCCGCAGCAACTATACCGCCAACTGCAGTTGCAGGGCTAGCTAATATAGCTTCTAAGATAGCAGGTACTTTAGAGAAAACACTAGTTAATCCACTAAGTATACCCACACCTATATCTTTAACCATGTTTGTTATAGCACTCTTGAACGAGCCTAATAACTTTGTGGCAGACCCTAATATAGCATTGAATATTTTGAATCCGGTAAACAACTTAGCAATAGTACCGAATATACCATCACCGGTAGATGTACTTGAAGTATCGGATACTTCAAGTTTAGTATCCCTTAAGGTATCGTCAGATGTTTGCTGTTTGTTGAGTTCAGTTATGTGAGATGATTGATCTACACCTACATTATCAACGGCATCCTTTTCTGTATCATCAACCTTTCTATTTGGAGTGGATATAGGTAGTCTTTTCTCTAGAATCTCCTTAATACCACTTAATCCCTTACCTATGAACCTGAGAATACCATCTAGCTTAGGATCTTCACTACCCTTTTCACTGTTTACTTGTTCTTCTTGAATAGGTTGTGTTTCTGGAACCTCTTCCGACCTAGTAGATTCCTTAGGTGATATGTCACCATTAACTCTAGTTGGGTTCTCTCTTATTACATTAGGGGCAGCTTGAGATGAAGTATTATGTTCTCTAGTTGCATTAATAGGCTCATTAGACTGTTGAGTCTGTTCACGTTTAAACTCAGTTGCATTAATAGGCTCATTAGACTGTTGAGTCTGTTCACGTTTAAACTCAGTTGTATTCTTAATACTATCATTACGAGGTTCTTCTTTAGTCTCACCCAATTTTGACAACAATCCATTCAATGCACTAACGGCACCCATTGAGGATTTTGCTGCTAATGTCATTCCACTGGCAAACATCTTAGCAGTACCAAATGCTACCTTCCAAGATTTAGGCAGAACACTAGCATCAAATGTCTTACCGGCGACTTCTGTCGACTTACTTCTATTAAGTTTTCTCTCATAATACAACATCAATGACCTATCATTGGCCACTGGTGGTATTTTCTTCAATATTTCTAGGGACGGTATTTCGTCATCTTTAACGGTTTTGTTCATCAACCCATCAAACACAAAATCATCAAAGTTGTCTTTTATTTCATCGGTTGATTTAGACTTGAATGAGTCTGCTAACTTAGTAGTGTTGCCATGTAACCACTTGTAGTAACATGCGTACAACTCATACATTTCCTTATCTGAGAGGTTGTTGTATGGTGGTATCAACTCCAAATCTTTTATCTTGTTACGTGCCTTCTTAGGGGCACTCTTAACAAAAGAACTTCCTGTCCCGGCCCTTCTCCTACTATCACCCTGAGCTACAACTATAGGTGCAGCATCATGTGTAAATACACCTGCTGATGCTGGTGGGGTTGGCGGTCTAACTGGCGGCGAACCCGAGGCCAAAGTAGCGTTATATTGCTTTCTTTGAGCGTCTAGTTCCTTTTCTACTTTCTCTTTATGTTCTTGTGCGACCTTATCACGTTCTTTCTTGGTTACATATGGAGGAAAGTCGTTCTTTGTACTAACATCAAACTGGCTGCGTAATAGAACTAGACCTAGATCGGTTCTTACCTTATCAGATACAATGCCCCCGGTAATAGTGCCGAAGGCTTCCATTCGGTCTCTAGTAGGAGGCCAATATGTGAATACCTGCCCTTCTTTAACAACCTTAAGCCCAGTAGAATCATTGACTCTAATAAACTTAGCTTGTGACATTGGGTATTTAACTTCTTTATTGTCTATTGGCATTTCGCTTACGCTCTACCTCTTCTTTTATATCATTCAATATCAAACTTACATTGATATCTCTTTCCCATGGTAACATATTTTCAAGTTCGGTTAGTGTATATCTAACCTTTTCCAAACGATACATAAGCATGTGATTTAATCGGTAATATTCAAAGAGTGACTCACCCGACACCCCTAGCCGAAAAAATTTTGCAGTCCCTCCAGAGTGACTGTATTTTCTTTTCCACATGAACAAGTATACTTATGTTTCAAAACTACCTTAGGTATTTCTCTAAAGAACGTTTCTATTTTTGTTATCTGTAACTGCGTCATAGACTTAACGAAATCAGCTAATTCCTCTGGGGTGGATGCAGATGCCTTGTAGGATTCTTCGCCTACGATAATGGTATCTAAGCACAGGGATATTATCTTCATTATCTCGTCTTCGGTTGGGTTCTCTGATAGCACCGAGGAATCCTTAAGAGTTGGATATCGCATCTTAACCCACATATTGTTACCCATATCCAACCTAGTATCCTTTGCTACCCCCTCAACTTCTATTTTGTCCATATTCAGGACTAGGTCATTCTCTTTACCACATGAGCAGGTGTGAATAATAGGTAATTCCTCACCTACTGACTTATTCCTAATCTTTACGAATAGAAATTCTGCATCAACTATAGGCATCTCAAATAGATTACACTTACCGAAAGTGCATATTGTGAATAGATCGTTAACTGAGTTCAATATACCTTTAGGGTCGGCTTCTTGTAGAGCTAATAACAGAACTGCTCGTTCCTTGACCATGAACGGTCTATACTTTATTGATGTTCCTGATGGTAGTTCTACCTCGTATGTAGGTAGAGATAATTTAGGTAAATTACTCATTCACTTAACTCCTCATTAAAATGGCAATGCGTTTGACAACTGATTCAATAGCGGGTTATTCATTAATGCTTGATTCTGCGACAAGGTTCTCTTTGCCGCATCATACGCCATACCTAGTTCTGGGTATTTTGTCATGATAGTACCAATATTTATAGGTGAACCTTTTGTTTGGGCATTCGGATTGTTGCTTTGTACTTGTGTACTAGAACCCGTTATAACCGGATCAAACCACTCATAGCATATTTCCATCACTACAGATGATATGTTATTGTGAGCTGACCAATCTAGTGGTGTTTGTTGTACTGTCTTTATAAACGCATTATGTAGCGTGTAAGTTGCTATTGTTGGCAATCCATCGTGAGAGGTTTTCGCAACCGGAGGTACACCTACTGGCGCAGTAGGGTTGTAAACATTCGTTGTTTGTAACCCCGGGTCAGTTGATATTACATTAGGTGTAAATGCAGTTATCTCCACTTTCAGTAGTGTTTGTGGGTCTCTAAATTTAGGCGACCATGTATTAGGATTAATCCTACCAATGCTAGGGTCAGTGTTAAAGGTGACCTGATTAATCATGTCGTACATACTAAAATCGTTGTCAACAAAACAAGTGCACCAGAATGGATCAAATGCAACTCCAATCGGTGTCTCGTATGGTAGAGAATAGATGGTGTTAGGTACAGTATCCAACCTGAATCCAGGGATACTAGCTTGATGGCATAATAGATTAAATGCAAAAGGCATGGTAGGATCGCGCTGGTCGTATATAGTTACCTCAAAGAATGTACCTCTATACAAACCGTTTGTCTTACTCATTTGGGTCAAGAATTGCTGTAAGCCCCCAGTTCTGGCCTTATTTTGGTTAGGTGAATTTCTCTTATTACCAGTAATCAAGTCACTTATATTAGTAATACCACGATTCTGTACTTCACCTAGTAAATTCTGTCCAAAACTATTCTGTGATGCCATTAGGATTGACTCCATACGTGTTGTTCTGATGCCTTCTCGAACCTAGCAAGTGGAAGAAACTTTAATAAATAATTAATATCATCCGAGAAATTCATATGAATATTTATATAGAAATAATTAGAACTACGTGTATTAGTAATAAGTATACTAATTGGTATATCTCTATAATTAGTAAAGCATTAAGTAGGATACAGCCTAGCAGCAGGAGGGTTGGAAGAAAACTAGCCACATCATTACTAGGGTACGCTGAATTACACCACATATGGCCTAAATGTGTTTGTATTGATAATCAAGTTAATGATAAACATAACTTAGTATACTTAACTGGCCGGGAGCATTTTATTTGCCACAGGTTGTTGACTAAGATGTTTAATAGTAGTACAAGGAATAAAATGTTATATGCACTAACTAGTATGGTTAGAAGTAGGGGTGGAAAACGAGTGTTGACTGGAACTCAGTACAATATAATAAGAAAAGCATTAGCTAAATTAACTTCACAAAAATGGTTAGGTGTGTCTAGGGGTAAAGGTGTTAAGAAGCCTGTAGGATTTGGTGAGAGGGTTTCTACCTCACTACGAGGAAAACCCAAAGATGAAGCGCATAGGAAAAAACTATCATATGCTCAAACTAGGTATTACCATAACTTGGATCAAGAAACTAAACGGCAGCTAGCCAATAAGATTAAAACACGAAGTTCTAACTCAAGATGGGTTACTGATGGTATAACACAATCTTTTACGGATAAGTGGGAAAATTATATTAAACTTGGTTGGATGTTAGGCCAAAAACCAGATCCTAATAGAAAAATAATTCAACGTGAACTGTCTGATAGAAAAATTCTATCTAAGTTTAAAACTATCGAACAGTTCAATAATGAAATAGTTAGTTTATTTGGTCTCGGGTTAAATAATAGTCAGATGAGTGTTAAAACTGGAATTTCAACCCATATCATTAAAACTAGATTATCAGAATTATTATGAATCTGCCCAAACAGCCTGTTCGCTTTTTTTAACCATGCGGCATAGTGGAAGGAAAACAGCTATCGGCCAGTCGCTCGGATCAACAATGACAAAATTAGTCTTAACATGCTCCGCAAATATATACTTCTTTACTGAGTTAGCTGCTGCTCTATGATCTGCCACCTTTTGTAATAGTTGCCAAGATAACTTGACTTTCATGTTATCATCTATCTTACCGTCAGTAGAGAACTTCAATAACCCATCAAGAATAGTCAGTCTCTTTCTTGGGTCTAAGTAATGTAGGTTGATACCCATGAAATGAGTCCTATCAACATAGAATGGTAGGATCATAGGGAACTTGTCATAGTAAGGTAATTTATCTTTACCCTTTGGATCATATCCGAAGAACACCATCTTACCAATTTCTTTAGGGGTTATTGTTTTAACCTGCTTTGAAAGGTTCTTACCTAGGAATTGTTGAGTCCCCATTGATGCAAACGCATTAGTGACATTCTGCCTAAACCACTTAACTGAGTTGTTTGGACTGTAATCAGCATTGTGCTTTTTAATATCTTCAAAGATTGACATTACTTCTTACTCCTAGGGCCAATACCCAAGTTTTCTTCCGTCCAAATAACGAACTCCATATTTCTTTCTGCACACCACTTTTGAGCTGCTGCCCACTTTGCCAAATTCACATTATATTCTTGTACTGACTCTACAAACTGCTTAGTTACCCTTTGTGGTTTCTTAGGCATTACTGTCTGAGTCTTAGGCTTAATTTCTATGGCAGCTTTCTTAATCTCCCCAGATTTAGCTCTATATTCAACTACTAGGTCAACGAAGTATCTATGTAATTTACCATCAACTGGTGATATATATGGTATATACAGTTCTTCGCTCATCCAACGCAGAATAGCGGGATTATGATCTATCATCAGGAACGCTTTCTTCTCATAACTAGACCTATAGACTACGTTATGTGGATTTCCTACATATTTTTGTGGGTTTTGTACTGTGTACTTACCCTGGTGGTATGATCTTGCCATTTTCCCTAATAAATAATATATAACTCTTACTAATATTTATCACGAAAATGACAACTAGTACATTAAATCCAAATCAGATAGCACCCGCTGCAGTCCCTAATGGAACTAAGAATCCACTAGATTGGTCATTAATTAACAGTCAAGTGGGTAGTAGTCAGCAAGGGGTTGGTTCAGATATAACCACAAATTCTTCTATAGCAAGTGGATATTCAGTGTACTCATGGCCTTCTGATCTAAATGTACCACTTCCAGGCACTACAGACTCTAGATATCCCTATTACATGGTATTTTATGTAAACGCGAACTCAAAGTCTGCTATCATAAAGGATAAGGCAGTACATACAACGACTGGAGCTGGATCAAATAGTGTCAATAATTCGGCATCCGATTTTATCAGAAATTGGGATTCTACGACTACAATAGGTGCCACTCTAGCTAAATTCAAAGCAATTACCAAAAGGTTGACAGTGGCGGTTGCCTTACCTATGCCACAGACCTTAGTGTATAGTCATGGTGCTGGATATGATCTAGCACAATCGGGCTTCATGGGTACAATGCTGAATGATGCATCTAATGATAGTCCTTGGTGGTCAGCTGGATATGATGCATTAAAGAGAGTTGCCCAGGATGCTCCAAATTGGGTGGGTAATGTACTAGCTGATAAGTTGAATAAGCATGTGCCTGGGTCAGGAAATGATGTAAAACCTGGGGAGAACTTCGATTCTATTAAAATGAAGATAATGGGGATTGCACAGAATGAGAGAAAAGAACAGGTATTCAAAGGTATGGATCCTAGAAGGTTCTCATTCTCGTGGTTGATGGTACCTAAAAATAAAGCAGAAGCCGATATGATCACTTCTATCATCAAGTGGATGAAGTATAATCAATACCCAGAAGTTGATATGACAGGTAAATCTGGCGGATTGAATGTCATTATACCCAATGAGTTTGATATTGAGTTCTACTTCAATGATTCTCCTATGACATCTATCGCAAAGATATCGACATGCGTGTTAGAAAAGGTTGAAGTTAATACGACACCACTAGGTAAATGGATTGCATACGATGGTACAGACGCTCCGGTTGCAACTCATGTTACTTTTAACTTCGTTGAACTAGAACCACTTACCAGATTGCAGATAGCCAATGGATACTAATAATGTACTTTGCTAATTTTCCAAATATCACTTACGATTTTACCGCTAAAACAGATGCGAGTCCTATAATAGGAACTCTACCCGATACAACAACTGCTATCAGGATGACCATTAGCGATTCTGACTTCTCAAACCTGACAACTAGATATACAATCGTTGGGTCAGAGTTGCCTGAACATGTATCCCAAAAGTGGTATAAAACCCCAGATTTAGATTGGACTATCAGGTTCATTAATGATATTTGTGACCTTAGTAATGAGTGGCCTCTACCCGACATTGATCTTATGAATTATGTAGTGGCTAAATACGGTAGTGCTAATGTAAACAACATCCATCACTACGAGAAGATTCCCGAAGGTATCGTAATGGATCAGACCTTCATTAACACTACCTATGGTTCTCAATATGCTAATCCTGTTACAAACTTCGATTATGAGACAAGAATAAATGACCAAAAGAGGTACATATACGTTATCAAAGTTGAGTATATTAACGACTTCGTACAACAATATATGGCACAATTGACCTAAAGTGAGATATTAAATGCCCACAATCAAGACTGTTGCAGCAGACGCTATTCAATATGCTGGTCAGGTTATTATTGACACAATAAAGTTGTACACGTCTGATAGAAAAACATCATTGGATATATCATTCCTATTCACTGAAATAGACATATTTGAGGACATTTTTTCTCCCTCTCTATTTGGTAGTATTCTACTAGTCGAAGGTTTCGACTTATCGTCTTCGTTCCCTATTCTAGGTGAAGAAATACTAGAATTAGAATTTCACACACCAACCTTTACAACAAGCATTAAGAAGTTGTTTGCAGTTACCGCTATTACGGATAAGACTTTAAACGACAATAAGAAGCAGGTGTACTTGTTGAATTTTGTATCTATTGAGGCCATCGTTGATTTGAACACAAAGGTGTATAGAGCTTATTCGGGTACTCCATCCAGTTCCGCATCACAAGTATTCAGTTCGTATTTTCCAACTTCAACTTTATATGTCGAGGATTCTGCCAACTCTCTGAAAATAGTGGCACCTAAAGTATCCCCATTTACCCTAATCAATATGTTTGCCAGTAAAGCTATAGATAAGTCTAACTTCGGCGCACCTACATTCTTGTTTTACGAAGATAACCAGGCTCACAATTTTGTGTCATTGACTAGTCTGTATAAGCAGGGACCTCTCACTACATTAAAGTGGGCTCAAGGTTTATTGCGTGAGAAACCAGTAGAAGGTGAACCTAATAGAGATAAGACACCTGATGGTAGGTCTGTTCGTGATATAAACGAAGATTACATGAACGCAAAGAGTATCGAGATTACTACCTTATTGAACACGATTGATCGTACTATGAGTGGTGCATTTGGGCATCAAGTTATAGCGGTTGATCCCATGAGAAAGTCTTACTCTAAATTGACGTACTCATACACAGATGACTTCAATTCTGTAACTCATTTGAATCCATATCCCACAAACAGTACTAATCTAGTTCACAGTGATTTGGCACTCACCGAAACCTGTACCTTATCACCTGCGGCTCACGATCAGTTTCAACAAGATAGGGATGGGTATATTCTAACTAAGAGACCATCCTTATTGGCGCAGACCGAGTTTATTAAACTAAATCTAGTTATACACGGTCGTACTGACATGAAAGTGGGTCAAGTGATTAATTTTGAGATGGGTAAGTTTCAAACCTCAGACGAATCAGATCAAAGTAAGTCTAGTAAATTAGACCCATATTATAGCGGTAACTATCTGATTACCGCAATTCAGCACCGATTAACATTAACTAGGCATGAAGCAATTATACAACTAGTTAAAGAGTCGTTCAATTCACAAATTGATTTTGCGAGGAAGATAGCATAATGGAAAATCGAGAATCACCTTTTCGTATAGGGGTCGTAGAAGACTTGTTAGACCCATTGAAGTTAGGTAGGGTTAGGGTTCGTGTGTTCGGTGTACATACAGATAATGAGAATGAGTTACCTACAGAAGATTTGCCGTGGGCTATTACGATGCAGGGAACCGACTCTGCTGCCATAAGTGGTATAGGTAAGTCGCCTAGACTATTAAGGGGGTCATGGGTTAATGTTGTATTCCTGGACGCTGATAAACAAAAACCAATGGTGTGCGGAACTGTTGCAGGTATCCCTAGTACCACTGATGCGGTTGTGGTTGATCCCAGTCAAGTTGACGAATTAACATCGGGTATCCCGCCAGAAACCCCACCTGCGCCGATCGTAACAGCACCAGCAACTCCTACTAGTCCCGCACAAACTACAGAGGCTCCCTATATAGGATCTTTGACACAATCCAATGTGACTTCACTGGTTAATGCGATAGCTCAATCAGAGTCGGGTGGTAATAGTGATCCATACTCAATTGAAAATTCCATTGGTTATATTGGTAAATATCAATTTGGTGCATTAGCCTTAAAGACCTTTGGTTATATCAATTATAGTGCCAGTGGTAGCAACAAATCTATAATAGACAATCCGGCTAATTGGACAGGCAAAGACAGCATCACTAGTAAAGAGGCATTCTTCGCAGCACATAGTCTACAAGAGTCATTAGTGATTCTAATGATTAAGCAGAACTACACTATCCTAAATCGAGCTGGTATATTAGACTCAACATCAGACCCAGCTAAAACAGCAGGTTTATTAATGGCAGCTCACCTTAAGGGTGCTGGCGGAGCCATCAATTATGCCAAAGGTATTGATTCATCTGATGCATATGGAACTAGGACATCAGATTACTATCAAAAGGGTTATGCTTCTATTGCAGGAAAAGCTACAGTAGAACAACCTACGATAGCTAACATATCACAACCCGCAGTAGATGCTAATACCCCACCTGCGACCGATTCAAGAAAGTATGACGTAAACGTTGTCAATACGGCCCCGCAAGTCGGATTTAAAGACCCGTCAGGGCAATACCCACTAAAAGATCATATGAACGAGTCTGATTTGAACAGATTAGCTCGTGGGTCAAATATCAATAAGACTATTGTAGGTGTTAAAGAGGCCCAACGAATTACCGGTATCCCTATAGCTAATAGTTCTACAACGTGGGATCAAAGTCCAGTGCCGTATGCAGCTGTCTATCCAAACAACCAAGTGATTGCGTCTGAAGCCGGCCATATCATAGAATTGGACGATACACCTGGAGCAGAGAGAGTTAACATACACCATGTTGCTGGAACTTTTGTAGAGACAGACTCCCTGGGTAACCAAGTAGAACGAGTAGCTGGAATAAAAACGATTATCCTTGAAAAGGATGAACTGGTGTACATACAAGGGTCGGGCCATGTGACAATTGACGGGGATCACAGTATTTTGGTCAAAAAAGCACTTAATATTCAAGTGCTTGGGGATGCCAATATTGCTGTTTCTGGAAACTGTACACAGGAAATAGAGGGTAATTATAACCTGTCAGCAAACAACATAAACATTGTGGCAACCGGAAGCCTATCTGCCGTAGGTATGCAAAGTGCTGTAGTTGGATCGAGTGGATCATTCTCTATAGGTGGTAGTGGGACTTTGGGTGGGGTGCAGATTAATGATCCGGATGATGGCCCACTACCAACGGTATTAACACCTGCATATGTAACTGTTCCAAGTATGCCAGCATATTCGCCTACGATCACTATACCCTCTCCGGTTACTCGACAAGAAGAAGTGGATATGATCCTAGAGGGTGCTGACCCCAACCTAATTGCACAAGTATATCAGAATGCACCAACCCCAGTGACACAAGCTACCGATGCTACACCTCAAGCAGTAGTTGCTCCAGTAACAACTGGTTGTACATTTGACACATTATCATATGCAACTCAATTGACAGCTAATTATACACTGGGTGATTTGTGTGGAAGTCACCCATTCCCATTCGGTGTAGGTCAACATGGGTTAACTGATCAGGAGCTTGCATGTAATTTGAAACAACTTGCTATCAATGTCATTGAACCGTTGAGAGCATTGTATTCAGGTGCTGGTTTTACTATATCTAGTTGCTTTAGAGAAGCCGGAAGTAATATATCAACTGCAAAGGGTGTGTCACAACACGAATTAGGTCAAGCAGTTGATATAGTATTCACTTCATATAGGGGTACTCCAACTTCACATCAGCAGTATTTCAATACGGCCGTACAGATAAAGAACGAAGTTCCATACGATCAGTTGTTATTTGAGGTGAGAAGTACCGGGTCTATTTGGATTCATATCAGTTTCTCTAAAGACTCGCTAAGGAATCAGATACTAACTATGTACAATGATAAGGTGTACGCTCAAGGGTTAGTGCTGATATAAATATATGGAATACATAATTTTCATAATCTTTTTACTACTAATGATTAGGTGGTTTCATTAATGGCACAACCCACAACAATCTATCAGGATATTGACCTCTCATTTGAGCTGCACCCGAACACCGGCGACTTCCTAAAGAAATTTGACGCGAATGCCGCAAAGTTTGCACTTGAGAATCTATTGATGATTAGACCAGGTGAAATTCCAGACAATCCATATCTAGGTATAGGCATACCTGATTTGATCTTTGAGTTGTATTCTCCTATTACTGCTGCATTTGTTAAAAGAAACATACAACTGCAGGTTGGTACATATCTCCCAGAAATATCCTTAACAGATATTGCAATAAACATGGTTAATTCAGAATTGGTGCTGACTTTGCAATACTACGTTATTGGTAATCCACAACTTCAGACTTATACCCTGAATCTAACCAGAATACGCTAAATTTTCTTGTTGTAAATCAACTATTTAGGTAAATACATTGTTATTTCTATCAATCCCTGTATAATGTACACATATTGATTGATTTGTGAGAAGGTAAATGGATAAAAATACCGCAAAAGTCAGAATCATCACACATTTCCCAGAAAATGAACGGGGCGATTATACCGAGGTTTCTATCGAAATTCAAGGTAAGGAAATTATCCGATATGGCGATAGCTATCACGATAGTGGTAGGGAGAGGGCCGCAGGGTTTATGGATGCATTTAAGTTGCTTTATACTGGAAAGTATGAAGTTGAATATGTTAACGTAGCGGATGCGGAAGCATGGGGTTGAAAATCAAAACAAGTGAACTGGTGGGTGCTACACTAGACTATATGGTGGCTAAGTGCGAGGCCAAGTTCAGAGTTATGGTATCACCCCACTAATTGCAGCTATGCTCTGCTATGTTGCCAGCAAATTGGGCGACGAGGTTGAAGTACCCGAAGAATTGCTGTAAAAACAGACATTTACACCAATATATTGCAATCTTCTGGTGATTCTGTATAATGTACACATATTGATTATTTTGGAGATAAACATGAACGAAAAATTGATTGCAATGTTGGAGAAGTTGGCGGACGAAATTACTTGGACCGAGGACCCGGATTTTAATCCCTATGAGTTTTCTGGTGGTAATTATGATGACGCATATTTTGCCGGGGTGGCTGATGGTAAGGTAAAATTGGCTCGCGAAATCCTAGAGGCAATCAAAAGTGGAAATTGAAGGGCAGTACTGTGTTTTATAAGCAAGGTCAGATTGATGCCCACAATGGCATTTATCATTATTACCTTAAACAACTACCCGAGGGATCAGTGCAATGGACATTCAAACAGTGAAAGTTGAAGCTAACCCACAAGTTGTGGAAAACACGAAACTTCTGTGCAGTGCACTAGAGAGGGATTTTCAATCCCTCGGGTACCCAAGCATTATTAGAAAATTTACCTTCCAGGAAGGTAAAAAGTACCTTAAAGTTATTGACACGACTGAAATTGCGAGTGGTAGATCAGTCCATTGTTTCATTGACAAAGTAACTGGTGATGTATATAAGGCGGCGGGTTGGGTAAAGCCTGCCGTAGGAATCAGGTTTAACATTATCATGGAGTTGAACGAGATTCTGGCAAAATGCGATTGTTACGGTAGGTATCTTTAAAGATGAGGTCAGATATGAGTATTATGAAGATTACATTAGGTGTTAAACCAGAACTACCAAAACCTTTCCCCAAACTTATGATAACCAAGGACAATTGTGTTATATATGCAATTGGACTTATACGTCGTGCGGGTGGGAACCTTATTGAGGGTGTTGTTATCCGTAGTGGTGATGAAGGTTATATGGGTACAGAGGAGGGGCGATATGCAACCGACTTTTTTGAACATGCCTTTGTTGATTTTCATGGCACTTTAAAGATTGAACAATGAAACCATTTATTGAAAACATATCCTGGTCTGATACACAGGATGGGATTCACTCCGATGCGGGTCCCAACTCCATGCTAATCCAGATATGGGAAAATGAATGGAAACCTCCTGTACCTAAATACCCGTTTAAAGAGACACATAAGTTTAACTTCCTAGACAATGAACCTGGTGACCTGATACCAGGAGACATTGAAGCGCATAAACAACTGATGACTCGCGAACAAGCGGATGAAATAATTTCACTCTTAAACAAGGCACTGGACAATAACACGAATGTTATCGTGCATTGCGTCGCCGGTATCTGTAGATCGGGCGCAATAGCAGAAGTTGGAGTAATGATGGGATTCGCCGATACAGGTAAGTGGCGGCAGCCTAATGTATGGGTAAAGAAACTGTTACTCGATGCGTTATATGAGAGTATGCTATGATTTATGCAGCACTCTATGTTTTCTTCGGGTTAGTTACATTTATTATTGTCTCTTATGTAGATAAGGACAGTAGTGATGTTTCTCTCCATGAAGAATTACTAGAGTCTGTATTATGGCCGTTGTTTCTGTTGATAGTATTAATATTGTTATTCCTTAGATTTAAGGATAATTAAAATGGATGATAATACAATCTGCACAGGTGACCTAGTAATGGTAGTTAAGAAGTGGGTGTGCCCAGGATGTGGTGGTGTTATTAACCAATTGGGTAAAATCTATACAGTAGTTGGCTTATATACTGGTGAATGTTGGTGTAATGAGCGTATAGTACACAAATTGAATACTACGGTGGCGCTCTTTGATAAAAATTGTGGATATGACACTTCGATCTTAATTAAAATCAAACCACTCAATGAAGAAACCGAGACAGACACCGAGTTGGAATTGACTCGATAGGAATGTTATGAAAGTATTAGGTATGTTGTACAGGTTTGTTTTTGTATTGTTTGTGTGGCCCGTGGTAGCTTGGGTTGATATACCTGAAATGGGTTGGGTTAAGTTTGTTAAAGGTACTATTAAGTTTATTAAAGGTGAGTGATATGAATCTGAAACAAATTACAGGATATACGTTATTCCTAACCCCATTTTTATTGATTAGTGGAGTATTTCTCTGGTTCTTTTGGAAAGTTGTGTTAACGCTGGCAGCTATTTTTGCCGTAGCATCATTAATTGTGACGGGTATCTATTATTGGTTAGAAGCAGTTAAATATTTGTTAAAGGATTAAAAAATGTCATATTGCAGATGTGATATTGATTCTGATGTTTATTCATACAGAACCGTAACCGAAGACGACAGGGCATGTTGGATTACATATCCATCTTCAGCCTTCTATGAAGATGACTCAATTCAAGAGAGTTATGCGGACTATAGTTTAAATGAGTTCCGGCGCACCCTCATGTTATTGAGGGAGAAGGGTCTGGTTGTACCTGATCGAACCTTCGAACGGGTTGATCGAGAGATTATCGAAAATAAAGAATACACAGGTATCCTAGAAAACTGGAATGTATTAATCTGGGATGATCTAGGATTATTTATGACTGGGTATGTGTATGAACATAAAGGTTTTCCGACAGGTTCATATATCAGAACTTCATTCGTTCAAGAATCACTGGATAAGCAATTCAAAGCAGGTGATCTTGTCTTTACACGGAACAGTTCGTATCTGTTACGATAATGTGGATTAAAGTTACCGACGAATTACCCAAAGCCAATACCCCGGTATTGATCTTGTGTAACGGGCAAGTTAGAATAGGTCAACTAGTCTGGGAACACCCAACACACGAAGAAACGTTCACCTCATATACTTATTGGGATGATCCTTATGATGACGGGCAATTGTGGGAATTCTTCTATATAACCCACTGGCAACCTCTACCAAAGAGTGTACCGAAAAGAGAGATTGATGCGGTAGTTGATGAACTCTTTAAACCGAAAGAACTACCAAAATTGCCAGGTATGCACTAGCATGAATATCCCAAATGTAGTTTTGTTTAAACTTGATGATTCTTTGATGCGACTTATTATTTCCCCAGATGGGACATTAGTTGATTTTGAAGAATGTGAGATCATTGAGTTTTACAAGAACCTGACGAAAAATGAACTTGTCTTTGTTTCATGGGATGAGAAGGTTATGGAAGAAATCTCGTTAATCAAATTGAAGTTACAGATTGAGATTCAACCATGCATCGAGAGTGGGTGCCTTAAGGAGTTGCTCAAGGAGGTTATGTCATACTTCAACTCTACTAGTTCACTACAAGAGGTTGTTAACTTGACAAATCAATCTGATTTGTTGTATAATTTAATTAAGTCTAATATAAAGTGATAGTATAATGTCAACAGAAAATAGTTTGAAAACCGAGTCCCCCTTCAAGCGCTGGTTTATTTACTTGCAGTTCCATGGTATTACCGTGCAATATTGTAGTAACGACGGCAGCGGCCAGGACTTTCAGAGTGAACATTGGCAGTTTGATTCGTCGGCACCCTGTAGTGCCTATCGGATTGCACCTAAAGAATCAAGAATCAAGAACCAAGATTAGATCATTGATTAAACAAGTATGGTGTGATAAGGTTAGGGAACCACTTGCAGAAAGGTTGGCGCCCGCAGTGGGCGGGGCCTCACCGAACTGATTGATTATCTTACACTCAAGAGCAGATAACGAAAATTGTAACGTACAGTTGACATATTCTCAAGATGGCACTTTATTAAAGCTGAAGTATTATGACATTAATCAGGGGAGTAAAACATGGCACCAAAACAAGTTAGAGTAGCACTTTCTGGTAGTGGATTTAAGTTTCCAGCTCATGTAGGCGCATTAGTTGCACTAGAGGAAGCCGGATACGAGATAGTTGAGCTAGCTGGAACGTCAGGTGGTTCTATAGTATCAGCAATGTATGCCTCGGGACTGCCACTATCTTATATGAAAGAGTTGACGATGACGAGAGATTGGTCAGATATGTTGTCATTTAATCTGACGGCACCATTCAAATCACTGGGATATTGTTCGGGTGATAAGCTATTAGAATTTATCAAGCAAGAGACGATGGGTGTTACATTCAAAGAATTGCATGTACCTCTCACGATTGTATCTTCTGATATTGCATTTGAAGATGAGTTTGTATTCAATGTTAAGAATACACCGGATGTACCTATTTCGTTTGCATCTAGGTGTTCTGCATCAATTCCACTTGCATACGGTATGATGGAATATACTGATGCTAAGGGCACTCATATGCTGATGGATGGTGGGTTGTGGGATAACATGCCAGAAGATAAGTTAGTTCAGGATGATATTCTTAGGTTAGGGGTTAGATTAGTATCCAAGACCTCACCATTACTACCATCCGAGAAGAGTTTTAAGGCTATTCTACCAAGAATCTTGGACTCTATGCTTGAGGCAACCGAAAACGTGCATGTAGATGAAGATAAACACAATGGTGCAATATTCGCATATGTTGAAACTGGGTATGCATCTGGTCTTGACAAAAACATGTCTTTTGATTTGAGATTAAAACTGTTCAATGACGGGTATGCTGCGGTTAAAGCTGTTTTGGCAGGGGTTAAGTAACAAGATTGTGAATTACTTTAAAATCAACCATTTAGGTAAATATGTTGTTATTTTGTAGTGATTCTGTATAATGAATACATATTGATTGAGAAAGAGGTCTGATAATGACACAAGTGGAGCTGATTCGTGGTGGTAAGTTTAGGAAAGTGTTTTACACGACACTCAACGAAATCCGCAAACATAGCCCATGTCGATCTGGATGGACTAAGCTGCTAAAGCATCTTGGCAAGTCCCAAGCCGATGATGAGCCGCTCTCGTTCCTGACAATTCTTGAATCCAACGGACTGGATGACACCCTTTGGTGCCTTCGTGCCGCTCCAAAGGAATGGGAGCCGAATATCCGCATGTACGCTGTGTGGTGTGCAAAGCAGGTTGAACACCTTATGACTGATGAGCGCAGCAAGAACGCTTTGCGTGTTACACAGAATCATGCTCTGGGATTGGCAACAGACGCGGAACTGGATGCTGCGGGGGCTGCTGCGTGGCCTGCTGCGGGGGTGCTGCGTGGCCTGCTGCGGGGGATGCTCAAAAAGCCATGTTCATCCAAATGTGTAACGGTACAGCACCTTGGCAGGTGCAACCATGATTAAAACAGACATAGAAGAGGGGAAATGAAAGAGAGCGATAGGAAGGAAGCGGAGAGGTTGGGTAAGACGATTTTCCCGCTAACAAGCACACTTGAATGGCGTAAGGAGGCTTGGACGTTGATGCGCCGCAGAGCCGGAGTCACCCCTTCGTAAGTTGAGTGAGGAAGAGATTGAGGCTATTAAACTTCGTTGCGCGTGTAACCATGCACCGGATGCGGATTGGACTCAAGACTTCGCCCACGCCCTTCTTGAAGCTGCGGGGAGTAAAGCATGACCACACGACAAATCCCCTTCACCATCGAACGCTGGAAGGAGGGACTGAAACCTGTGACGAAAGGAAAGAAAGAGGTAAAGCAATTAGTTTACTTCGAGGATTTAGACGATGACTGTGCTCTTGCTGGGGTTATTGATAGCACTCTTATGCATTGGACACTTGACGGAAGGTCACCATGGAATGACGATTATTTGTTGATGCTCGTAGAGGAAGTCCGAGAGCCTAGGGAGTGGATATGCGTCGTAGAACAAGATGGTCACTTATCTGGATACCCTGCTCACGAGTGCATTCCAACAACAGTTACTATTAAAGTTCGAGAAGTGATTGGTGATTATGAAAGAGAAGAAAAGAAGACTTAGTGTTGCTGATCTTAGGGGATTATAATGAAACAAATAGTGCAATTTCGTGACGGTAAGTTTGGGATTAGACGTGGGTTTTGGCCTTTCTATGGTTTTTATGGTCGTACTTTTTGGTGGAGTATTTGGTCACCAGAAATGTATGATAAGTTCAATTCTTATGAAGGTGCCTACAATAAGTTAGTGACGATTGATAATTCTCATAAGGTAGTTAAGAAACCACCTACACAGACAAAAACATCATGTTCGCAATCGACTGGATTTTAGTGATCTACATTGCACTGATTTTATTCGTAGTTGTTGTTGGGACACCATAATGAAAACCAAAGCCATTCGTGATATGATACTAACCGTGTCACCTCTTATATTAGTGTTAGTTATAATGACTTCACTTGGTAGTGTCAATGTCGCGATGACCTTTGCTATCTTAGTGTTTTCAGTTCTACCTATTTTAGGATTCATTTTGTTAGTATTAATATTGGTTATTAAGGTGTTAGCTTGGTTAATTAGAAAGTGAGAGTATAATTATGAGACAGAAACATATTAAACGTGAGGCGTACGATGGTGAAATTGATTCGGGTGGTGCATCCGGTAATTCCGTACACAATGTACGTTTCTCGGAGACTATACCTTTCTCTTTTGCTTTTTGGGATATTCGTACAAAGCCCTACACTGCCGATGGTAGAAAAGTAGAACAACTGGAAGGGTACCGGGCTAGGAACACTAGTTGGTCTCGTTGATGGTAAGATAGAATTTTGGCATCATGACGGATCATATTATACCAATGTATTAATACCTCCGGAACAAGCTAATGCTTATAAACTAGTGCTGCGAGTTATAGATACCACACCTAGAGAGTTCTCAGTGTGGATTAAGCCCGATGGAAACATTGCTTGTTTCTCCGGTGAACCTAGACCTGAATGGGAATTAATCAGAGTTCGAGAGGTCAAATGAAAAAACCGATTGGTGTAATAAGGGTAAAAGAAGGCTCAAGTGGCCCGATGACTTATGTTGATTTGTTCGTACCGGGTATGTTATCAGAAGGTACACTAGTATATGCTGACGAATCTGAATTAGTAGATTATACAACAGGTCATTGTAAAGAATTAAATAAACCGGGTGGGTGTCAATTACACAACCTTAGGTGTAATTTTCCTTACTGTGATAGGAAGCCTATATGAAAGACTCAATAGTAGGTAATCGTAGAATAGTATGTGCTGCCAATAGGAACAGGGTAACGAAAGAGGTCATTATTGGTGTAAGGCATTATTGTCCTATCATGAGAAGGACTATTAAAGAGTACTTAGTTAAAGAACAACTTGAAAATACTTTTTTTGATTATGATAGTACATACAAGAATTACGAAGACTCGTGGTACGCATCCGAACAAGGTTTTGTGGATCAATTAGGTCAGTTCCTTACGAGAGAAGAGGCGTATGAGATAGCATCGAAGAATGGACAAATAATCAATAATATTGATTGTGTTCCAGGTAAGCTATTTAGTGAACATTTGTATTAGGGGTTATTATGTCTCACACAGCTAATGTTATTATAGGTAGCACTGTCTATCTTGTCTTCCTAGTTATGATATCATTCATTATAGGGAAGCAAAAGAATGATTGGGATTTAGCATCACCTGTAATGGGTATGTTTGCCCTTATTGCGGGTATTTACGGATTAGTTTGTTACTTATTGGGAACTATATAAATGAATCAATTACAGTTAGAACGAGCAAAACATGCTTGTAAGAAGTATTTAGAAGGGGATACCACAATTACTTTATACGATGATGCAGCTAGGTTGTATAACGTATTAAGTGATATCATTAGAGACTTTGAGAAGGGCCCTGTGCCAATAGCGAAGGTTTCTGACACTTATCAGAGTCGATATACCCTAGAATGGCTTGCTGATCGCTCCTATCCAGAGGGTACATTGTTGTATGCATCTAACCCACCACAAGTAGTAGTCAACATACCTAAGTTGGTAGGGTATGTGTGGAAGGATAGGCTCAATCTGATGATACACGATAGGGTTGTCAATAATGCTACGGTCTGGTATGACCCCGATGTTGCTTATGACGAATCTCACCAAATTCCTGTGTTCGTTGAATGTGAACATTATCCTAAGTTTGAGGGTAAATCTAAGTTGTCAGATGAAGAAGTTCTCAGTTACGCGAACAAATACGGTATTTACCACCCATATTATAAAGAGATATCGTTCACTCGCGAGGGTATCTTGGAATTTGCTAAGGAGATTCAAAATGAGCGATAAGCTTGAAGATTTCTTACTTATATTAGCTGGAACTATCCTGGGTTGGTGTGCTGCAGGTATCATGTATTACATGCTTTACAGTTATTAGTCCATAGGGCCAGGTAACCTGGCCCGTCCTTCATTTAGATAGTGATGCCAGCCTTAGTCAACCAATCAGTCCAAGGACCCAGATCAGTGAAAGTGCCATTAGTATAACTAACTATATGCATCGTGTTAGTGTCTAGCCCGTAATCAATAGTACCATAACTTCTATAGTAGTATTGCATGAACTTCTGGGTCTGTGCTGCAGGCAGACTGTATGTCTTTTCCGCCCAATTCATAAGAGTATTGAAAGTATCCAATGTATCTGGCTTCCAACCTGCATTTACGATATCTACCCCAGTGACACTTGTCCATATATAGTGATCCAACATCATATGCATCAAGTTATTGTAAGAGATGCCACAGAAACCACCATCACCCCAAGCAGGACCCCACGAGTTCTGAACGAGGAACATACCCAAGTTGTGATCGTAACCAATAATAACCATTGCGTGTTCACCAAACACTGTATTAGTGATTGATGGAACTGCATCAAAAGACATAGTCTTCCAGCTGACATTTTGTCCGCACTTGTTGGCGAAGTCCATTGTTAGAAAGCAGGAGAATACAACCGGCATACCCTTAGCGAGATAAGTTTCAATTGCAGCTACTTGATCGGCCGCTGGAATAGCATTATCTGGTTCAACATAAGTCAAAACCCTATAGTTTGCAGCATCAGTATCACATGTGGCTGGTGGTTGAGCATTTTCTGTTAGAGTTGGAGTATAAGGCCAAAGTGATTCCTGACATACACCCCTACTCTGAAGGGTTATTGCAGAATCAACTAGGTTCTTTAGCCCTTCTTGAGCTAACATACCTTCACGTTGTCTTTCCCAATAGTATAAATACAATCTCGAAAGTGCCACCGGCTTGTTTGCTCTTTCGTATATTATTTGTAGTGCTTCAACCGAAGCATTAGCGGTACAAGAACCAATCTGCCCTTGGTCTTCAACTATTTCAACAGTAGGTCTTAAATCTACAGATAGTGGATTCATTAGTGTTACCCTCTTTTATTAGTGTCAAATATTTATTCTAAATCACTCAATAAATATTCCATATAATAACCCACAACGATTATCCAACTATGGCTGAATACGCACTTAGATTCTCTGGTCTAGATAAAGATCAATTGAAAGCAGATTTCATCAATTATCTGCAAACCACATCAGAGTTCCAGAACTTCAACCCAAATGCATCAGGCTGGGCAACTCTATTAGATATGTTGGCGTACAATGCGTACAACCAGTCTATGATGGCTAACTTCAATTTCAATGAGTTGTTCCTGAATACAGCTCAAAAGAGACAGAATGTAGTTGCCAGAGCTTATGAACTAGGGTATTCACCAGTTACAGCTACAGCAGCACAAGCAACACTACAATTAACAGTGACTAATGTAACAGGTAATCCATCATCTCTTACACTTCCGGCAGCATCAACCTTCACTACAGTTGTTGACAATCAAACATACAACTTCGTTACCTTAGTTCCATACACAGCGGTTCTTCAATATGACGCATATAGCAATCCATACTATTCATTTGTTATCACTGTTTATGAGGGTCTGTACACCCAAAATAGCTTCGTACTTGATTCGACAAATACAGTGGTTATACCCAATCAATTCCTTGATTCCTCTACTCTAAGGGTTTATGTAACGATTAATGGCACAGAAATGGAGTTTAATCCACCTGGCAACTTCTTAACGGTGACTGGTACAAATTATGTGTATTACCTGACGGAGGGATACAATAACTACAATGTAATGTTCGGTGACAATACCTTCGGTTACATGCCAGTTTTAGGTTCACTAGTCAGAGTTACTTATAATGTGACAAGTGGGTCTGGTGCAAATAATGCTAATGTATTCAGTTTTAGTTCTACGATACCCGGAGCAAGCACAGCTAATGTGGCAATATCAACAACAACCGCTGCATATGGAGGTGCTGACCAAGAATCCATATCATCTATTAAGGTGAACGCACTAGATTTATTCAAGACTCAGGATAGAGCAGTAACAGCCCTAGACTATGCCGCATTAATCCGTACATACTCACAGAATGTATCGAATGTTATCACTTGGGGTGGCGAGACTGAGAATCCACCCCTATATGGTAAGACCGTTGCCTGCGTTCTACCTAAATTCGGTGACACACTGACACCAACAGATAAGGCTAACATCCAGACACTAGTAACAGCAAAAGCAGTTGGTCGTGGACAATTAGTGTTTAGAGACCCAATATACATGAATGTAGTTGTGAACACTACAGTGACTTATAACAATACTCTATTGACGATTGGTACTTATAACCTACAGCAACTAGTCCAGAATACGATAGCATCCTACATAACTACTAATTTAAGTCAGTTTGGAGGTGAGTTAAAGTTCTCTAATATGGGTACTGCGATTGACAAGACCGATCCAAGTATTAGTGATAACACAACCTCTATTCTTTTGAAGTATAAGTACACTCCTACACTATACCAAACAAACTCCATCAACTTCTCGTTTAATAATGCTATAGACAGCGTGAATAAGTCCTACTCAATTATAAGTAGCTTATTTTACATACAGAATATACCAGGTGGAGTATGGATTGAGGATGATGGCAATGGCAATTTAAATGCGTTTTACACATTGAATGGTGTTAAAACATATGCCCTATATAATATTGGTACTGTAAATTATGCTACTGGTGTGGTGGCAATAAACAGTATCTTAATTACAGGTCTCACTGGAGTTACAATAGACTTTACCGCAATTCCAGCTACACAAAACATATACAGTTCAGGTATCACGATCATCCAAGTAGATTCTGCTGATATAACCGTAAACGTGGTTCCATTGAAGGCAAACTAATATGCAAGGTATAGTAAAACCTGCTGCAATTGCAGTAACAAAGTCTATAATACCATCTTACTTAAAAGACCAGAATCCTAATCTTCTAGCGTTCATTAACTACTATTACGATTGGATGAGTCAGAATGGATACTCACTTGACCTGATCGAGAACATGGTTGAGTATCGTAATGTTCAGGAAACAACAACCCAGTTCATGAATTTGGTTCTGAATGAGTTGATCGACTTCATTCCAGCAACATCATCAGTCAATAGAGCACTTATCGCTGTCAAGTTAAAGGACTTCTATAAAGCAAAAGGTACCTTACCATCGTATGACTTCTTAATGAACATTCTGTTTAACGATCATGTACAGATAGAATGGAGTGCTGATAAAGTATTCAGACCATCTAGCGCAATATATACTAATAATGCATACCTAAGTACATATTCTGACACTGCATGGGGACAGAACGTAGTGGGTTCGCAGATATTACAGACCTACCCAACCCAAGCAAGTGCTATTATAGAGTCGACAACCGAGATTATCGTAAACAACAAGATCGTCAACTACCTATCTATTGATCCTAATAGCATCGTGGGTACATTTAGTCCATATGGATTAGTACAAGTCTTGGACAATACGATCAACAGGTCTTGGATATACATTGACACCTATTACTCATTGACTTCTCTATCTACTAATACTCTGTCAGTAAGTATCATCAATGAACCTCTAATACAATATAACGGATTAGTTGTAAGACAAGTAGGATCTAATTTTAGAGGTATTGTTACCACCTTAACTTCAAGAACTATATTAAACGGTACTAGTAATCTAATATTTACATTGAATAGTATAACCGGAACTATAGGAACGGGTCAAATATACTTTGTCGAAGCTGCCGTAGAATCAACATCTTATAATATAGGTAGTTATATGATGGGTGTCGTATCACCATCTGTAACTAACATTACGTTATTGAATAGTGGGGCTTTATACTCAGTAGGCGACACTATCAATTATATAGGTGGTTCTGGTTCTGAAATTGCATTAGAAGTTAATGCAGTCAGTGGTGGCGAAGTTGACACCATATATATAGCAGATGGTGGGTATGGATATTCACCAGGTATGCCTATTGTTGTATCACCTATGGATGAAGGCACTGGATTAAGTGCAGTTGTAACAGGTATTGACGGATATGGTGCAGCAATATCGCCGTTGCTGCAATTGGATAACTTCCATATCAGGAACGGTGGATACTCATATGCTGTAGGTGATGTGATTACATTAAGTGATGGAGTTTCATTATCATCCGATTACCCCACGACTCTGACTGTTAGCTCTATTAATAACACTCTAGCTCTGAATCGAATCCTTGTTACTGAAGGTGGATATGGTTATCAGTACGCGAACATCGCCTTATTGGATACGACTTCAAATACACTAGTTAGTGGATTCTCTGCTACTGCTTCTATCAATGCAGGTATGATAAGCGGTATAACCGTTAATACATACCCAACCTTAGCTGATTCAACACTGAGTGTATTGATAAATGGTGCAGGTGCCAGTGCATCAGCTACAGTAACCTCGGGATCAATAACTGCAATTGGTAGTATCGTAGGTGGATTTAACTACTTCAATCCAGTCATCGTAGTCAATTCAGTACAGCAGCCAACAAGGGCCGCACAGTTCACGATAACAACTAATACATCTGGTACGATTACAGGTATCGCAATTGTTGATGGTGGTGCTGGATATTCTAGCACCGTAACTCTCTCTATAATAGAGAAGTTCGGAGCTGCGGCAACTGCTAAAGCAATCACTAACAATGCTACATCAGGCCCTATTACTGGATTCACAATTACTCATTATGGTACTTACTCTACTCTACCAACCTGTTTCAATGCTCCATATTATTCTACTAGTGTGAATGGCGCTGGACTTATCCTAGACTTAAAATATAAGATCAAATCGGTATCAGTTGCTAATGGTGGGCAGTATTATAAGACTATAACAACTAATAATACATATGGATTAGGTCAAGGTGCAGTATTCAACACTGTCATTTCAAACGGAGTCATCTCAGCCATCGCCGTAGGTACGGGTGGTTCTGGATACACTAAAGCTAATGTAAATGTCATAGGTACCGGATTCGGATTCTCTGGCCTAGTATCTATTTCAGGTGGTGTTGTAACAGGCATAGCAATTCTAAATGGTGGTTCTGGATACTCGCCAGGTGATTCTGTAGTGATATATGGTGATGGTACTGGTGCATCGGCATCTCTAACAGTTGCAAACGGTGTTGTTACTGCAGTACAAGTACTTAATGGTGGGCAGAATTACGCATATGACTCATCATTCAATTATGTAATGAGCCCAACCGAATATCCATCTGCTGTCCCTGGTAGCTTCAATACAACAGTTACCAATGGAGTCATTACTGCAGTACAAGTTGTTGCGGGTGGTACTGGATATACGCAATTGACAAACGACTTACAGAATCAGGATTACACTTATCTATTACTTCAGGATGGTTCTACTAAGTTAGCCTTCACCAGTCCGTATGATGTACCTTATGTCAGTGCTGGTTCCCAAGCTACTATAGCATACTATATTGCTGGAAAAGGTGCTATCACATCAGCTGATGTTGATGATGGTGGTTCCGGATATTATGCTACTACTGAAGTGACTCCATTAATTATAACAGTCGTGTCGCCCACTGGAAATAATGCTGCCATCTTACCAGTATTAGAAGGTGGACAAATAATTGCTACTAGAGTTTTGGATGGTGGTACTGGATATACGTCTAGTGACACTATAACAGTTAATGGATCAGGTACAGGTGCTTCATTAACACCTATAGTGTATGCAGGTAAAGTAGTTGATGTTATCATTAATGCTCCAGGTAATGGATATAAGTATGGAACATCGTTACTTGTGTTAGGTAATGGTACTGGAGCAGCCCTAACACCTATTGTTAATACATCAATAACTTCTATTAGCATAACAACACCAGGTATTAGTTACACAAATCCTACTCTAACCGTTACTGATTCAACCGGATCAGGTGCTATTCTTAAAGCTCAATTAAATGGATTAGGTGAGTTTATAGGAGTAACTATATTATCAGGTGGTACTGGATATACAGCACCACATATAACAATAACAGACTCAACTGGTATAGGGGCTGCAGTTGCGGCAGCAGTACAAAGAAATATAGCTAGTGTTAGTATAACTAAACCTGGGACTAATTATACGTCGGCATCAGTGTTCGTCATTGGCGATGGGTCTGGTGCAGCAATATCTCTGGATTTTGAGTTGAACGGTTCTATTCAAAACGCTACGTTGACATATAGTGGGACTGGATATGTAGCAACACCTGCTCTAGGTATTACAGATATATCAGGATTTGGTGCAGTCACACAAGTTAATATATTGACTGGTGGTACAGGTTATACGATACCACCAGTATTATCTCTACCTACATTATATAATGGTTATACTGTTATCGCATCCGGAGCTGAATTTAAATGCTGGGGCAATAATATAGGGAAAGTGGCAGGAGTTGATTTTACTAAGTTCGGTGCCGATTGGTATGAGTTACCTAAGATTAGTTTTGATCTTCGTGCAATCATGCAATCTAATCAGAACTTTGTGTTAGGAGAAACCGTTAGTGTTCAACAATTCCCAACAAAACCAGTAGATACTTCATTCTATACATTGCAGCAAGATGGAACTAGTCATATCATTATTGATATTAAGGTTGCCCCATTAGCACAACAAGATGGTATTTCTAGGATTCTTGCCGAAGATTATTCTCAGTTGGATGTAGAAGCACAAGGTTTCTTGCAAGATGAATATTACGGTATAACAAATAGTGCTGGTGTATTAGTACCGTATACCGATCCAGGTCCTAGTGCAACTATAGCTAATATCGACTTCGGTACCGGTGTATTAGAGTTAGATAATGCATCTAATACTGTAAATATCATCAGTGAAGACGGTACCACATATATAATTGGTGAGAATGGGTTGAATATAGTAGATCAATCATCAGACGAAATTGCGATAGGTGATATTCTTATAGGATCAGTGTCAAAAGCACAATCACCAGTTTTGTGGTTTAATAGAGCCGATGGAGTTCCTACAGTAAGTGGCGCCGGCATAACAAAACTGAATAGAACAAATAGTGCAGGTGTAGTTAGTTCACCACTATCAAAAATACAAGATGGTGGTCGAATACAAGATTTTGCTTATGTAGTTAAGACTGGGGTACCACTAGCAACTTATCAGGATATATTTACCCAAGTAGTGCACCCTGCGGGGTATGCGATGTATGGTGAGGTTGTTGATAATACGTTTATTAAAGTTCCTCCTGTGAGTGTACCATATAGTTCTACAGTAAGTGGCGGCACTGATTCATCGTTCTACGCTACGCTTAATATTAAAGATGGGTTCTATGATAGTTCCCAGTTCCATAACAAGAATTTCTGGTATTATAATAGTTTAAAATCAACCTTTTATACAACACAAGGTTCGGTTTTCGCAAATTATACATTTGGTAATTTTGATCCGGCAAGTCCAACCTTTATAACGACACATGCCCCACTAATGGTATTAGAACCTTATGTTGCTCAGAACACTCAGTATCTATCAGGTACAGCAACTCTAGGGTCAGATACATTGACTGGTATGAGTGGATTAACTGGAATAAATATTGGATACAGGATAACCGCATATGATGTTAATAATTTCTCGGTATTCAGAGAGAATCGCATAGAGAATCAAGACTTAACATATTTGTTATGTCAGGATGGTAGTTATATAGACACTAATGAAGTAGATGTGAGAGTAGTATCTGTCACCGGAACTACGATTCAGGCATCAAAGATAGCAAACGAAACAACAACTGCAACAATAGTTGTGGAAAATACACCAACACCAGGTATAGGATAAGAGGTAAACCATGAGTGCCGTTATAAGGAATGAGTTTAGAGTTTTCAATGCAAAGGGTTTTGCATCTGCTTTCAGTTCAGGTTCCAATTTATATATGGGAATAGCAAGACCATATTATTGGGATTTGGTGGGAGATACTGATGTAGCACCCGATTTACCAGCTAATGACATTATTGGAGTTGACCACGATTGGTCAGACATGATGCAATTGAAGTTAGTCAACCCAGCAAACATATCGAACGGTGTATTTAAGGAGATGTGGACTCCTAATACAATGTATGATACTTATAGGCATGATTGGAATGGCACTCGTGCATCTGTATATAATGGATCAAACCCATATACAGCAACTCCGGCTGATTTAAGTCAAGCAAAGTATTATGTTATAACCCCGAATTATAACATTTATATATGCTTACAACAAAAAACGATTGGTGGGGTTGTGCAACCTAGTACTGTTAACCCTGATATGGGTGTAGCAGTAGGTACTAATACAGGTATCGTAACGACTAGCGATGGGTATTATTGGAAGTATATGGGTGCTACGAGCCCTTCCGCAGTGGTAAGTTTCATGACCGATACTTACCACCCTGTAAAGACTATAACGGTTGCACCAGGTGCAACCGACGCATATTACCCACAATGGTTAAATCAAACTTATTCCGCATCATTCATTAAAGGCATCTATACGATCAATGTACTTAGTGGTGGAACGGGATATAATTCTGGGGCTGCTGGAACAGTTGCTTTCCCGTCGGCTGGTATTACTGTAACAGGTGATGGGAATGGTATCGCGGGTAATGTAGTGTTTGGTGTAGGTGGCGGGGTTCAACAAATTATTATCACTAATCCGGGTGCTGGATATACATTCTTTAATATGACTATAACTGGTGGAACTGGGTTTACATATGACCCTATCTTCACAGCACCATGGGGATTGGGCACTGATCCAGTTCGAGATTTAAACGCATACTATGCTATCGTGAATAACTCGCTTAATTCTAATGAAGGTGGTGTATTTACGGTACAGAGTTCCTATCGTAAGATTCTGTTAGTTGCTAACCCAACCTTATATAATTCTTCAACACTTGCTACATATGCCACATTAGATGCTACTACCACACTAGTGTTATCAGGTGGGGGCGGCCCAACAGGGTATACTGCAGGACAAGTTGTAACCGATTCTGTTACAGGTGCAAAGGGTAGGGTGGTTGACTGGAATAATACAACTGGATATCTAAGAATCATTCGCACATATAATGAAAATGCTGGAAATGCAGGGGCATCCCTAGCTTTCCAAGTAGGCAGTATAGTATCAACTGGTACAGGTACGATATCATCTATCATAACCCCAACAGTTCAGCCTGGATCAGGATCGGTTGTGTATGCAGAATACCGAACACCTATCACTAGATCATTAGGTCAGAGCGAAAACATAACGCTCGTGTTGGAATTCTAGGACATATAAGTGAAACGATTTAAAGACTTCATTAAGAGTAAGGTACGTATAGAACTTCACAAAGACGGAGTTCCTATTCTTAACACTGTGTTCGGTAGTCATAGTAGAGTCAAGGTTGGCATAGAGTTACATAAAGACGGTACACCCATCCTTAATACTGTCTTTGGTAAGCATAGTCAGAAACGATCTAAAGTTGTCAAAGAGGATAGTGGTGAACACAATAAGTACGGTCTAATTGATGATCCCGATACAACTACAGATAACGATTTAAAAGATCATTATAATTTCCCTGATGGGGATCATGGTATAATACACCGATATACTATAGATTCTCATCCGATTAATAATCACTCACATGCATTATCAACTGGTGCGATAAAAACTGGAGATAGAGTAGCTTTAGATTCATCTATAGATAAAATGGACTCAGCTTTAGCTAAACACAGAACACCAAGAGACTTAGTAACCTATTCTGGTGTAAAGGAATCACCTGAACATACTATAAAGAAATATGGCAATAGAGTTAAAACTAGTAGGTTCACATCAAGTAGTCTAGACAAAAGAATAGCTTATGCGTTCGCTGAGGATGATATATCATCTCAAATTAAGAATAATTCTGGGTATAGAGTTCGTCATATGTTGAAAATTCATATTCCAAAAGGTACACCAGGTGCATATGTCAATCATATTAGTGAACATAGAGGAGAGCGCGAATTTATACTACCTAGAAATACTAATATGCACATACATCATGAACCCGAGATAGATCATGAGAATGGTCTTGCCATTTGGCATGCCCATGTTCTACCCAACCATGAAAATAAAGAATAAATAATAGATATATCAATGGAACTATATAAATGATAGATTTAAGCGTAGCCCCAATATTCGACGATTCTGTATCAGCAATAGCTAAGAACTATCACAGGATCCTATTCATCCCAGGTAATGCAGTTCAAGCTCGTGAACTAACTCAAATTCAATCATTACTTCAGGATCAGATCAAGAAACAAGGTGATGCCTTATTTCAAAATGGAACGGTTATCCAACCAGGTAACGTGTTCTATGACAATACAGTTATATCAGTTCAATTAGCACCAAGCTATCAGAATGTTCCTGTTGCTTCATTAGGTCAGTCACTAGTTGGTCAAACTATTCAAGGTACATCAGGTGTTCAGGGTAAGGTTCTATTGTATGCACCCGCTACACAAACCGATCCGGATATCCTTTTCGTTAAGTATGTAGCATCTAATGGTTCTGTTAGTGCATGGTCTCCTAGTGAAGTGTTATCTAGTACATCAGGTCAGAATGTCCAAATTAGTTCTCTTACGACTGCAGTTGGCGTAGGTGCCATCGCATCCATCAACACTGGTATTTACTATGTAAACGGATTCTTCGTTGGGGTTGATTATCAGACAGTTGTATTGAGTAAGTATACGACAACTCCATCATGTATTGTAGGTCTTGAGGTTAATGAGGCTATTATTACAGCAGCACAAGACCCAACCTTATATGACAATGCCAATGGGTCATCTAACGTAGCTGCACCTGGTGCATCAAGATATCAACTTAGCCTTACCCTAACTACAAAGAATAGCGATTTCAGTACACCATCGGGTCAGGCTGTCATTACATTCGTGCCACTACTTACAGTTCTTAATGGTGTCATACAATATCAGTTGCAAGACACTCAGTATGCAGCAATCGACAAGATGTTGGCAAAGAGAACTTATGATGAGGCAGGTGATTTCGTCGTAGATCAGTTCACATTCAGCACTAGAGATTATCGTACTAATCGTCGAGGTCAATGGACTATCACAACACCTTATCTGATTGGCGACTATGTCACTAACAATGGTCTTACATACGAAGCACTAAACACTGGATATTCTGGATCGACTGCACCTACGCAACCTTATGGGGTCGCATCTGATGGTGTCATTAACTGGTTACAAGTTCGTGCTGCCAAGTACAATGATGGGGTTAATACCGTTTCTAGTAATGTTCTTCAAGACCATGTGTATGCTGAAGGGCAGTTCGTTATTCAGGCATCCCCTGGCCGAGCATATGTACAAGGGTTTGAAGTTGCAGTACAAGGGACTCAGACAATCGTAGCTAATAAGGCACGAGATACTGCACAACTTACTAATACACACATTTATGTGCCTATCGGTAATTACATCGAAGTTACTAATGTGACTGGTATTATTGATACTGCTACAATGACTAGTATCAATTTCGTTGATTCTGGATCAGTTGTTAGGGGTACTGCTTACGCTACGACAATGGAGTATGTATCAGGTACACCAGGAACAAGTACTGCGGTGTACAAGCTATTCATCATTAATATCCGAATGAACTCTGGGTACGATTTAGTTGACGATATCGCAACGATTACTAGTAACCCAAGTGGATTCTCATGTAATGTAGTCCAACAATACATACCTCTGACAGGAGTCGTAGAGACAACCTCTGCATCACCTAATGTAACAGGTAAGGGTACAACATTTACACAGCAGTTGAAGAATGGGGATCAGATACAGATCGGTGGCGTAACTTATATTGTACAATCAATAACGAATGATACTTCCCTAGTATTGACAACAAATGCTAGTGCCACTTTAGTAGATGCTGCATATTTCTCGGTTGATATCGTAGGTAATACCTTAGGTGGGTATATTCAGAAGCTACCTAATGGATACATCAATAGTATCAGAAGTGCAAATAATACGATTGACACAACTTATGTAGTTGAGAAGTACAACTCATTTACAGCAGCATCAACTTCATATACTTACACTCTGACAACACCAGGTGAGACATTCACTGGAACAACTGGTCATATCATCGCGACCTCAACCGGCACTATTGTCAATGCTACATATAGCTTAGACGTAACCGCAACACAGTTAACTATAAGTGGATTAACAGCAACAACCTCATATAACATCATTGCACAAGTTAATCGTTCAGGTAGTGCTGCAAGAGAAAAGACAAAGACTCTAGCATTTAGGACAGTCGTAATCAACTCAGGTAATGTATCAGATGATTATGGTAATGTTCTATCAACGGCATACAACTTTACTTCTCAGGTTATCCCATTATTTAGTGCGGATGTACAGAATATAGTGAAGATTACGATGAGTGGTACAACGGCTGGTGCATATAATGCAACTGGAGAGTCGGACGTGACTGCCTGGTATACGATGCAATCAAATGCTAAACCTACACACTATGATATTAGCACTATTACTAGAAAGAGTAATATAATAGCACCTAATGTTCCGTTGAAAGTAACTTATGCTTACTTCCAGCACTCAGCTGGTGATTATTTCTCGGTTGATTCATATTCATCTATACCATTTAATCAGATTCCTACAGAAGTTCATCATGGTGTCATTTATGACCTCCGAGACTGTTTAGATTTTAGAAGCAGGATGGCTGATGTTGGTGGCACATTTACCGGAACTGGCGCAAATGTGAGTACTCCATTGAACTCCACCGATATCATCACAACTTCGTATTCCTACTATTTACCTAGAAATGACGTATTGGCACTATCTCCAAGCGGTACATTTGAATACATCAAAGGTCCTAGCACATTAGCTAATGTTTTACCTGTAATCACTGATAATGCATTGCAATTAGCTAGTTTTGGTTTATATCCATATACATTAGATTCGTCTTACATCCTAGTATTCCCAACACCTCATCCAGTATATAAGATGAAGGACATAGCATCTATTGATTCTAGATTGTCTAATGTAGAACAGACACTAGCTCTAAATCAATTAGAATCTAATACGGCATCATTAACACTAGTTGATTCGACTGGTAACCAATTATTTACAAACGGTTTCGTTGCCGATCCATTCGTTGATTTGAGTGTCTCAGATGTTACTAATACTGATTATAAGTGCGTAATATCATTTCAAACTCAAACATTGTTACCAAATGCTAACATTGATTCGGTTAACCTAGTAGAACCCGCGGGTACGACTAATACAACCAGAGCTTCTAATAATTATGAAGTAACAGGAGATTGGATATCATTGCCATATACAGAAGTTCCAATGGTATCGCAATTACTAGGCTCAAGAGCAATAAATGTTAATCCATTCGCTGCATTTAAGTGGCAAGGTACCGTAAAATTAACCCCAAATACTGATTCGTGGGTTGATACAGATAATATAACACTTACAGTAAGTAAATAGGATAATATGACAACACCTATAGTAAACGTAGTAAATCAAACAATTGATGCGGTTGTTGTACCTGCTGTACCACCAGGTCAGGTAGGTATAAGTGCCGCACAAGCTAATGCAGCAGTTGCTAATGGAAAAATAGCATCAGTTATTACATCTAGTGCATTACCTACTAATGTGGTTACTATGCTGGAATCAAAGGGGGTTAACAGTAGCAACATTAATATTGCCACCCAAGCACAAATTGCAGCAACTGGTGCACAGACAGTTCAACAAGCATATGATATAACTCAACAATCTCATAATGCATTAGGTTATAATAGTGGGGTTTTAACAACATCGCAGACTGTACAAACAGGTACAACAACGCAACAAGTTACTACGTATCAGCCTGTTACACACAACGTCACTACTTATTCCACTGCAGTTGGAACGAGAACTCTAACTGGAGTTAGCGCATCATCGTCTACCCAATCTAACACTATTAATTTACCGTTTGTTAGACCTATCCCTATCGTATTTGAATTGAGAGGATTTAAACCTTATGCTACCTTACATGGATTTATTGATAACGTAATTGCGGATATCAATATTAATCCTGCAGTGCAGATTGTGATATCAGGCGAAGTTGGTAAGTTTTTAGGTTATAAGGATACTAGTCCGGGTAATTCATATAATGTTCTTCGTGATGTTCAGATAAATGATTTGCAAGGTTCACTAAATTCTCAGTATCCAGATGGTCACTGGCAGCAGGATTATATCCTAGGTTCTGGTGAAACAATCCGATATACAACAGGTGGCACAACTTATGGGGCAGTAGTAGTTGCAAGAGAAGTCCAACTTAATCCGACTACAAAGGTATTCCAGACAGTACTACACTGTATTCTTATGCGAGAATATATTGGGTTAAGTGGTACAACCGCAACGTCATATACACCAGCTTCAATACCTACCGGAGTTATGATAACAGGTGATATATCAGGTTCTACTGCTAACGTTGTTTCTGTCACGACTCCTACAACTCTACAGACAAACAGTTTAGGTAACGCATTTGGATATTATTTAGTTCCACCTGGTACTATTGTTTCAGGTACCAATGAGGTTGCCTTTTCGGATGATACTAGCAACAATCAATTTATTGCTACTACTTCAGGTGCCAATACGTTCACCGCAGATGGTACTCTAAATGTTAATACAACTACTAATACATTCTCTACTTATACATATCAGCAATCATATACATATTCAGTAGCACATACATCATCGGTCACTACTAATCAAGCAGTTACAAACACTGTCACAGTTCCTGTATATACGACAACAAACACGACTATTAATTACACCGTTGACCCACTGGCAGAAACATTCATAGTGTCAGCGGATAAAACTAATGGATGTTTTGTCACATCGGTTGATTTGTATTTCTCTAGTATTAATACTTCGGAAACATTACCGGTATATGTACAAATAACCGACACCGTAAATGGTTATCCTGGTACGAATGTTCTATTTAATGCTGTTGCTACAATGTATCCAAGTCAGATAAATGTTAGTTCGGATGCATCATTGGCAACTCGATTCTATTTCCAAGGACCTGTATTCTTGCAGCCAGGAGTTGAGTATGCATTGAAAGTCTTGAGCAACTCACAAAGCTACAATGTGTATATTGCCCAAATGGGTGATATTGCATTAAATAAACCTACGACAGCTATATCAGGTCAACCCTATTCTGGTTCATTCTTCACAAGTCAGAATAACAGCACTTGGACAGCTAATCAGAATCAGGATTTGATGTTCCAATTGAATTGTGCTCAGTTCACGTCAACAACAGGTCTATTAGAGGTTCAGAACCTAGGTTCACTGGGTGCAAGTGCTATGTTGCCTACCAATCCGTTCATGGTTGGTAATACAATGACAGTATCTAAGGTTAGGTATCCTAACCATGGATTGTTTGCTGGTGCTCAGGTAACATTCTCTGGATCAACTGCTACGATATTCAATGCTACATTTACGGTAACCGGTGTTATTGATTCGGATCACTTCTTGATTTCTTTAGGTACAGCACAAACATTCACTGGATTGACTGGTGGAAGTGCTGTAATGGCAACAAAGAATATCAAGTACGATAGCTTAAGAATCGGTGTAGGTAATAATTTTGCGATCCCTGCGGCGACCTCTATCGTGACTAATGTGTTTGGCGCTTCTACTGGAAGTGTTGATACAGTTAGCATAACCGCTAATATCAATAAAATAGTAGGCATGCCAGCTACTAAGTATGTACATAGTAACTTGAATGAAACATTATTCTTAGGCGGAAACAAGTCATTGACTGTTGAATTTAATTTGACTAGTAACGATCAGTGGTTGAGCCCTATGATAAACAGGACTACATTGACAGCAGCTTGTATTAGTAATAGGGTTACTCCACCCACAACATCAATGAATACAGTGCTAGATAGTGCAACTATAACATCTGCATATGCAGGTATCGTATTTAATGCAACAACAAGTTCTATTTCTATACCTACGACTTTAGATATTAACCAATTTAGAGTTGGTGCTTCTATAACCGTCAGTGGAACTACAAGCAACAATAATACGTTTACGATAACTAAGGTTGACCCAACAACTAGTCCATATATGGTATATGTGTATGGAACTAATGCAATTGTTAATGAGGCACCTACAGCAACTACTATAGTTCAACAAACGGGCTTTATTGATGAAATAGCACCAAGTGGAAGTTCAGCAGAAACTAAATATATAACCATCCCTATTAGTTTCGACACAACCTCAACGGGTATTCAATTGATGTTTGACGCTGCGGTGCCTCCACCCGCAACCTTGTTATGTTTCTATAGGACGATGATGACCTCTAATAGTGGATTATTAGAGAATCAACCCTGGGTACCTATAAATATGAACTATACTAACTCACAACCTGGTAATTATTTGCCACAGAAATATTCTATTGTAGCTATTCCTGATTTTAATACCGCTCAATTTAAGGTTGTGATGACTTCTACCGATTCTACGCTAGTTCCAGCAGTGCAGAATTTTAGAGCAATATGTTTCACATAAGGTAAAATATTATGAAACTAATAAAAAGTGATAATCCTGATTTTGTATTCTCTGGTAAAGGGAGAGCATTAGTCAATGTAAATAGAAGTGATTATGAAATTCGTAAGCTAAGTAAGAAAGCTACTATGGCTAAAGATGCCGAAATAACTGCACTTAGAGATAAAGTTAACGATTTAAGTGTACAGCTAGAAAAAATAATATCTTTGATACATAAACAACCTGAAGTTTAATAGGAACACCACATGGCTGTCATTAATACCTTATATACAGACGTTTTAAACACCTGGAGAACCAACTTTAATCAATTGAGTATTAATGTTGGCGACCAGACATTAATGTATCAAAGTGATGGGTTGGATTTGTTTGCGCCGCCATCATCTTTGATAGCTGCAGTTAACGATCTAAATTCAAGAAAAGTAAAACGAGATGGGGATACTATAACCGACCTAGTAGTATCTACATTTTTAACCGTTGGAACTACTTTAACAGTTACAGGTGCATCATCATTTTCTTCTGGTACATTTTCATCAACTTTAGGTGTGACAGGTGCATCGACATTAAGTGCAGTAACAGTGGGTGGTGCCACACAACTTAATGGTTCTATTACGGTTGGTGTAAATAAAGTAACGATTGATCCAACAACAGGTAACACGTCTATTGCTGGAACTCTCTCAGTAGCAGGTGCATCCACATTAGGTAACGTAGGTGCTACTAATATCACCGCATCAGGAACATTAAGTGTTACTGGAAATGCAACCGTTGCTGCATTAAGCGCAACTAATATCACCGCATCAGGAACATTAAGTGTTACTGGAAATGCAACCGTTGCCGGATTGAGTGCTTCTGGGGTAATAACATCAACCGTTGCAATAGGTACTGCTCCATTCATCGTAACTTCAACAACCCCAGTTGCAAATTTGAGTATTGGCGGAAATGCCGCGTCTGCCACAACTGCTACTAATGTTAGTGGTATTGTAGCATTGGCTAATGGTGGTACTGGTTCAAATATAGTGCCAGCAGTAGGTGGTGTATTATATTCGGGTGCATCAACCTTATCGCTACTAGCTGCTGTAGCTACAGCAGGTCACCCATTAATTAGTGGGGCATCAGCTGCACCATCTTGGTTAGCATATCCACTCCCTACAACTATAGGTACTGCAAATTCTCTATTAGGTGTGAATGCCGGAGCAACTGGCACCGAATTTAAAGTACTAACATCATCCGGTGGTAGCATTGCTATATCATACACTGCTGGTGGTATTAATATTGACACGACTAGTACTTCCGGTGGTACGACTTATACAGGTAACGTGTATGTTGGTTCTCCTACACAAATTACCTTAAGTACAACTGGATATATAACTGCAACTGGTTTGATTACCGGTAGTGGATTTAGTACAACGGGGGCCAGCAATTTGGCAGTAACTACTGCCACCACCCCAAGTGTGGATTCAAATAACACTAATGTTGCCACAACTGCATATGTACAAGGTCAGGGTTCTGTAACAGCACCAGTTATGGATGGTGTCGCAGCGGTAGGTGTATCTACTAGGTGGGCGCATGGAGATCACGTACACCCATCAGATACTAGTCGCGCATCCACAGCAAACCCATCGTTTACTGGAACGATTGACTTTAATTCGGCCACTGATATTCAGAACACTAATACATCAACATCATCAACGTCACTGAATCAAGTTATTGCATCATATCCTATAGCTACCTATCGTAGTGTAGAGTTTATTATTCAGGCAGTTAACTCTATTGGCAATGTATACCATAGTTCAACGATTAAGGCTATTCATGATGGTACGAATGTAACTTCTACCGAATATGCAGCAACATACACTGCCAACGGTCCTGCAGCTACATTCTCAAGTGCTATTAATGCAGGTAATTTACAATTATTAGCTACACCAACAAGCTCAAATGTTACTGTATTTAAGATAACTGCGATCCTAACATTAGTGTAATTTAATAAATAATACAGTAGTAGCAAATTTCAATTAATCCTTTGGGGATAGGGAACCAGGATGTCAGGTATAGCCTTTAACGCAAAAAATGGTTTATCCGTAGGTCCATCAGCACTTCTTGTAGTAGATACTTCAGGTAATGTCAATGGTGTCACAGTCACGGCATCAACACAATTCACTGGCCCTGGAACCGGACTAACCGGATCAGCGGTAGGATTAAGTATTGGTGGTAATGCAGCTTCGGCAACTAGTGCGGTAACGGTAACGGGTGCTACACAAACTGCGATCACATCGGTTGGCACTCTAACATCCCTAACAGTAAGTGGTACTTCGACTCTTGGTGCAGTAACAGCAACAAGCATAACTATAGGTGGTACAGCAGTTGTAACAAATACTGGATCATGGGGTATCTCAATAACAGGTAATGCTGCGACAGCAACTACCACCACAACCGCTACTAATATAGCGGGAGGTGCAGTAGGATCTATATCATATCAAACAGGTGCAGGTACAACCGGATTCTTAGGTTTAGGTACACCTGGTTACATAATGACAGTCAATGCCACGGTAGGACCTCAGTGGTCTAACCCTGCCGGACTAACAGTAGGTAGCGCAACAAGTGCGACTACATCTACTAACATTGCGGGTGGTGCTGCTGGTTCTATTCCATATCAGACCGGAGCTAATACCACAGCTTTATTAGCTGCAGGTTCGGGTGTATTAGTAGGTGGGGCAACACCATCATATTCTACAGCACCCACTCTAACAGGTACAAATTTTTCGGGTATCCCTACTTCGGCATTAAGTGGATTCGGATTATCAAATGGTATAGCAACCTTAGATGGTACAGGTAAGTTAACCAATTCTCAAATACCAGCAGCACTTGTTGGTGCTGTTGTTTATCAAGGTACATGGAACGCTTCAACTAACACACCAACCTTAACATCGGGTGTAGGTACTAAAGGTTATTATTATAAGGTTAGTTCTGCTGGTAGCACTACAATTGACGGTATCAGTCAATGGAACTCAGGCGATACAATCATATTCGACGGTACTACTTGGGATAAGATTGATGGTATCGCAAACGAAGTATTAAGTATTTCTGGTACTGCAGGCCAAGTTAATGTATCAGCATCAACTGGTAATATTACGATATCCCTTCCATCGACTTTAAGTGTTAATATTTCAGGTAGTGCCGCGACTTCTACTAATATTGCTGGTGGTACCTCAAACCAGTTAGTTATGCAAACTGCCCCTGGTACAACCGGGTTTGCATCGTTGGGTGGTGGGTTATCATTAAGTGCCGGCGTTATATCTGCCAACGCACTAACCGGTATAACATATGCTAACCGAACAACATTAAGAACTGTTAACGGAACCTACACATATGCGTTAGTTGATGGACTTGGGTTGTTTGAATGGACTTCTCCACAGACAGAAATAGATGACGGGGAAACTTGTTTTTTAACTAGTACCGGACAATGGTTATTAATGGCAGCTCACCCCGACTATGTTTATAGTTCTTGGTTAGCAGAATATGAATA